>ERZ1673700.1458-NODE-1458-length-23178-cov-4.872421_pt1 | contig 23178 bp, 19 predicted proteins | sample MGYA00580230_ERZ1673700 | MGnify/ENA primary metagenome ERZ1673700 (study PRJEB41218, sample SAMN15661782) | gut metagenome | host: Homo sapiens | place: Canada: London | collected 2015-08-20/2019-03-30 | study: EMG produced TPA metagenomics assembly of...
AGCCGGGTATATCTGTATATTAAGGATAAATATAAAAGAATAAAGCAGAGGAATGAAATAGGTGTGGAAACAAACATTTCCACACCCATAATTCCTGCTATATATAAAATTAATCAATAACAAAGTTATTAACATTCTTACGAAGTTCAGCAGCAGAGGCTTCTGCAGTTTTAGCTCCATTCATAACAGCTTCTGAGCCTTTTACGATTACGATTGTCTTCTGGGCTATGTTGGTTGTTCCAGTTGCACTGTCATTAGAAGCGGAAGTGATTCCATCTATCGCCTGAGTGATATTGCTTATAGATGCAACAAGCTCTTCTGATGTTGCACTGAAATCAGATACAAGATCGTTAATGTTGGAAGCATCCATATTATAGTCATCAGCCATCTTTTCAAATCCGTTAAGACATTCAACAATATCAGTATCAACGAAATCAAGCAGGCGGTTAGAATCGCTTGTCAGGTTGCCTACAGCTTTGTTTACATTTTCTGTAACAGCCTGAATGTTGGCTACAGCATCTTTAGACTGTTCAGCTAATACACGTATTTCCTCTGCAACAACCGCAAAGCCTTTACCAGCCTCACCAGCTCTTGCAGCTTCAATAGAAGCGTTAAGGGCAAGCAGATTGGTCTGTGCAGTAATATTCAGGATAGAGTCGGCAAGCACACCAATCTGGTCAACTACTTTGGCATCTTCAAGAGCCTGCTCAAGATTTACTCTGATGTCAGCCATCATCTGTTTAACTTTCTGACGGTTTTCTACAGTATCATCCTTAGTCTTTACAGCACGTTTATGGATGTCCTGGGATTCAGTTGCACCATCCTGTGCTCTTATGGCAATTTCCCTTGCAGCTTCTTCAATCTGCTGTGTCATTCCGTTAATCTGTTCAGCAGAGGCGGCAGTTTCCTCTGAACTTGCAGCAAGCTCTTCTGTTGTTGCTGATACGTCTTCAATTTCTGCATTAAGATTGTATACATTAGTGTCGATAGTTTCTACAACCTTATCAATATTGGCAGCCTCGTTTTTTACCTGAGCTAACAGGCTTCGTACAGATTCGCGCATAGTTTCAAGTGCATTGGCTAGCTGTCCGAAATCATCCTTACGCTTAAGCATAGGCTGTTGCATTTTTGTGGCAAAATTACCACCGGCAATTACTTCGAATTGTTCTTTTATTTTTCTTAATGATTTAGTAATATCAATTGCGATGAGAGCAACGAGTATAGCAACAACAATAAGCATACATACGCTGCATAAAATAAGCGAAATAGCTTTGCTTGAAGCATAGCTGGTGAATTCCTCATCCTGCTGTGCAATAGCAGTGTCTATGTAATCAGTATAGTTGCCAGTACCAACAACCCAGTCAAAAGGTTTGAAGTATTCGCTGTAAGAACGCTTTGGTGAAGGTTCTGTTTCTCCCTCCTTAGGAAATACATAATCTGTATAACCACCACCATCCTGGACTGCAACACGTATTATTTCCTTGACCATCTGGTAGCCATCAGCATCTTTAGTATTCATACGATTAGTACCCTCAGTTGAGCTTCCAAGCAGAACAATATTCTTGCCATCGGACTGGTCAACCCAGAAATATCCAGCTTCGCCATAACGCATCTGACGGATTTCATCAGCGGCTATTTTCTTAGCTTCATCAAGAGTATATTTACCAGACTTATACTCATTATTGATTTCCGATAACAGGGAGATGACAACACCAACCTGCTCTTTAATTGAATCATCATAATTTTGTCTTGATGATGTGTCCATAGTTTCAAGTGCCTTGTCTTTTAACTGGTTCATATTCTTAATAGAAATAAAACTTTCAGAAGTTACAAGGACAATTACTAAAGCCAGAATTATAGTAAGCTTTGTTCGAACCTTAATATTTTTCATTGGAATCACGCTCCTTAAATTAGATTAATTTGTGAAAAATTATATATCTCCACGCATCTTTATCTAATAATTATAATGTTATAAAAGAATTGTGTCAATAAAACCAGCTGTAAATATTAAAAAAATCTTAAATTTTCATATACTTATATATGTATATAATTATAAAGTTTGTAATTTATTAATATATAAAATAAATATATACCATACCAAAATGATATATAATATACATCAGAGTGATTATAAAAAAATCAAATATTCCTTTTATTCACAACTATCACAAGAGCAAAGGCTTTGCGGCTGGCTGTTCAAGAGAGGTTATTCAAAATGGAGCAGATATGCCTGGCTTGAGTCTGGATGACCTTATACAGCAGACAATAGATGCTTTAAAGACATTCAGAACATAATAAATGTTACAGTAAAGATATAGTAGAAATGTAGTCAAATTAAAAATACATTAAAAATACAAAAAAATAATTAAATTTTTTATTGACAAATTAAAATGAAGAGATTATCTTATTACTTAATTCAATAGTCAAATGCGATGAACAGGAAATGATTTATTTATATCACCGCCTACAGAGAGCCGTTGGTTGATGAGAAACGGCAGCAAGGAATAGATAAGCCCTCACCTGCAAGCAGTTCTGGTGAAAGATATTAATTTAGTAGTCAGAACCGGTACCCATCGTTAACAGGGCATGCCATATGTGTGGCAGTAGAGAGGTCGGATTTATCCGGCAAGCAAAGTGGTAACGCGGAAGTAATGTAATTTACCTTCGTCTTTGTACGATATCGTTAAGATATGTGCAGAGGCGAAGGTTTTTTGCATTATGGAATTAGTTATTTTTAATTTCCGTTTTTCTGCGTTCATTGTATTTGGCTAGTGAAATAGGCTGGGAATATTTATTTGCTCAGCTAATATTATATATAGGAGAGTGACATTATGAACACTTTAGTAATCGTTTTAATCGCGGCTGTTATATTATTTGGTGCCTATATGGTATATGGCCGTTGGTTAGCAAACAAGTGGGGTATAGACCCTAAGGCAGAAACACCTGCCGTAAAGTACAATGATGGAAAAGATTATGTTCCAACCAAAGGATGGACTGTATTTAGTCATCAGTTCTCATCAATCGCTGGTGCAGGTCCTGTAACAGGTGCTATTCAGGCAGCAGCATTTGGATGGTTACCAGTATTACTCTGGATTCTTATCGGTGGTGTATTCTTTGGTGCTGTAACAGACTTCGGTGCTTTATATGCCTCAGTTAAGAACGAAGGTAAGTCAATGGGTATGATCATTGAGAAATATATCGGTAAGTTTGGACGTAAGATTTTCTTACTTTTCTGCTGGTTATTTACACTTATCGTTATTGCAGCATTTGCTGATATGGTTGCAGGTACATTTAATGCATATACAGTAGTTGATGGAGCATCACAGTTAGCACCAGCAGCTTCAACTAATGGTTCTGCTGGTACAGTATCAATTATGTTTATGGTATTCGCAGTAGTATTTGGTCTTATCCAGAAGAAGTTTAATCTTTCAGGCTGGAAAGAAGCAGTAGTTGGTATTGCATTTATTGTTGCTTCATTTGTAATTGGTAACTTCTGTCCAATTATCTTAGGTAAGAATGCATGGAGCTATATCACATTCGTATATATCTTCTTTGCAGCAGTTATGCCAATGTGGCTTATGAAGCAGCCAAGAGATTATATGACAACATTTATGTTTATCGCTATGATAGTTGGAGCAGCACTTGGTCTTGTAGTTGCCCATCCATCTATGAACCTTCCTGTATACACAGGATTTAACAATGCAAAGCTTGGAACAATGTTCCCTATCCTTTTTGTAACAGTTGCCTGTGGTGCTGTTTCAGGTTTCCACAGCCTTGTTTCATCTGGTACATCTTCTAAGACAGTAGAGAATGAGAAGGATATGCTTAAGGTTGGTTATGGTGCTATGGTACTTGAAAGCTTACTTGCAGTTCTTGCTCTTTGTGTAGCAGGTGCAGCCGCAGCCGCTGATGGTACAGCAGCAACAGGTACTCCATTCCAGATATTCAGCCGTGGTGTAGCTGGTTTCTTTGAAATGTTTGGTGTTCCAGTACATTTCGCAACAGTATTTATGACAATGTGTGTATCAGCACTTGCCCTTACATCACTTGATGCAGTTGCACGTATCGGACGTATGAGCTTCCAGGAGCTTTTCAGCGTAGATGATATGGAACACGCAGAAGGCTGGAGAAAATTACTTTGCAATACATATTTCTCAACAATCGTAACACTTCTTTGTGGTTTCGTACTTACAAAGATTGGATATGCTAACATCTGGCCATTATTCGGTTCAGCTAACCAGTTATTAAGTGCACTTGTTCTTATAACACTCTGCGTATTCTTAAAGGTTACAGGACGCAGCAACAAGATGCTCTTCCCACCTCTTATCATTATGCTTTGTGTAACATTTACAGCACTTGTACAGAGACTTATCGCTATGGTTAAGGCTATCCAGAACGCAGCATCAGTTACAATCCCAGCAGGTACTACTACATGGGGGAAGGTGTTCATAGCAAATGGACTTCAGCTTATAATAGCAATTCTTCTTATCGTACTTGGTCTTATCATTGTAGTTAACTCAGCTAAGAGCTATGCAAAGAGTGAGAAGAACTCAGAGAAGGCAGCTTAAGCAGGTTGATGTGTTATAATGTAGATGTATTGGAAAGTGATAGATTTTAACTTCTGATTAATACATTATAATATAGAAGAAATAATTTAATTTAAAGAAAATTACTATAATTATAGAAGTGTTATAAATGAATATTATAGTTGAAATTTAATTAAAAATAGCTGGTATCTTATATAAGATGTGACAGTTTACAAAGTCAGGTTACAGATTGGACGATGTGGATAGTTACATTTATAAGATATCAGCTATTTTAAATTTATTTAATGATACCAAGGTTAAAAGGTCTAATATGAGCATAGTTCATAGTTCTTACAGTCATTTTATAATTTGTAAAATTTGATATTTGGTGTTAATATAGAATTCGGGTGCTGCCATAACGGTAGGCGGTTTAGTCTTGAACCTCTTCAGAAGGGAGGTGATAGACATGGTTACATATTCAGATTTATTTAACTATACTTTAGTTATTTGTGCGATAGTTTCTATATGCATTTCTGTGTATAAATCAAAAAAATAACCGCCCCAGTCTGGTCAACTAAGCGGTTATTTTTTAATCATTATTGAAAAGACTAAGCCGTCTATCGGTAGCATCTTTTATAATATTATATTACTCTATTTCTATTTTTATGTCAAATTATTACGTTAAATTCCCAGAATTAGAATTTCTTTTTATCTGTGTCGGTGTGATACCATAATGCTTCTTAAGCAGTGCACTAAGGTAGCTTGCATTAGATATGCCGACTTTGTTTGCAACCTCACTTATAGATATTTCCCCGATTTCTAAAAGAATCTTTGCGTGTTGTAATCGGACCGCTGTTATATATTCAGTATATGATGAACCAGTTACAGCTTTGAAAAGTCTTGAAAAATGTGATGGAGAAAGACAGGCAAAGTCTGCCACATTCTGCAGGCTGGCACCATATTCAAGATTATTTTCAGCATATATCATAGCCTTCTGAATTCTGTCATCGAATCTTTTCAGATATAAAGTATTGTTATCTGAGTCACTTGAAATGTGATGCTCATATACATAGAAGAATAGTTTATAAAACATTCCCTGAAGAAGCAGTTGTGAGTGGTCAGAATTTCGTTCGTATTCGTATAACATTTCATCACACATTTTTTGTATTTCATTCTGTGAAGCTTTGGTAAAATGTAGATAATTGCGACAAAGAATATCTAATTGAGTATGTCCGATTATTTTAATAATAGGTTCAAATACTTCTGTACGAACTTTTATTACATATCTGTCATAAGGAACATCCGATATAGGACAGTTCCTGTGATAAACCTCAGGCTTAGCAATCCCAAAATCGCCGGCGTGGCATACACGTATGTTATCAGTTGCAATCCATCTTCGATCACCTGATACCATATAACCGATGGTGTAGTGGTCATGTGCAGCCTGCATTGCTGGCATTGCGTAGCTTGCTTCTTTTATTTTGTGGTCTATATAAATATTTTCTCCGGGTTTAAGTGGAAGAGGCATAGTAATCTCCATTCTTGAGTGGTTTAACCAAGTTATAATTGACATAGCATAATTTTATAAATTATACGTCATAAAAGCAATGATATTTAATGAAAATAATAAAATTTTGTGCAAGAATAAGTTATAGTTAAATCATAATAAGAGGTGGATAACATATGAATCAGAAGTTTAATCTTAAAACAAATAATTTTATAAAAAATATGCTCAGGTATTCGTATCTGATAATTATGGCACTGCTTCTTAATGCTGTTGTGAATGAGATAATTGTGAGTGCCAATAAGATAATAAGTGTCAACATAGATTATATGCTGTCAGGTGAAGCTGTTGATATTGGCAGTATTATTGAGAAGTTTATATATCTGACATTATCAGGCTTTGTACTTTCCTTTGCAGGAAGCAGGCTTTCGCTTAAATATGCGGTAAGGGTTATTAATTCATACAGAAAACAGATAAGCTGCAAGTTATACCGGATAGATTATTCATATTATGATAATGCAGGTACAGCAACAATAATTAATAAGGTGAATTCTGATATAGCAGAAGCCGAAAACTTTCTGACAGAGCATTTTGCAGCAATTATAACAAATATTACGGCAGCACTTATATATGCCAATTATGTGCGAAGGATAAATGTAGTGCTTTTTGTTGCAGTTGTTGTGAGTTATCCACTTGTAATATGGCTGTCAAATATTCTTGTGAAGAAAATGCGTGATGTGTCAAAGGTATATCGTTTAAAGGTTGATGCAATGCTTGGGATTGATCATGAAGCTATAATGGGGTATCAGATAATAAAAGCCTTTGGATTACAGAAGTATTTTGAAAACAGAATGCATAGGGCGTCAGAGGAGCTTGTGGAAACAGAGCAGATAAGAACAGGTATAAGCAATACGGCGATAGTTATAAGAAGACTCATACAATGGATTCCTTCTATATTATGTGCATTTTTAAGCATATGGCTTGTAAGAAATGGACAGCTTACAGTTGGAGAGCTTGTTGGTTTTGTCGTTATTCTGGAAAAGTTTGTTGAGTCGATTATAGGAATTCCGTTTGCCATAGTTGATGCAACAGGCTGTATGGTGTGTATAGGAAGGCTTGAAGGAATACTTTCGGCTAAAGATGAGCATTTTGGGGACAAGACTTACAAGGCAACGAATATAGCTAATAGCGTATCTGACGAGAATGTCTTAGATGAAGATTACGTTATAGAATTTGATAATATAAAGTTTGCATATAAAGAGGGCGAAAATGTTCTTAATGATGTCAGTTTTAAGATTAAAAATGGCGAAAATATAGCGATAGTCGGAAGCTCAGGTGGCGGAAAGACTACTATTTTCAGACTGTTATGCGGCTTATATCATGTCAGTGATGGAACATATAAGCTGTACGGAATGGATATTAATGAATGGAATATTGAAAGCGCAAGAGAGAATATGGCGCTTGTTTCACAGAATACATTTTTATTTCCAGGAACTATTGAGGAAAATATCAGGTATGGAAATATTAATGCAACTCACGATGAAGTTGTTAATGCATGTAAGGATGCAAGAATTCACGACTTCATAGAAGGACTTACTGACGGATATGAAACTGTGATAAGTGAGGGTGGAAGCCAGCTTTCAGGTGGTCAGAGGCAGCGTATTGCTATAGCAAGGGCAATATTAAAAGACACGCCAATTTTGTTGTTAGATGAGCCTACATCTGCTATTGATGAGGGAACAGAGCAGCTTATACAGGATGCTCTTGACAGGTTATGCAAAGGAAAAACAAGCATAACGATTGCACACAGATTGTCTACAATAAAAGACGCCGACAGGATAATTGTACTTCAGCATGGAAGGATAGTTGAGGCTGGAACTCATAAACAGTTGCTTGATATAGGAGGGGTATATGCAGAAATGTACGCAGAAGGATGATAATAAGAAGAATTCCGGAATATGGCAGTTATTCTTACGGACTATGAGAACTATGGGAAAAAGACGTTTTATGTATTATGGTTCCATATTAGGAATGAGCATAACATTTGCAATGTTCTCAGTTATGGAAGCATTTCTTATGAAGATAGTTGTTGACATAGCACAGAAAGGCGAGTGGGACAGGCTTATAAGTTCTGTTGTAATAATAGTCATAACAGGCGTGATAGTGTTGTTAGGATATAGATTTGCCTGCATAAGATATAACGTGGAAGCAAAGCGAATATATGGAAAGCTGTACGAACAGGTGTTAAGTCACGAAATGAAGCTGCCTTGTGAATATTATGAAAATCACCATAGTGGGGAAATGTTATCAAAAGTATCATTTGACCTTGGAAGAATGGGTGATATATTTGGTTCAAGATTCAGAAGAGTTGTTATGCCATTTATAATGGTAGTTGTATTCTTAGTGCCTATGTTTGCACTCAGCTGGCAGCTTACACTTTGTCTTGTGGCTGTAAATACAGTGCTGATAGGAGTTACGATGGTTCTGACTGGACCGCTTAAAAGCTTAAGTAAGAAAATGTCTGAGTCAAACAGCATAATGACAAAGCATATAACAGATCTTATTCAGGGAATTATACAGGTAAGGATGTTTCCGGCAGGAAGAAAAACAGTTGACAGATATAATGAAGAGGCAGATGTGTATGCTGTAAAGTCTGATAAAAGAAATATGTTTTCATCTTTGCTTGAATGTGCTAATACAGGCTTTGACCTTATATGTAATCTTGTTTTTCTGGCGTTAGGCATATTGTTTGTGCAGAAGGGCTACACAACACTTGGTGCTATTGCGGCTATATATACAATGTATGGACGTTTTTCAAGGCAATTTTTGCAGATGGGAAAGTATATTCCTGAGCTTATTGCATATCTGACATATGCACAGAATATATTTGATTTTCTTGATGAGGAAACAGAGGATAAAAATAAAAAATTGAATAAATCGGACATTCTAAATCATAAAGATATAAATGAGGATGTTGTAATTAATGAAATAAACAACTTTTGCGGTCATAATACAATTTTAAATAATGCTGATTATTCAGTTAAGATAAGTGATTTAACATTTTCATATATAAAAGATGAAAATAATGCACCGATTGTAGTTCTTGATAATTATAATGAAAGAATAAAGTCAGGCGAGTTCGTGGCAGTTACAGGTGCTTCAGGTTCTGGAAAGACAACACTTTCTAAGCTTCTTATGGGATTTTATAAGCCGGACAGTGGAATGATTGAAGTGTGTGGCAATAATCTTGATGATATAAGTCTGTCGGCTGGCAGAAGCTTTTTCGCACTTGTTCCACAAGATGCAATACTTTTTAATATGAGTATAATGGATAATATAAGAATGGGAAGGCTTGATGCCACGGAAGCTGAGATTATTAAAGCTGCAAAGATGGCTAATGCTCACCAGTTTATAATAGAATTTACAGATGGTTATGACACAGTTGTTGGTGAAAAGGGGATGTCTGTATCAGGTGGTCAAAGACAGCGTATAGCCATAGCAAGGGCAATCCTTAAAAATGCTCCGATAATGCTTATGGATGAGGCAACCTCCGCACTTGATAATGAGTCGGAGCGTGCTGTAAACGAAACATTACAGAACTTAAAGGGGAGAATGACAATTATAATGATTGCACACAGGACATCAACAATACAGATGGCGGACAGGGTTATAAGCTTGTAGATACCTTAATTTAAAGTATAGATTATTTGCTTTATAGAAATGCTTTGATATAATAATACATTATTAGTAATATAGCATATTATTGATATTGATATATTTTGCGATAATTAGAATATATTGATGAGATATATTTAATTTATAGGAAAGGGGCAGGATATGTTAAATATATATTATGGAGATATGGAAGAAGCTGTATATAATACAGCAGTATATTTTAAAAATACATATGAGGATAACTGGATAACAGAACCTATAGTCAGGGATATAATAAAAGATGTTGATAAATCAGAAGTTATTGACAGCAATCTTATAGAAAGTCCAGTGTTGGGTAAGATATCACCACTTGCGTTATCTGGTGGAACAAAAACCTTAATATTAATAATAAATGATAAAGAGAAAATATTTAATGCCTCAACCTGTGGTAATAATTGTGCAAAGTGGCTTCTAAAAATATCTGAAAATGAAGATGTAACTATTAATCTGAGGCATTTGATGGATTTCGGAGCTGGAAGGTTTAACATAAAAGTACTTAATACAGAAAAGATAGTTCACAATATGAGCGAATTATTAGATGAGGCTATGGCATATGTCTAGGGGGATATATGAAAGGAAAGTATAGAATAATAGTAGAAAATAAGAAAATAAGATATGATTTCGAGGTAAAACGTAATATTACAATAATAAAAGGTGATAGTGCAACCGGTAAGACAACACTGGCAGATATGATAGCAGAGTATGAGGAAAATGGAGCTGATAGCGGAATAAGATTAGCATGCGACAGGGAATGTCATATTTTGCAGGGGCGATATTGGAAAGCTTTATTGGCAGAGATGAAGAATAGCATAATTTTTATAGATGAAGGAAATAAGTTTGTATCAAGTGTAGAGTTTGCAGAAGAAGTAAAAAAGTCAGACAATTATTTCGTTATAATAACAAGAGAGACACTTGAAACACTTCCATATAGTGTAGATGAGATATATGGCATAAGAAATTCCGGTAAATATGGAACATTAAAAAATGTATATAACGAAATGTATAAGATATATACAAATGTTAATGTAAATGAAAGCGTTAAAGTGGATTATATTATAACAGAAGACTCAAAGGCAGGATACCAGTTTTTCAAAGAAGTATATTCATCAGAACATTTACAGTGTATATCAGCAGATGGAAAATCGAATATATATAAGCATTTGAAAAAAGATAAAAATGTACTTGTAGTTGCAGATGGAGCTGCATTTGGTTCGGAAGTAGAAAAGATTGAATTATATGCCAGACAGAATAATAATTGTTATTTATATCTGCCAGAGTCATTTGAATGGCTGATATTGAAATCAGGTGTTATTAAAAATGCAGATTTGTCAGCAATATTACAAAATACGTGGGATTATGTGGACAGCAGTATGTATATGAGCTGGGAAAGATATTTTACAGCTTTGTTAGTAGAATTAACCAATAATACATATTTACAGTATAGTAAAAATGATTTGAATGATGTCTATATTAAGGGCAGTATAAAGGATAATATAGTAAAGCAGATAAAAATATTAAGTGATATTTTGCAAAGTGAAGAAACTAAATAGCAAATGATTGCACACAGGACATCAACAATACAGATGGCAGACAGGGTTATAAGTTTATAATTGACAATAACAACGAATAGTGTTATATTACTCCACCCTATCATCTTATTTCATCATCATTAAAATTATAAAAAGAAGATGATTATTGAGTACAAATCATATGAAATGTAACTCAATAAATATATGGGGATGAAAGGATCAGAGTGGTTTTATGACATTTTATCAGGAATTACAGTTAAGTTCTGCAGGCTCTAAACAGCTTATTAAGAACACAAAAGATGCTAAAGAGAAAAGAAAACATATATTAATATATAATTTCAAGGTTTACCTTGTTATGGTATTCTGTGTAGCAGTTGTTACAATATTCAGTAAGCTTCTAGGCAGTGCTAACAGTGTGGTAGGTGTTACAGTACTTCTTGCAGTGCTTGTGTTAAGACAGGCAGATTTTGGAATAAAGACATCACATGGACTTTTGTCAATTATGGGAATATATGCTATATTGATAGCAGGACCAAGGCTTAGTAATATGGTGCCACCATTTGCAGCATTTCTTATTAATATAGTATGTATAATGCTTCTTATGATAATGGGCTGTCATAATGTAATTATGTATAATCATTCGACATTTGTGCTTGGTTATCTGTTATTACAGGGGTATGACGTTACAGGACAGGACTATGTGTTAAGGGTTATCGGACTTCTTTGTGGTATGGTAATTTGTATGATTATCTTTTATAAGAACCAGAAGAACAGACCATATCGAAGAACATTCCAGGATTTATTCTATGAATTCAATATTAATTCGGCAAGAAACAGATGGTATATCAAGCTTACATTTATAGTATCAAGTGCAATGTTTGTCATGAACTTGCTTAATATTCCAAGAGCAATGTGGATAGGTATAGCGTGCATGTCAGTGTGCCTGCCATTTTCAAAGGATATAGAAGGACGGGCAGGCAAGAGAGGTGCATTTAACATTGTTGGATGTCTGATTTTTTCAATTATGTATATTGTGCTTCCAAAGTCGATGTATCCTTATATCGGTATGATAGGTGGAATAGGTGTCGGATATTCAGCTGGTTATTCGTGGCAGACAGTGTTTAATACATTTGGCGCACTTTCAATAGCGGCGGAATTGTTCGGACTTAAATATGCTGTTTTACTTAGAATAGGTGTAAATGTAGTAGGAGCGGCGTATACATTGTTATGTGACAGGTTGATAGATAAGATATATGCTGCCTGCACAGGCAGGAAAGTCGAAACAGCGTAACATACATAATTCAGATTGAGCTGTAACACATTGTTAATACTGGAGATGAGGTGTTATAATATAAGAATAACATCTCGTCGAAATACTACTTCATAAGATAAGGAGAGAGTACAATGTTATACATAATGAGGCACGGCAGGACTGATTGGAATGAGAGAAATAAACTGCAGGGGAGAACAGATATTCCACTCAATGCAGCTGGAAGAAAGATGGCGGAAGAGGCAGCAGCGGTTTATAAAAATGTGCCGCTTGATGTATGCTATTGTTCTCCATTGGCAAGAGCAAGACAGACGGCAGAGATATTTTTAAAAAACCGCAATATTCCGATTATAACAGATGACAGGCTTGTTGAGATGAGCTTTGGAATATATGAAGGAACAGAACAGTCAGCAAGGGCTTTAGATTGTCCGATTAATATATTATTTAAAGAACCAGAAAAGTATAAGGCAGTTGAAGGTGGGGAAAGCATTGAGAAGTTATTTGAAAGAACAGGTGACTTTCTTAGAAATGTAGTGGAACCACAGCTTGAGGATGGAAAGAATATTGTAATAATCGGACATGGTGCAATGAATTCAGGAATAATATGCCAGGTCAGGGGTTTAAGCACAGAACATTTTTGGGATGCAGGAATTAATCAGTGTGAATTACTGCAATTAAAGTAGTGTGTACACAAGGAGTGAATATACATTTGTACGAAGATGTTAAGAATATAATAAGTGAATTAAGAAGCAGACATACAGGTTATACGGATTTCCCAATGGAACTGAAAAGGCAGGTGTATTCAATTATATGTAAGCAGCTTGCGAGCAAAGATAACACTTATACTCAGACACAGCTTCTTGAATATCTGGGGCTTCCTAAGGACGTCTTTAAGGAGAAGTATTGGAATATGTATTCACCTGATATGAAGCTTAGACAGCAGGTTTACCATAATCTGCATATACCACTTAATTATGCTGAGGTTGAGTGTAATGAGATATACCGTGGAATGCTGCATTATATTATAAGTCAGGCAGACCAGAGGACGGATACATTTTTCGATATGTTCGGCAAAATGGGACTTGTTCCGCTGTTTTGTGCAAATGGATATTCTAACAGAATTGTTCTTTTAGCACGCAGGAATTATCACCAGCTTGTGCAGTTTCAGAATGCATTGAAAAAACCAGTTAAAGTATACAAGCACATCAAAGCATTTACTAAGACAATAGAAGTGATGGGTATCGAGAAGCAGAAGGAAGTGCTGATATCCAAGATTAACCAGTGGCTTGCACTGTTTAGTGTATATCAGGACTGGAGTGCAACAGGTTATGATGAATACACGCTTGCGGCAAGGTATTTTATGTGCAATTGTCTGCGGACTGAATACTGGCTTGATTCTAAGCTTGAGAAGACTTATTCATATAAAGACGGAAAGCTTGTTGTAGACGATATATCTTCATATCTTGATGATACGAAAATGTCCAGAAGCAGGATAAAGCAGTTATGTGGATTAAGCAAAGAGGATTTCTGCAAATTTGCTGATATGTATGTAAAGAAAATACATTTGCATCTTATAGAAGCTGATTATCTTAATATAGAAAGCATCTCCACAAGCATAGTTAAGCAGGGGCTTGATTTTCAATTTGACAGGCAGTTTCTTTATATAGATATGCCAAAATATATAAGGGAATATAAAAGATTTGAGTTTAGCGGTGCTCATATGATGGATATACTTAAGGTTCTTAAGACCTACCGTGGCAACTGGATTATGACTTGGAAGACTTATGTTGAGAACCAGAATGAGAATAGCCCTTATTACAGGCTTTCAAGCAAAGAAGCTGACTATGAGAATGATGTAACACTTGAAGTTATATATAGGGAAATGCTCAATATGCACAATGTTAAACCATTATATGTCTATGTATATCGTGATAAAGACAGAAACAGACCACAGAGCATAGCGTTTATAACGGATATAGATTGCAGTGAGGCAGACGACAGGGCATTTATGGACAAATACGATGTTGGGTTTCGTGATGGCGGACATATAAGGAAAATGACAATGCCTGAATTTATAGACAAATTTATAAGAAATTCCCATTGGAAAATGTTCTGATAGTGAATTTATGCGATGAAGAATTTTTTTGAAATTGCAGATACAGTAAAATAGCATATTTTAAAGATTAAAAAAAGCGGCTTGGAAAATCAGGCTGCTTTTTATTATGCTTCAATTGTCGATAGGAAAGAGAGTTCCTAAAGATAAGATAAAGGCTGTATAGCTGATAATCAATTCAAGTACCTGTTATAACAGGTAATAATGGAGGATAGTGTGAAAAATAAGATTTTTCACACGCAGGATTTGTGCTTTGCACAAACTTGAGATGCGCTTAGAAGCAGCGCAAGAATGGAGGACATTATGGTAGTTAAATTAAACAATGGAGCAGTTAGAGAGATTAAAAAGGCAGAACCAATAGTTGAAAAAAGATTTACATTTAATGGAGATACACTGCGTATGGTAGCAAAGGCAAATAGCAGCAAAGAAGATATAACAGGTATTCTGTTTAAGTTAAAAGATGGCAGAGATGATGATATATCGGTATTTGCAGTAAATGAAGATGCTGTATTGGTCGGAAATCTTCAGTATAGTGAGGTGCAGAGAATTCTGGATATGCTTCTTACTAAAGGCTATGTAGATATTTCAGTGTATGACTATCAGCCAAAGACTTCTATTATTGCAGATACAGTATTTGATGAGGGAAAGTCCAAGCCTTATTGCCTTGACGGTTTTCAGGCAACAACCAATATGGTTATACCTGGCATAGGTAATAATTTCTGTCTGACAACGGCTGACGTATTCAACACTATGGGTCGTGTCTGTGGACCAGCTGCAGATAATAATACTGAGGAGTTGATAGGCGGAAAGCCATCACATTCAGGAGAATATGACGAGGATATGCAAGATGATTTATCAGATGATGAATGGAAGGATTTCTAAGAAAACACTTACTAAGATGATAAAGGCATATTATATGTGTGCGCAGAATGGCGTTGTATACAAGGGCTACACAGAATGGACAGGCGATAATTTATCAGATGTAAAAAAATATATCTTAGATAAATGTGCTGATAGAAGAATTGACAGTAAAAATATTGATGAAAGCTGCGATACAGATGAGCTGGATATGATGTGGCTGAATGACAGTCTGTTACTAATAGCTGAAAAAGATGCAGTAGTGCAGGGCAGAACGCTTAACAGGGCATTTTACAGATTTCCAGTTAATAATGAAACAGATATAAAATCAGCAGATGTTAAAAATACAGTTCACAAGAAAATAAGTAATAACGATTTGGAAAGTTTAAAGCCTGAGAGAATATTTGCAGGAAATCTTGCAGTAATAAAGATAGCAAAGACATCAAATGGCAGTAATGAACTTGTAGATATTACAGATGAGGACATAGAGTTCATAGAAAACGTGCTAAGACCAATAGAGCGTATATATGCCGGTGTTGTGTATCTAAAAAAGTGAGAACAATCCACATATATAATCATATAGTAGAATTGTTCTCACTCTGTTTTAAAAAATTCATTGAAATCGCACTCAAATATTTTGGTAAGGGCGACAAGCATATCAACTGTAGGGTTGTTGTAGCCATTTTCTACTTTACTGAAAATGCCGGTTGTTACATTGACATTTTCAAGCTGGAGCTTGGCAATAACCTCAGTTGCTTTCAGTCCACGTTCCTTGCGGAGTCTTCTTATATTATTTCCAACAAGTGGATTTAAGTGCTGGTTAATTCGTTCTGACATATAGCTCCAATCCTCAGGTACTAAATATAGGTAAATAATGGTGGATTTATAAAATACATATATTAATATGGCTGGAAATTTATTAACACACATTAAAAATTGTATCCAATAAGGAAGAAAAAAGTATCCAAAATAGAAGAAAATAGTATCCAAAATGGAAGTTATGTGCTATACTTAGCAAAAAGTACGTATTTTACAGGAGAAAATAAATGGCAATACAGGAAGTTATTAAATATGAAGGTGATAATGACATTCTTATATATAAGCATCCTGCGGAGGATTTTAATACATTATCACAGCTTATTGTACACGAGTCACAGGAAGCAGTTTTTTTCAGTGATGGACAGGCATTAGATAGTTTCAAGGCTGGACGTTACACATTGGAAACTAAGAATATTCCATTAATTTCAAAGCTTAGAAATCTTGTTACAGGTGGAGTATCTCCATTTCACACAGAAGTATACTTCATTAATCTTGCAACAATGATGGATATACCTTGGGGAACACCAAGCCAGGTTACAGTAAAAGACCCTAATTATGGCTATAGTTATAGTGCAGGAGCAAGTGGTTCATTTGGGCTTAAGATAATTGATGGACGAAAGCTTCTGATTAATCTTGTTGGAACAGAACAGGAAATGTCTACAGCAAATATCCAGAAATATTTTAAGGATTTGATAGTTACAAGGGTTAAGAATTGTATAGCAGTGGAACTTAGCAGGTACAGCTACAATGAATTTAACCAGCATTTGAATGATATTTCTGAAAATGTTGCTGGGCTTATAAGAGATGATATAGCAGAATATGGAATTCAAATTCTTAATTTTTTCTTATCAGCGGTTAATATTAATGAAGATGATTTAATTGAGTTAAAGAATCTGGATAATAGTATGGCACAGAAGCGTTTTGAAGCTATGGGTAACAGGGATGCGGCTGTTATTGAGGCACAAGGACTTGCAAAATCACGAGAGATACAAGGCTACAACTGGCAGCAGGAACAGCAGTTTAATGTAAGCAAGGCATTTGCAGAAAATGAGGGTTTTGCAGGCAATCCAGCTAATATGATGGCACAGATTCCGCTTGCATTTTCAATGGGCGATATGCTTAAAGGAAATATGGAAGCGGCAGTAAATGCCAATAACACAATGCAGAATTCAGCAATGAATATGCAGGGTGGCACAATGGGCGTACAGGGTGATTCAATGAATACGCAGGGTGCTTCGCTGGTGTGCAGTAAGTGTAACAGCCCACTTCCACAGGGGGCTAAGTTTTGTATGAATTGTGGTGAGAAGGTCACTCCTAAAGAAGTGTATTGTCAGGAATGTGGAGCAGTTATGCCGGCTAATGCACAGTTTTGTATGAACTGCGGAACAAGGAGAAATGTATGATGAAATATATATTTTGTATTATTGCATTACTGATACAACCGGTATTTAGCTGGTATGTGTATCACAAGCAGGATAAGAAAAAAGCAGCACTAAAGATGCCAATGCTTTATTACAGTGTGGCATATATGGTAGTCCAGTTATATGTATTTTTTAAATTCTGTTCAAAGTTTCCAGAAAGATACAGCATTTATTCTTATCTTATACAGGCGGCTATACTGTTAGGATTTGTAATATTTGAGATGATTTTGTGGGGAAGCAATAAGTATATAGAAGATGTAGACAATAAAGAGAAGCAATCTATACAGGATTTTAAAGAATTAATTAAAGATTTGGAAATATGCAGGGTTAATATACAGGATACAGCCAATAAAGCGAATATAAACAAGCTTTACGAGAGAATGAGATATGAAAATCCGGTGAGTTCTCCAAAGGCTATAGAGGAGAATTTAAGAATTAAAGGGTTGATAGCTGAGTTAGCTGATATTACAGATAATACTTTATTTGAAGCAAAATGTAATGAGATTGTTAAACAGCTTGATATAAGAAAAATAAAGAATACAAAGGAGCAGTAAAGATATGAAGGCGATAAAATGCCCAAATTGCGGAAGTGAACAGGTTAAAGAGTTAACAGAAGAAAAGTATGCTTGTATGGCGTGTGATAATGTGTTTTTAATACATAATCATTCAAAGGAATTCAGAAAGACAGATGAGCATATAAGCAGTATGCATCAAGATTTAAAAGATGATATCAGTAAGCTTATGAATAGCAATAATATAGATCCTGATGCAATAATTGAAAAAGCCGAACAGCATTTAAAGAAAAAAGACTGGGATATAGCCAGTGACCTTTATGATAAAGCAACACAAGAAAATCCTGATAAGTCAAAGGCCTGGTATGGCTTATATAGAGCTCTTACAGGAGATTTTGAAGCTGTTGACAGGTATGCTTTATTCGTATGTGATGGCAATTATTTTGATGATGATGATAAAGAAATGGGAAGTCAGTCATTTTTCTATGGAAATGGTTTTATAAGCAGAGCTTTAGATTGTCCTGATTCCGATAAAACAGGAATAATTGATAATGTAACTGCATTTATTAAGAAATGTGCAGAGTATGGTAAAAAAGATATTGAGGACAGCATAAAGGAATTACTTGAAGGCTTTGAGTCAATGAGAAAAGATTTAGATTCACAGAGAGATATTGTAAAGAAAGAAAAGAAGAAGGACAAGACGAAGGCATTTATTCCAGCTATTATTGTGCTTGCACTTTTAGCAGTATGCGTATGGTATTTCTTTGCATCAGGAGACTGGCTTGGCAAGGTATTAGGCGTTGCTGGTGTTGTACTTGTTTTAAAATTCGGTGGTAAATTCATAGGAAGAAGTTTTAGTAACGCTAAAGCTGAGGGCGTTGAATGGGATAATGCTGCCGAACAGCAATTTGCTCCGATAATCGAGGATATGGAATCACAGGTTCAGGCAGTTATGCGTTATTGCATAGATTTAGATAATTACAATATTGTATTAGATAATCTTAAGAATAAGAATAAGTTTATGGAAGGTTATCTTGAAGGTGAGTTTGATGGTATGAAAGATTATGATCAGGTATCAGACAACTCAGAGAAATTTATATTTGATTTATTAGATGGTAAAATGGAAAGATATAATTACTTACTTGATGCAGTCAAATAAAAATTGATATGTCAGAGTAAAGATTAATCCGTTAGGGCAAAGATTAAAGTGGCAGAGTGAAAATCAATCTGTTAAATTAACACATTAAATTTTTAGATTAACACATAAAAAGTCCAGTATATTTAAGCAGTATAGTCAGAAAGCTGACATTACATCTTAAAATATGCTGGGCTTTTTATGTGCCAGTGATGCACACTTGTATGAAGCTGTAGTTTGTCGCAGTTAATTGTACCCGGAGAGGAAATGTGCATTGCACATTCTTTTTTAAATCAATATTGTAAAAAAACAGCCAAAATTATATAATAAATATAACAAACCAAGCACTAATACTATATTAATAATAATGAATGAAAAGTGCGAAGAAACGAGGACAGAATGAAACGAAATAAATATAAGGATTATTTGTGGTATACAGCTATAGCAGTGTTTGTTATATGTGTACTTGAGGGTATATTCTATTACCATAGTGTGGAAAGTCCATTTCTTAAGGTAATGCTTAATATCCAGAATGCGATTAAGGCATACAAGATTGACCCTGATATTGACCAGGCAGATGCACTTGAATATGTTAAGACTGCGGGTGGTGGAGTGTTCACCATTATCCTTACATATGTGTATTGCATAGCAGTTATTATAGCACCTTTATGTACTGTAGGTGCTTTGGCAATACTTGTCCGCAAGCCGGCAAGCTATGTAAGAAGCCTTTTAAGCCAGCGTGGTAAGAAAAGAATTCTTCTTATAGGTGAGGGAGCATATAAAAAGCAGTTTATTAGCGGACTTGCAAAGGAATGCCGTATAACTACGATAGAGACAGGTGCAATGACCGAAGAAGCTAAGCTTAAATATATGAATAAAGGCGTAAATTACAGACAGAAGTATGATGATATGTCTATTGAAGATATATTGAAGACAATCGATATAACTAAATATGCAGATATTATTCTTTGTGATGACAATGCGATGGAGAATATTGAATATCTTAAGGTTATAGGAAGTATATGCAACAGCTTGCAGAAGCCCTCAGGAGATAATGCTTCATATAAGCAGATATATTTAAGCTGTAGTGATAACTCAATGAGCCAGCTTATTAAGCAGTATTATGACAGACTTGAGGAGAAGAATTTTGACCTTAATATAATAGATGTCAACAGAATGGCAGTTAATAAAATGTTCAAGGAACATCCTGTATATCAGGTTAATACAGGTGATGATTATGATGTTCATCTTGGTATTATAGGCTTTGGTGAGTTCGGACAGAGTACGCTTATACAGGGGATTAATATGGCAGTGTTAACAGCGGAGTCTGATATATGTATAGATGTATTTGATAAGGATATGAAGTCGATAATCGGTTCATTTATGAAGAATTTCAGTGTAGATGCACTTGATGGTTTAAAGCTTGTAGCTGAAGATGTATTTATAGGTGAGAAAGCAGAATATTATGAGTTAAATTTCCCATTTGAGGAGAATAATGACAGATTTGGAATAGACGGACATATCAAAATAAGATTTTGGGAAACAGATGCTACAACATTACAGTTTAATAAAATATTCAAGAAGTGTAATGCTGATAAGCCTTTTACATATCTTGTAGTTGCTATGGGCGACACACATTCTATGGCTAACACGATTATTGAATTAAAGCAGCTTCTTTATAAGAAGGGCGATAAATGCATTAACATTCCTGTAGTTATAAGAATGAAGGACAGCAACAACATTTCCAAGATATATGATGAGAAGAACTTGTTCACAATTGAACAGAATAGGGATATATTCTCATATGAGTCACTCACAGACCATTATATTGTCGATGAAGCTAAGATGTTTAACCATAGATATAATGTGCTTTATGATGTTATAAATGAATATAAGAAGCAGGGTAAGGTTCTTAACGATGAGTTTATGTTAAAGATAGAAGATGTGTTATCAGAGGAAGCACTTTCGGTTGAGAGCAGTCAGGCAAAGCTTAATGCTGCCTGGCATAAGATGAGCATAATTGACCGTGAATCAAGCATAGCACAGTCGCTTCATCAGGACATTAAGAAATGGCTTGTGTGTGACAAGAAGGCATATACATTTTCTGATAAAGAGGAACTTGAGCGTATAGAGCATAGAAGATGGAATATCTTTATGATTACACACGGCTTTAAATATGAGAAGGCTGACAGGAAAGACTTGTATGCCAGGACACACCCTTGCATATCAAAATGGGAAGTGTTAAAGGTTGAAAAGCCTGATACTTTGGAGTATGATTTTACACCATATTATATATTAAGACATACACAGAATAAGTAATTATTGCTAAAATAGCACAATGACTATTGAGATTGAGTAATATATATAATAGAATGAAATATATAAGCATATTGTTATTTACTTATGTGAATATGTCAGGATTGGAGGAAATATTATGTATAAGTTTACTAAAGACTGTATGACAGGAATTGAGTCAATTGATAAAGAACACGAACAGCTTTTTAAAATAATTAATGAAGCACAGGCATTATTAGAGGAACAGGCTGTTGATGTTAAGACAGTAAAGAGCATTGTGGCACATCTTGTTGATTATGCCGCAGAGCATTTTGCACACGAGGAATCATATATGGAGTCAATTAATGACCCTGAACTTATGCGACAGAAGAAGGAGCATACAGACTTTGCTAATAAAGTTAAATCAGTGGACTTTGATAATATGACAGATGAGGAGAGCAGGAAGGAATTAGCTGAGCTTGTAAAGTTCCTTGCTAAGTGGCTTTACCACCATATCCTTGGAAGTGATATTATGATTGGAAAGTTAGAGCCTGTTGTTCATAAGACACAGGATTCTAAGAAAGCTGAAAATGTCAGCACAGCCAAGAAGGGTATGTTTGAATTTACAGATGAATACAAGACAGATATTGATTTTGTAGATGCAGAGCATAAGAAGTTATTTGAGATTATAGAGCGTACATATGAAGTTATTAATGACTATTATTTACACGATAAGTATGACCATATAGTTTCAATAATTAATGAGTTAAAAGATTATACTAAGCTTCATTTTAAAGATGAGGAGGAGTATATGGAAAAGATAGGATACGAGGGACTAGCAGCTCAGAAGCTTGCACACGAGTCATTTGTTGACAGACTTACAGGGATTAATATGGAAGAAGTTGACGATGGACAGCAGGAGTATCTGTTCGAGCTTATTGATTACCTTCTTGAATGGTTAAAGAACCACATATTAAAGATGGATAAGCAGATTCCAGCAAAGTAGATTGAAAGGGCTGTTGCACCAGACATAATTAATACAGTATGAGTTATTTATAAGCTGTTGCTTATTCGCATATTGTGTGAATTGTGGTTTGTGCAGCAGCCCGTTTAGTTTTAATTAATATTATGAGAATTGCGAGAGGTGAATATATGCCAAAGACGATTAATTCAGAAGCTCAGCTTACAACTTTTGAAGCGATAAGTATGATTATGGGTAACAGCATTGGTACAGGAATTATAGCTGTTCCATATCTGGCAACAAGAAACAGTATGTTAGATGTTGTATGGATGGTGGGACTTGCTTATGTAGTAAATGTTATTCTTCATCTTATCATAGCAGAACTTTCTTTTAACAATGGAGGTGTACAGCTTGTTAAAAGCTTTGAAGGAGAGCTTTTTAAGGGAAGAATGAAGAAAGTATTCAGCTGGATAATGTTTGTTGTATATAAGAATACTAATGCACATACTATAATTCCTATTAATGACTTATTATGAACAAGC
>ERZ1673700.1487-NODE-1487-length-22907-cov-32.573910_pt1 | contig 22907 bp, 20 predicted proteins | sample MGYA00580230_ERZ1673700 | MGnify/ENA primary metagenome ERZ1673700 (study PRJEB41218, sample SAMN15661782) | gut metagenome | host: Homo sapiens | place: Canada: London | collected 2015-08-20/2019-03-30 | study: EMG produced TPA metagenomics assembly of...
CGGCGTATTCTGTCGGCATGGCAATGATGACCGCCCGCAGCTTCTCCTGCAAAGTGCCGCTGCCCGCCAGAATTTTCTGCTTGCAGTGGTGGATCTCCGTAAAGGCATGGTCTACCATGTCCAGCAGAAGCGCCTCCTTGGAGGGATAAACGGTGTAGATGGTCTTTTTGCTGATGTGCAGCGGTTCTGCCACCTGTTGCATGGTGAAATGCAGCCCCTGTTGACGGAATAACTGCATCGCCTGTGTGCGCACCAGCGCATCGAGCTTTTCCTGCATGAGCGTCCTCCTTATGGAAACTATGCTTGCGTTTCTGGTTTCCATTCTAGTGCGGAAACCGAGCCAAATCAAGCGGTTTCCGAACTTTCTGCGTTCTGCCGAGAAAGTGCAGACATTTTGCAGCAGAATGACAAAAAGAACCCCGACGTGCCTTGAAAGCCGCCGGAGTCTTTTGCGTGCAGGTGCTTTTCCGCAGCGGCAAGCCCTCGTCAAAATTCCGGGTGCCATTCATCCCGGATGCCAATGTCGGCGCAGACGATCTTTCCGCACAGGGGCGCAGAGATTTTTGCGATATGCAAAGGCTTATAGCTGTCGAAGGTTACGGTCAGATCCGCATGAGCAGCACCCTCGGCAACTTCGCCGGTATCCGTATTGATGCCGCTTGGCAGGTCCACGGCCAGCACAAAGGCACCGCTTTTGTGCAGACAGCGTATCAGCCCACAGCCAGCAAGGCCGGAAGGCCGCAATTCACCATGGAACCCGGTGCCGTAGAGGGAATCCACAGCAGCATCAAAGTGCTGGGTTTCCAGTACAGAGCAGTCGGCGCAGATGTGCACCGGCAGGGAGTGCAGACGTTCAAAATTGTGGATGGCGTCAACGGTTTTCGGCTTGCCCTCGGCCAGAAAAACGGTCACATTCCAGCCATCTTTTGCGGCGGCGCGGGCGATCACGAACCCATCGCCGCCGTTGTTGCCCTTTCCGCAGACCACCAGCAGCCTGCCGGGATGCGGAAACTGCTTTTGCAGTTCGGCGTAAGCCGCCAGCCCGGCGTTTTCCATCATTTGCAGGTAGGGCAGACCGTGGGCATCCCCGGCTCGTTCAATTTTCTTCATCTGCGCAGCCGTCACAATGCGATGTTTCATGTTGGCACCTTCTTTCCATCTCTATTATAATGGATGGGATTACTGGGAACAAGATGAAAGATGCCGGTGTATAGGCTCTGTCCCCGGAGAGCCGCAACAAGCTCTCCGGGGGCATTTTTGTTTCGATACCTTTTCCGCAAGGGAAAACCATGGTATACTGAATCCAAAGTATAGCAGTTTGCGTTTTTGATGCCCAAGCAACATCCGCAAACTGCATATCGCAAATATGCCGTTCAGTACGGCTTTGTTGCCTCCGGTGCCCGGAAGGACCGCAAGTTTGATTCCGGTCTGGGCGGCGGTGCGCTGCTGGATATCGGCATCTACAATCTGGGTTTTCTGCGCATTCTCACCGGACAGGACCCGGAGGTCATCCGCTGCCCGGTGGACATCAACGGCTTTGAGTATGAGATCCGGGAAGCAAGCCGCTGCGTCAAGCTGGGGCGTACCGGCAGCGACCGCTACACCCCGCAGGACAGCCTTGCCCTGACCCGCCTGATGTACGACACCCGCATGAGCTGGGGCATGAAGTTTGCGGGCGAGGTGTAAGCGCACAGCTTGCCGCGGGTCTTTTGCGTGCGGAAACCATGAGACGCTAAGAACGACAACTTGGAATTTTTGCGGTATCTACATTCAACACAGATTATATTTTAGTGAAAGATGCGGATTTTGAAAAATCATTAGCTGTATTATTAAATGCCGGATAAACTACGATTCATCAAAGAAAGAGGACTGTAAAATGAACATCGAAGAACGGGCGGCACAGGCTGCCGCATGGAAAGCTACTGGACAGTGCAACTGTGCACAGGCGGTGCTGAAGGCATTTGAGGACAAGCTGCCGGTGGATGCCGACACCCTGATGAAGCTGGGCGCAGGCTATGCCGCCGGCATGGGCTGCATGGAGAGCACCTGCGGCGCACTGATCGGCGCTGTGATGGTGACGGGCATCGTCACCGACGGCAAGGGCACAACGCGCATTTCCAAGGAGCTGCTGCAAAACTTTCAGGAAAAGTGCGGTGCTACCATCTGCAAAGATCTGAAGGGGATAGAGAACGGTGCACCGCTGTGCCTGTGCCCGGAGTGCGTCCGCAACGCTGTTCTGGCACTGGGCGAGGTGCTGGGAGAGTAAGATAAAGAAGATCTTGTTTGTTTGCCACGGCATTATGTGATACATACTGTGGGACCGATATGGAATGGTGGAAGGAATAGAGAAGAGGAGCTTCTTGCTAACTGCTATTTTAATTCTATGAAGTAAGAAATCATAAGATAAATGCAAAAGGGAGTTCTGCCCGGACCTTCGTCCGTGACAGAACTCCCTTTTTTGCTTCATAAACCTCAGTGCGAAGTGGGTGGCGTTTGCCGGGCAGCAGGAAAAAGACGTTCATAGCGCTGCCTGATGCCGCGCTCAGCGGAGCAAATACCACACGCCCAGCAGGATCGCAAGGAAGATCAGGTTGGACAGGGTGAACAGCCCAAAATACTGCTTCTTCCCCTGTGGCAGCTCCCGTGCGATCTGCCGGTAGGAAATAAGACTGGCCATGGATGCGATCAAAGTGCCAAGACCTCCCAGATTGGTGCCGATGATGAGGGCTTGTGTCTCTGCCGTGAACCCGGATAGCAGCAGGGCGGCGGGAACATTACTGGTGACCTGCGAAGCAAGAACCGCCACCAGAACTTCCCGGCCAGTCAAAAACTCCTGCAGCCAGCCGGAAAAGGCCGGAATGCGCCCCAGATTGCCAATGAAGATGAAAAAAGCCACAAAGGTCAGAAGCAGGGAATAGTCCACTGCCCGTAAGGTGTGCGGGTCTGCAAAAAGGGCGCAGACGAGCACAGCGGCAAAGGCGATGCCATAGGGCAGCACCCGGATCACGGACAACAGGCAGACGGCAAATAGAACCAGATACAGCAGGATGATTTTCTGATCCCTCTGAGATGCAGAGGAAGAAACAAGCTCATCCACGGAGAGGGCGGCAGGGGCTTTCCGGCAGACCAGCGCTGCCCAAGCCAGCAGCAGAAGCAGAGAGACCAGTGTGTAGGGCAGCATAAGAAGAACGAAGCCCCCGATGCTCATGCCGCTTTTTCCGTAAAGATAGAGGTTCTGCGGGTTGCCGATGGGGGTCAGCATACTGCCAAGGTTTGCCGCAATGGTCTGCATACAGACCACCGGGATCAGAAGAGCGCGGCGGACATCCGCTCCCAGACGGCTCAGGACCACGAACGTAAAGGGAACGAAGGTCAGCAGGGAAACATCGTTGGTGATGAACATGCTTCCGAAAAAGCACAGCCCGACCAGTACCAGCGTCAGCTGAAAGGTGCTGTGGGTACGGGACAGCAATGCCCGGCCCAGTCCATCAAAAAAGCCCTGCCGCCGCAGCCCGGCCATGACCGTCATCAGGGAAAACAAAATCGCCAGCGTGCGCAGGTCGATGTAGCCGAGATACTGCGCATCCGGCGGAACAAAGAAGGCGGAGACAACGGCCAGCACAGCGGCTGCGGTGAGGACCGTTTCCTGCTGAATGAATTGTTTGAGTTTCATAGAGACACATCCTTGTAGTTGTAAAGGCAGCCCTGCTGCGATGCCGGGCGGCCTTTTTCCGTATTTCAGAGCAACAGCTCAAACGACCCGATCATCAGCGGCATGGTCAGGATGGAAAGCAGCGTGCTCAGGACATAGATCGCGCTGGAATGAGAAGCATCCCGGTCATAGAGCTGTGCCATGGAGGTGACCGTTGCACAGGCGGGGGTAATGGCAGAAAGGTAGACCGTCATCAGGATGGACTTGCCGTCCGGGATCCAAAGAGATGCACGAACTGCCCAAAGCAGCAGAACGATGACCAGCGGAACACCCAGCAGACGCAGAAATACCGGCAGATAGTTGCGCGGGGTGCAGAGAACCTTTTTCAGGGGCACTTCCGCAATGGCCATGCCCGCCAGCAGCATTCCCATGGGGCCGATCATATTACCGACACTGCTCAGTGTGCTGGTGATCGGGGCGGGCAGCGAGACGTGCAGCAGGTACAGCAGAGCACCGGCTGCAATGGCGATCAGGTTGACATTGGTAAGGAGCTTGCGCCATTCCAGCCGGGCAGACCCCTGTAGGCAGGCGCTGGCATGGGTCCAGAGCAGCACCAGCTGTACAATGACAAAGGCGCAGGAGTAGACAACATATTCCTCCCCCAGCAGGGCCTGCACGATGGGAATGACCAGTGCGGCGGCATTGCTGTAAATGATATTGACCTGCTCCGCGGCGTCCAGCTTGAGAGCTTTGCGGAACAGCGCATTCAGAAGCAGAAATACAATGTGCATTCCAACGGCGATGCCCATGGAATAAAGCAGTCCGGTGCGGATCTTCGGTGTATCCTTGATCTGAAAGGCGTTCAGAACGACACAGGGCATGACCAGATAGACAAAGACCACAGACAGCACCTTACTGTCCGATGCCTTCAACAGGCCGGTTTTTACAACGGCATATCCCATCAGCAGAATCAGAAATAGCTGCGCGATCTGCTGCATCAATAAAAGGCTGATTTGCATTTAGAACTCCTCTTTTGCAATTCGTTTTTGCAGCACAATCCTACTCCATTGGCGGAGCATCGTCAAGAGAAAACAGAAAAAATACGATCTGAATGTTTTGGGGATTGCTATGAGTACAAACATGAAGGCGGAGTTGTGCGTTCAGACATTGGACAACGCAATGGCTTCTTATCCGGCTTTGCACGGTACTATCCTTCATTCCGACCGCGGTGCTCAGTATACAAGCGATTTGCACCGCAGAGCAATCACACGGTATGGTATCCGGCAAAGCATGAATCGTGCAGGTGGTCGCTGCCATGACAATGCTCGCTGCGAAAGTATGTGGGCCAGTGAGTTTTATCTGTCAACTGATATTGACAATATCACAAAATGATTCCGCTTGGTGACCAACAGCCCTTCCTTTTGCAGCTTGGAAAGTTCTGCCGACATGGCGGCGCGTTCCACGCAGAGAAAATCCGCCAACTGCTGACGGTCAAAGGGAATGTCAAAGGAGAGGGAGGACTGCCGGATGGACTCGGCGGACAGGTAGGACAGCAGCTTTTCGCGGGTGGTCCGTTTGCTGACATGGGTGATCTTATCGTTAAAAAGCAGGATTTTGTTTGCCAGAACGCTGACCAGATTGCGGATGAGTTTCTGGTGGTGGTCGCAGACGGTGGGGCAGGAGGTGAGCAGCCGCTTAACGTTGAGCAGCAGAATCTCGCAATCCTCCTCTGCCACCACGCTGATGTTCAGGATGGCACCGGGGGTGGCGGCGTAAGGCTCCCCGAAAAAGTCTCCGGTATTGCACTTGGACAGGATATTGCGGTGTCCCCAAAGATCCTCCTGTATCACAAGGGTGGAGCCGGACAACATGAGCCCCATGACCTCCGTGGAATCTCCGGCACGGAAAATGTAGGAGCCCCGGGGCCGGGTGATTTTCGCTGCACTGACACAGTGCAGGATGGACAGGATCTCATCGTCGGTAAGCCCGGTAAAGAAGGGGCAGTTCCGCAGAACAGGCAGATATTTTTGCATAAAAGCCCTCCTTGTTGGAATTCAAACAGACAAGTTGCCTTTAGTATACTATAATGAACCTGCAAATGCAAAAAACACCCACAACAGGAGAGTATAGATATGATTCGGAAGATCATCCATATTGACGAAGAAAAATGCAACGGCTGCGGCTTGTGCGCAACCGCCTGCCACGAGGGAGCCATCGACATCATCAACGGCAAGGCAAAGCTGGTGCGGGAAAATTTCTGCGATGGCTTTGGCGACTGTCTGCCGGGCTGCCCTACCGGTGCCATCACCTTTGAGGAGCGGGAAGCCCCCGCCTACGACGAGGCGGCGGTGCAGGAGAACAAAAAGAAAAAGGAGCTGCAGGAGAAGATGAAGCATCTCCACGAGGGTGGCTGCCCCGGCTCCCGGATGCGGATGCTGGAACAGCCGGAGACCGTTGCCGAAAGTGTGGCTTCTGCTCCCGTACAGCCGGTCTCCCGGCTCCGCAACTGGCCGGTGCAGATCAAGCTGGCACCCATCCACGCGCCCTACTTTGAGGGTGCAAAGCTCCTGATCGCAGCGGACTGCACGGCATACGCCTACGCCAATTTCCATCAGGAGTTTATGCGCGGCAAGGTGACCCTCATCGGCTGCCCGAAGCTGGATGCTGTGGATTACAGCGAAAAGCTCACCGAGATCCTGCGCAGCAACGACATCCAGAGCGTGACCATCCTCCGCATGGAGGTGCCCTGCTGCGGCGGCTTGGAGATGGCAGCGAAAAAGGCACTGCAGACCAGCGAAAAGTTCATTCCGTGGCAGGTGGTAACCATCTCCATTGACGGTAAAATTCTGGATTGAATACACCGGGCAGACCGATACCGCTTTGGCGGGAAAGGTGGTATGATCCTTGCAGAAACTGGTTCGGGCACAGAAAAACGTAGAACGATTTTTTGCGGAGGAAAAGAACACCACCGAGAAAACCCAGACCCACTAGACGAATCCCGCCGAGGTGCTTTCCCAGTTGGAAGGCTCCTCGGCGGATTTTTTGTCAAGCACGAACAAGCACGGATCATAAATAATAAGTAGTATTCACAAACATAAACTCTTGAAATGCTTCTGTCGGAATGTTACAATACATACTAGATACGTTGGTATATACTGTTCAAAAAACTGCTGACAACAGGGCATGAATCATGCTGCAATGAACTTCTTGAAACCTGTGCAATGGAAATGAAACCGGAATGAGACCGTCTGGGGCGGAGAAAGATTGGGAAAAATGAAAAACTCTGGAACGAGCGAAACCATGCAGACGCTGATGCGGAAAAGCGTCTGTGCGATGCTGAGTCTGCTGCTGTTGCTGTCAGCCGTGCTCCCTGTGAAGGCTGCCGCAGAAACCGCCCCTGCAAAGGTCGTCCGTGTCGGCTCGTTTGAGGACACCTTCAACTATGTCAACGAGAGGGGTGCAAGAAAAGGCTACGGCTACGAATTGCTGGAAACACTATCCGGCTATACAGGCTGGCAGTTTGAGTATGTGACCTGCGATTGGTCAGACTGTTTTGAAAAACTCAAAAACGGCGAGATCGACATCATGGGCGGTATTTCCTATACGGAAGACCGCGCTGAAGAGATGCTGTTTTCGGACGAGCCGATGGGGGAAGAAAAATATTACCTCTATGCTGATTTCTCGCGCACAGACATCTCCGCCTCCAACTTCAAAACGCTGAACGGCAAAAAGATCGGTGTTCTGATGGGAACGGAACCGGAAGAGATGCTGACCGAATGGGAGGAAAAACACGGCATAAAAACGGAACACGTCAACATCTCCAACAACGAGGATGTGAAGCAAAAGCTGGCAAACCACGAGATCGACTGCTTTGTTTCACTGGAAGAAGCTTTCTGGGCAGAGCTTGGCATTTCGACCATGACCCGTGTGGGAGAATCCCGCATCTACTATGCGATCAATAAGGACCGGCCTGATGTCAAGGAAGAACTGGATTATGCGATGAGCGTGTTGGACGAAGCGGATCCTTTTTATACGGCGGATCTGTATAAACGATATTTCTCGTTGGATTATACGCCCATCCTTACGAGTGAGGAAAAGGCGTGGCTCAAAGAGCACGGTGCGATTCGGATGGGCTTTCTGACGAGTGATAGCGGCGTCAGCACCTATGACCCGGCCACCGGGAAGCTTACCGGAGCGATCACGGACTATATTCAGTTTGCAACAGGTTGTCTTGGAAATCAGGAACTGGAATTCCAGATCGTCGGCTATGACAGCATAGAAGCGGAACTCGATGCCCTGAAATCAGGCGAGATCGACATGATCTTCCATTTCGACCAGAACCCGAATCTGGCGGAAGAGTATCGTGTTGCCTGTACCAGCACAACGTGGATCACAAACCTGATGGCGGTCACGAACAAAGAGCACTTTAACGAGAGCAAGGCAAACCGTATTGCCGTTCCCCAAAACAAGCTCTCCCTGAAAAAGTACCTTGCGTTTTATTATCCGCAGTGGGAGATCGTGGACTGTGATACACAGGAGGATGCGGCAAAGCTGATTGAAACCGGACGGGCAGATTGCTTTGTTACAGGAATCAGCAGTGAGGAAAATTACAGTAAGAAATACGGCTTTTACAGTGTTCCGCTGTTAAACCCTGTAAAATCCTGCTTTGCGGTCAATAGCGGAAACTGCAGCTTGCTGTCCATCCTGAACAAAACGATCAAGGCAAAGCCGATCAATCTGCTTGCCGGTTCTATTGCAATGTATCAGAGCTCTGCGCGGAAGGTTACCCTGAGCGAGTTTATAAAGGATAACTTCTTTATGGTTCTGCTGATTAGCAGCATTGCCGTTGCAGTTGTTCTGCTCACGATCCTGAAGCTGCTCCAGAAGGCGCGTAAAGCCGAAGCTGCCGCAAAGAAAGCCGCAAACGATACGCAGGAGCTGAATGCAAAATTGCAGGTCGCCGTGGAAAAAGCAGAGAGTGCGAACCGCGCCAAGTCCACCTTCCTGTTCAATATGTCTCATGATATCCGTACGCCCATGAACGCCATTATCGGTTACGCAGATCTTGCCTCCCGGCATCTGGACGACCCTGCAAAGCTGGAAAAATACATGGAGAACATTCAGGTGTGCGGACAGAACATGTTGATGCTGCTGAACAATGTTCTGGATCTCGCCCGGATCGAGAATGATAAGACGGAGATCGAATATTCGGTTTCGGATGTGGAGAAGGATTTCCGTAATTGCATTGCGATGTTCCAGAATCAGGCAGACAGCAAGGGGCAGACGCTTACGGTGACAGCACGTCTGCAGCATCCGTATGTCTATGCGGATATTCCACACCTGACCGAGGTCTGTACGAATCTTGTCAGCAATGCAGTCAAATACACAGGTGCCTGTGGCACGATCCACTGCGATATCACGCAGAAGCCCGGCAAGAAAGAGGGATGGTGCGATACGGTGATCACGGTTGCCGATAACGGCATCGGGATGTCGCAGGAGTTCCAGAAGCATATCTTTGAACCCTTTGAACGGGAGCGCACTTCCACTGTCAGCAAAGTGGAAGGCAGCGGCATCGGGATGGGCATCGTGAAAAAGCTGGTCGGGCTGATGGGCGGCACCGTGGAAGTGGAGAGCAAGATCGGTGTTGGCTCCACGTTTACCGTCACCATTCCCTGCCGCATTGCATCGCAGGAGGAAAGACAGGCGAAACGGGATACCACTTCTTCGGACAAAAAGAGCCTGTCCGGTACAAAAATCTTGCTGGCCGAGGACAACGACCTGAATGCGGAAATCGCCGTCGAGCTGCTGCAGGAAGAGGGCTGCACGGTAGACCGCGCCAAAGACGGAGTGGAATGTGTGGATATGCTGGAAAAAGCTGCGAACGGAACCTATCAGCTGATCCTTATGGACATCCAGATGCCTGTGATGAACGGCTACGATGCGGCAAAAAAGATACGGAGGATGGATGATCTCCCAAAAGCGGATATCCCCATCATCGCCATGACTGCAAATGCTTTTTCCGAAGATAAACAGGCGGCATTGGATGCCGGGATGAACGACCATATTTCAAAGCCGATCAATATGAATGTCCTTGTGCCGACCATCCAGAAATATCTCTGACGCTGGGCCTCGTCCTTTGTGCGGCAGGTGCAGTTGAAAAGATTGCATAGAATATTATAAAAGTATTATTCTTTTGTGAATTTTAGCACTCTATACTTGACAGTGCTAAAAAAGCGTGGTATAACTAGGCCGTGCTCAGGAGGAAGGGCAAAGAAGAGAGCCGCAAGGCTCCCCGGAAAGCCCCGCCGAATGGGTAACATAAAGATTTTTGACCCGACCCGAACGCCGGGATTGGAGGAATGATTTATGTTTATGCCGACTATTTTCCATGAAAACCTGTTCGATGATTTCTTTGACCCGTTCTGGAACGATGGCGCGCTGGAGCGTGCGATGAACCGTGAAGAGCGTGAAACCTTCGGCAAGCGCGGTGCAAACATGATGAAGACCGATGTGAAGCAGACCGCCGATGGCAACTATGATGTTGCCGTTGACCTGCCCGGCTGCAAGAAGGAAGATGTTCAGATGGAGCTGAACGACGGCTACCTGACCATTCAGGCCGTCCGCAGCCACAGCAATGACGAGAAAGATCAAAATGGCCGCTACCTGCGCCGCGAGACCTTCTCCGGCACCTGCGCCCGCAGCTTCTATGTGGGGGACGCCGTGAAGAAGGAGGACATCCACGCAAAGTTCGAGGATGGCATCCTGCACATCACGCTGCCCGCACCGCAGCAGCAGAAGGCTCTGCCGGTGAACCCCAACCTGATTGAAATTGAATAACAGCCGTGCATCGGTGTGAGAAACATCGGTGCCCAGCATATAATGCAAGCCCCCGGAGAGCTGTGAAAAGGCTCTCCGGGGGCTTTTTGCGTCTGCTTCGACGAAATAAATTATTTCCGGCTGGTCAACCGGTTCAGCAGCATCACGGCCAAAACAATGACGCCGATGACGAGAATGATGCCGACCATGCCGATGAACATCATGGGCAGCGTGGTCATCCACGAAGAAAGATGAAGCATATGCGTACCTCCGTTAAGCCATCAGGGTCAGGATTAGGCCGCCGGCGATGACGGATGCGATCTGCCCCGAAACATTGACGCTGATGGAGTACATCAGCAGGAAATTCTGAGAATCCTCTTCCAATCCCATCTTATTGACCACACGGCCGCTCATGGGGAAGGCCGAGATGCCGGCCGCGCCGATCATCGGGTTCAGCTTTTTGCCTTCCGGCAGGAACAGATTCAGCAGCTTTGCGAACAGCACACCGCCCGCCGTATCAAAGACGAAAGCCACCAGACCCAGTGCAAGGATGAGCAGAGTGTCGGGACGGACGAACTTGTCTGCCGTCATCTGCCCGGCCACGGTCAGGCCCAGCACAAGGGTGATGAGGTTTGCCAGAACATTCTGTGCCGTTTCACTGAGAGCATTCAGCACGCCGCATTCCCGCAGCAGATTGCCGAACATCAGGAAGCCCACCAGAGCCACACTGGCAGGAGCCACCATACCGGCGATGATGGTCACCACAACGGGGAACAGAATTTTCGTCAGCTGGCTGACATTGCCTTTTTCGTAGGGCATTCGGATAAGGCGCTCTTTCCGGGTGGTCAGCAGCTTGACGACCGGCGGCTGCACGATGGGCACCAATGCCATGTAGCTGTAAGCTGCCACCATGATGGCACCGAGGTACTGGGAATTGAGGGTGTTTGCCACAAAAATGGCAGTAGGCCCGTCCGCTGCACCGATCACGGCAATGGAAGCGGCGTCCCTCAGGTCGAAGAAGAAGCCCGCCAGAAACAGGGTGAAGAAGATACCGAACTGAGCGGCGGCACCAAAGAGCATGAGCCACGGTTTTTCCAGCAGGGGGCCAAAGTCGATCATGGCGCCAATGCCGATGAAAAGCAGCAGGGGAAACAGCTCGTTGGACATTCCCGCTTCAAACAAGGCGGAAATGGGGCCGACGGTGTCCCCCTGCGTGATGGCACCCGACAGCGGCAGGTTGACCAGAATGGCACCGAAGCCCATGGGCAGCAGCAGACTCGGCTCCATCTTTTTGGCGATGGCGAGGTAGACGAGCAGCGCACCGATGCCCCACATTACCACCATCTGCCACGTCAGGTTCCCAAAGTTGGAAAACAGACTTGCGAATGTGTTCAGAAAGTTCATTTTTTCTTACCTCCTTGTGTTCCGGTACGGCGGCAAGAAAAAAGAGACTTCTGCCACAGTACCTTGTCTGTGACAAAAGTCTCAAGCGAACACATGACATCGGGCATTCCTGCCGTGATGACGCTGCCATGCAGCAGTTTCCCGAATGAAAAAACGAAAACCGCCCTTTACTCCCTTTTATCAAGAGCATTAAAACAGAATGGGGGAAGGCTGTCAAGAGGGATACGGAAATCTTTTCTGAATCTTATCCGGTCTGGGATCGCGGCTGGTCAAAGCAGGGAAGGAAAGATGACCGTGTCTGCGTGCATCGGCTGCTGAAAACAAATCGGCTGAAATACGATTTCGTTTTTACATCACGTCTTGAAGCATCGGAGCGGATGGGCAGATAGAAGTGGAAATGACGGTTTTGTTGTATAAAGCAAGCGGATCTGTCCTATGGATTCCTCCCTTTGTGTGATATGATTGCATCAATGAAAAGGAGGAATGCAAGATGATCCACCTGTTGCTGGCCGTGATCTATGTCTCATTTATCAGTCTGGGATTGCCGGATTCCCTTCTGGGGGCGGCGTGGCCGTCCATTTATCAGGGGCTCAGGGTCCCGGTCTCCTATTCCGGCGTGATCTTCTGCATCATCTCGGTGGGGACGGTGATCTCCAGCCTGCAAAGTGACCGACTGACCCGGAAATTCGGGGCGGGCGGCGTCACAGCCATCAGCGTGGCCATGACGGCGGCGGCGCTGTTCGGCTTCTCCGCCAGCAATTCGTTCTGGGCTTTGTGCCTGTGGGCCATTCCCTACGGCCTCGGTGCCGGGAGCGTGGATACGGCCCTCAACAACTACGTGGCGCTCCACTTCGCCAGCCGCCACATGAGCTGGCTCCACTGCATGTGGGGCATCGGTGCCTCAGTCGGGCCGTACATCATGGGGGCTGCCTTGACGCGAGGCGCCGGGTGGCAGATGGGCTACCGTATCATCAGCGGGATGCAGGTGGTACTGACGATGATTATCGTTCTGAGCCTCCCGCTCTGGAAGGCCAAAACGACTGCGGACGCAGGGGAGCAGGAAGCGGCCCCCGCAAAGGCTCTGACCCTGAAACAAATTTTCCGCATCCCCGGCGTGAAAGAGGTTCTGGTCACATTTTTCTGTTACTGCTCGCTGGAGCAGACCACGAGTCTGTGGGCCAGCAGCTATCTGGTGCTGAACAGGGGCATCTCCCCGGAAACCGCCGCCAGCTTTGCCAGCCTGTTTTTCCTCGGCATCACTGCGGGCCGGGCCCTCTGCGGCTTTTTGACCCTGAAGCTGAACGATGCACAGATGGTTCGGATGGGCCTTGGCTTGATCGCGATGGGGGTCGTGTTCCTGCTGCTGCCGCTGGGGGAAACAGCGGCCTTGGCGGGGCTGCTGCTGGTCGGCTTCGGCTGCGCACCCATTTACCCCAGCCTGATCCATGGGACGCCGGGCCGTTTCGGGGCGGAAAATTCACAGGCGATCATCGGGGTGCAGATGGCAAGCGCCTACATCGGCAACTGCCTGATGCCGCCGCTGTTCGGTGCGGCCGCAAACCATACCACCATCGCCATTTTTCCCTATTATCTGCTGGTGATCCTGATCCTGATGGGGGCGATGCACGAGACGCTGCAAAAGGGAACGAAAGCGGGGCACTAAAACATTATTTGTGCAAAACAGCTCTGGCCTTTTTCTGCGGGGCGTGATACACTAAAGCCATCCAGAATAGGGAGGTCAAGACTATGGAATTTCATGAAGTTGTGAAAGATCGTTATTCCTGCAAAGGGTTTGGCCCCGGCAAAGTTCCCGCCGAGAAGCTGAACGCCATCCTCGAAGCGGGCCGCCTTGCGCCGACGGCCAAGAACCTGCAGGAGCAGCGGATCTATGTGATCCAGTCTGAAGAGGGTCTGGCAAAGATCGACGCTGCCACGCCCTGCCGCTACGGCGCCACCACCTGCGTGGTCGTGGCCTTTGACCGGAACAATACCTTTACCTACCCCGGCGGGAAGCGGAACTCCGGTGTGGAGGATGCCTCCATCGTGGCGACCCACCTGATGCTGGCCGCCGCCAACGAAGGGGTGGACAGCTGCTGGCTGAACTTCTTCGACCCGGACAAGCTGGCCGAGGCACTGGGGCTGCCGGAGAACGAGGAGATCCTGATGATCCTCGACCTTGGCTACGCCGCCGAGGGCACCAAGCCCCTGCCCAACCACGCTTCCAGAAAGCCGCTGTCGGAGACGGTCGCGTACCTGTGATCCGGCCATGAAGCACACGGCGTATTATCATCTGCCCGGCCTGTTCGAGTTTTATGAGCTGTACCGCGTCTTTCTGCCGTTGTTCCGCACCCATCGGGAGTATTTTTACGATTGGTGCGAGATCGGTTCGCTCTACGGTGCCCCGTCGGACTGCATCTGGGGCGGGGGACGCACCGGCTTCGGCAGCGCCGACCCCGGCGAGGTCCTTGCTTTGACGCAGGAGTACGGCATCTCCGCCCGCCTGACGTTCAGCAACTCTCTGCTGCGGGAAGAGCACCTTGCCGACCCGAAGTGCAATGCCCTTTGCGCCCGGTTCGCGGCCGGCGGCGGGGTGCAAAGCGGCGTCATCGTCCACTCGGAATTGCTGCTGGATTACCTGAAACGGACCTATCCGGCGCTGTACTTCGTCTCCTCCACCACCAAGGTGCTGACGGAGTTTCCCCGGCTTTTGCAGGAGTTGCAGCGGGAGGAGTTCCGCTATGTCGTGCCGGATTTCCGCCTGAACAAAGCCTTTTCGGAGTTGGACGCTCTGCCGCAGACGCTGAAGGACAAGGTGGAGTTTCTCTGCAACGAGTGCTGCTGGGTCGGCTGCACCGACCGGAAACGGTGCTATGAGAATGTCAGCCGCAAAAACCTCGGTGAGCCCTGCCCGGATCACCGCTGTGCCGCGCCGAAGGCGGCAGAGGGCTACCGCTTCTCCAAGGCGATGGCAAGCCCCAGCTTCATCGGCGTGGAGGACATCCGGAACTGCTACCTGCCCATGGGCTTTTCGCAGTTCAAGATCGAGGGCCGCGGCCTTGGCAGCGCCCTGATCTTGGAGTTTCTGCTCCACTATCTGACCAAACCGGAATACCAGCTCCACGTCCGGGAGGCTGTCTATCTGGACAACATGCTCGATCTGTTCTGAGCGGTCGTCTGCTTTTGTAATGTAAAAGAGGCTGTTGCACGTCGTTTTGGCCGAACGTGCAGCAGCCTCTTTTTATTCATCGAACACGGCGTCCTCAGGCGAGGTCGGCGAGAATGCCCGGCCAAAGGGCTTCCTCCTGCCGCATGACGGCGAAGGCACAGTCCAGATACATCTTGTTGGCGGCGGAGATGATGGTGCTGCGGAGCAGCAGCTTTTCCTCCCCGGCGTCTTCGGCAAGGTCCCGGATGGTGTGGCGCAGGCCGAAGACGTAGGGCAGACAGTTCTCCAGCTCGTCGCAGAAATAATCGTAAGCCTGTGCGGCGGAGAAGTGCTGCCGCTGCATTTTGAACAGGGTGTCGATGTTTTCCATCGAGAGGACGGTTTTGGAGACGACGATGTAGATCAGGCTGGCCAGCTGCTCGCGGGTGTATTTTTTCTTGACGGGGTGGCTGATGATCCCTTTCTTGACATAGTTGCTCACCATGGAGGCGGTGAGCTCCACTCCTTGAAACGAACGAAAATACCCGTTGACGAACTGAACGGTCTGGTCGAGATACAGCCCAACGGAAGGCAGCTCCTCGTACCGGGGCAGGGCAAAATCCACGGCACAGGCCGCAATGCGGCGGTTCGATTCTTTTTTCATGCGGATAGTATAGCGTATTTTTCCAGCTGGGTCAACAGGTGTGTGAAATCTTTTGAAAGAATTTGCAAAAACAGTTGACAGGTTTTTGAAAAACTGATATCATGTCTCCGACAACCATGAAGACGTGGCGGCGCATCCGGCCGCTGAAAGGGAGAGATCGCTTATGAAGACCAAGATCGTTGTGGACTCCGCCGCAAACCTGTATGCGCTGGAGGGCGTGGACTTCGCCTGTGTCCCGCTGAAGATCATCACCGACCATGAGGAGTACCGCGACGACGGCACGCTGGACGCTGTGGGCATGGCAACGGCCCTGCGCACTTACAAAGGAAAGACCTCCACCTCCTGCCCGAACGTCAGCGACTGGCTGGAGGCTTTCGAGGGAGCCGACGAGGTGTATGCCGTCACCATCACGGGTACCCTGTCCGGCTGCTACAATGCGGCCCAGTTGGCAGCGGAAGAATACCAGCAGGAGCACCCCGGCAAGCGGGTCTTCGTGCTGGACAGCCTGTCCACCGGCCCGGAGCAGCAGCTTCTGGCCGAGCACCTGCGGGACGAGCTGGCGGCTGGGAAGGACTTCGACGCCATCTGTGCGGAGATGCTCCGCTACCACGAGCACACGCATCTGCTCTTCTCGCTGGAATCGCTGGCGAATCTGGCCCGCAATGGCCGGGTGAAGCCCGCCGTCGCCGCTGTGGCGCGGATGCTGGGCATCCGGGTCATTGGTCAGGCCAGCGCGGCGGGAGAGCTGGATGTTATCTGCAAAACGCGGGGGGAGCACGGCGCACTGGAACGCATCGTGCTGGAACTCAAGGAGCACGGCTATGCCGGCGGCCGGGTGATCGTCTCCCACTGCGGCAACCCTGCCGCCGCCGAGCGCCTCAAGCATATGATCGAGGCGGTCTTCGAGGGCGCACAGGTCGTTGTGAACCCCTGCGGCGGCCTGTGCAGCTACTACGCTGAGCTGGGCGGGCTGCTGGTTGGGTATGAGGACGCAGAGGCGTAAGAAAGCCGCCTTGCAAACCGAGCCAAGCTGCGCTATACTATCTCCATCATAAGAGCCGCGGGGCGGCGGGGGAGGGGTACAGCGTGTTCAGACTGCCATTCGTCAAATTTTTCAGCCGGATCATCAATCGGGCCACCGTCACCATTGCACTGGTGCTTTTGCAGACGGCGTGGCTGCTGTGGGCGTTCTGGGCTTTCACCACGGGCCGGGTCTGGCTGAACGGTCTGCTGAAGGCGCTGAGCGTCTGCATCGTGCTGTACCTTGTCCGGAAGGACGAAAACAGCGCTTACAAGATCGGCTGGATCGTTCTGATCGGGCTGCTGCCGCTGCTGGGCGGCGCGCTTTACCTTGCCTTTGGCAATAAGGCCCCGGCCAAGGGGCTGCGCACCCGGATGCAGAAGGTGGAACGGGCTCACACCGCCGACCTTGCCCCGCAGGAGGACCAGACCGACACGCTGGAACGGTCGGCCAAAAACCTGAGCCGCTACGTGGAAAAATACGGCCCCTACCCGGCGTGGAAGCACACGGACGCGGAATATTTCCCCAGCGGCGAGGCCATGTACCCCAAACTGCTGGCCGACCTCGAAAGAGCGGAAAAGTTCATCTTTCTGGAATTTTTCATCGTTAAGACCGGCATCATGTGGGACGGCGTGGAGACTATCCTCAAGCGGAAAGCCGCTGCGGGGGTGGACGTCCGGCTCATCTACGATGATTTCGGAAGTCTGCTGGGGCTGCCGACGGATTTCGTTGTTCGGATGGAGCGCAGCCGCATCCGCTGCATCCCCTTCAACCCGGTGGTGCCGCTGGTGTCGCTGGTCATGAACCACCGCGACCACCGGAAGATCGCGGTCATCGACGGCAACATTGCCTACACGGGCGGCGTCAACCTTGCCGATGAATATATCAACGCCGAGCACCGGTTCGGCTACTGGAAGGACGCCGCCATCCGGCTGGAAGGGGCGGCGGTCTGGAACTTTACGGTCATGTTCCTCAACAGCTGGAATGCCTTCCGCCCGCAGGAAACGGATTACGCTCCCTTTGCGCCTACGAAGCTGCCCGAAACCTCGGACGGCATCGTGCAGCCTTACTCGGACAGCCCGCTGGACGAAGAGCCGCTGGCGGAGACGGTCTACCTGAACATCCTGAACCAAGCGCAGCAGTATATCTATATCTATACGCCTTACCTTGCGGTGGGCGAAGAAATGCTCGATGCGCTGAAAAATGCGGCCAAGCGCGGGGTAGATGTCCGGCTGGTGCTGCCCGGCATCCCGGACAAAAAGCTGGTGTTCCGGCTGAGCCGGTCCTACTATGTGCCGCTGCTCCGGGCGGGGGTGCGCATTTATGAGTTTACCCCCGGCTTCCTCCATTCGAAGTGCTACGTCAGCGATGACCATCTGGCGGTGGTGGGCAGCATCAACATGGACTACCGCAGCCTGTTTCTGCACTTCGAGTGTGGGGCGCTGCTCTACAACAACAGTCAGGTCATCGCTCTGCGGGACGATGTGCTGGCCACGCTCCCCCGGTGCCGCGAAGTGAGCCTCTCCGACTGCCGCACCTCCCTCGTCGGCACCCTGTTGGATAGTGTGCTGCGGCTGCTCAGCCCGCTGATGTGATACCAACATCTGACGGCGCTTTTTGTGGCAGCAGGGTGTAAAGTGCTGAATTGCAAACCTTGCGGACTGCCAAGGCCTCTCACCTTGGGAGAGGTGGCATCGCGAAGCGATGACGGAGAGGGCAAGGACGCTGATAAGAACGCACCGCGTCCGTTTAGATCAAGCCTTTCGGAAGTCTGCCCCATCGTAAGCGCCCTCTAAACCGGGGCAAAGTCTCCCCGCCAGCATCCTCGCCCTCTCAGGCGCTTCGCGCCAGCTCCCCCAAAGTGGGAGCCATTGGCAAAGGCGTGAAGTCTGAGCGTAACGCCTTCGGCTCCCTTGCGGCAGCAGGGCCTTTGTTTACGACTGCGTTCGATAAGGCGAGGGCAGGCCCCGCTGACGAATAAGAAAATCCTTACCGGATATACTATTCCTAAACCTATCCGGAAAGGAAGAGTATCTATGAGAAAACCAAGGGTTCTTTGGGGCTGTGCGCTGGCGGCGGCGCTGCTGTTGACTTCCTGCGGGAAAAACAATGCAGGGTCGTCGGGTTCCGGCAGCATGAGCGGGGCGGCCAGCGGGAGCAGCTCGGCCTCCCAGACAACGGCGGCGTGGAAGACCGGCCTCGGCGTCATCACCGAGGCATCGGAAGAGGACCGCACCGGGAGCATCGAGTTGGTGGCGGCGGCGGTGCTGCTGGATGGCGACGGGAAAATTTCCGGCGTGAAGCTGGATGAGCTGGAAACTACCTTTTCTGCGGGTGGCGACGGCGCTGTGAACCTACCCAAGGATTACCGCACCAAGCGCCAGAAAGGGGACGACTACCCGCTGGCGGCGGCGTCCTCCCTGAAAAAGGGCTGGGCAGAACAGGCCGATGCCTTTGCGGATTACCTCGTCGGCAAAACGCCTGAAGAGGTGTCCATGCTGAAACTGGACAACGACGGCAGGGCAACGGACGCGGACCTGCTGTCCGGGTGCACCATCGCAGTGGACCGCTACCGGGACGCCATCTCGAAAGCGTGCAGCAGCGCCAAGGTGCTGGGCGCGGCCAAGGGAGACCGGGTCTCGCTGGGCATTGAGGCCGTGAATGCGACTTCGGATGTGACCGCCACCGATGACAAGGACGTGAATGCGGGGATCGACGTGAGCATGGTGGCCGTGACGCTGGACGCCGATGGCCGCGTGACCAGCGCCGTGGCCGACATGGCCGAACCGGCCCTCACCGTGATGTCCGACGGCGGCATCAAGGCCCCGGACATGGTGGAGACCAAGCTCGAACAGGGCGACCGCTACGGGATGCGGGGGGCCTCTTCCATCGACAAGGAGTGGTATGAGCACAGCGAGGGCTTCTGCGGCTACCTCAAGGGCAAGACCCGCGCCGAGGTGGCCGACATCCCCTCCGACGGCTCGGACGCCGACCTGATGGCCCTCTGCACGATCTCGATTGAGGACCTGCAGAAAGCCGCTCTGAACGCTATGGCGGCGGTCAACTGAGCCAAGACGAGCAAAAGAAAATCGGGCTGTTGCAAAACTCCCTCAGTCACGGCTTCGCCGTGCCAGCTCCCTCTCGGAGGGAGCCTTGGCGTAACGGTTAGCTGTGAAAGCCTCCCTCATTGAGGGAGGTGGCATCGCGTCAGCGATGACGGAGGGAGTTCCGCAACAGCTTTTTTGCGCAAAACGCCCAGAAAGAGCGCCGAAAGGCAGATGTCTTCCGGCATTCTGCGAAAAATCCCGTTTTCCTCTTGCCAAACGCGGCAAAACGCGCTATTCTATAGTCACGATTTAGCTCTTTAGCATGATAAAGCAATAAAATAAGCTCGTTGAGGAGGGCTTCCGGGATGAAGATGAAACGTATTCTATCGATGATGGTGGCCGGTGCGCTGGCACTGGGTCTTGCAGCCTGCGGCGGTGCCGCTTCCACTTCCACGGTAGCTTCGGCTTCCGCATCTGTGGCGGGGTCCGCTGCTTCCGCTTCGGCAGACAGCGACCTCGATTACATCAAGGGCAACGGCAAGATGGTCATCGGCTACACCGTGTATGAGCCGATGAACTATACCGACGACAACGGCACTTTCACCGGTTTCGATACCGAGCTGGCTACCGCCGTCTGCGAGAAGCTGGGCGTTGAGCCGGAGTTCGTGGAGATCAACTGGGATACCAAGGTCGTGGAGCTGGACGCCAAGAGCATCGACTGCATCTGGAACGGCCTGACCCTGACCGATGACATCAAGGCGAACGCCGCCACCACCAAGCCCTACGCCAAGAACGCGCAGGTCGTGATCGTGAAGGACGGCACGGAGTATTCTTCTACCGCCGACCTTGTGGGCAAGACCGTGGTTGCCGAGGCTGGTTCCGCCGGTGAGGCCGCCATCGAGAGCGACGAGAATCTGGCACAGGCCGATTATATCGCCAAGAACGTTCAGACCGACTGCCTGATGGAGGTTGCCGCCGGTACCGCCGACGCTGCGGTTCTGGATATGACGCTGGCCAACGCCATGATCGGCGAGGGCACCGACTATGCCGGCCTGAAGATCGTGGACGAGCTGAACGCCGAGGAATACGGCGTGGCCTTCCGCAAGGGCAGCGACGCCGCCGAGGCCGTCAACGAGGCCTTCGATGAACTGAAAGCCGGCGGCACCCTCGGCGCTCTGGCTGAAAAGTACGAGCTGACGCTGGCTGACTAAGTAAAAAACTCCTTCCGTCATCGCCACGCGATGCCACCGTCCCCTTCTGGCACGATCGTGCCACCTCCCCCGGCCGGGGGAGGCTTTCTCTGGGAGGGGGCTGGCTGCGAAGCAGACTGGGGGAGTTTTGCCGTCGAAAAAACTGATGGATAGGTGTGTTTTCTGTGTCTGTGATTCTTGAGCGCCTTTCCGGCGCGTTCCTGCTCAACTGTGAGCTTTTTGCGCTGACGCTGCTGTTCGCGCTGCCGCTGGGCCTCGTGGTGGCCTTTGGCTCCATGAGCCGCTGCAAGCCCCTGTCGGCTGTGGTCAAGACCTTCGTCTGGATCATCCGCGGCACCCCGCTGATGCTGCAGATCATCGTCATCTACCTCGGCCCCGGTCTGCTGGGCATGACGAACCCGTGGCCTACCGGCTCCGGCGGGCGGATGGTGGCAGCGGTGGTGGCCTTTGTCATCAACTATGCGTGCTACTTCTCGGAGATCTACCGCGGCGGCATCGAGGCTGTGCCCAAGGGCCAGACCGAGGCCGGGCAGGTGCTGGGCATGACCAAGCCCCAGATCTTCTTCAAGGTGACCTTATTACAAGTGATCAAGCGCATCCTGCCCCCCATGGGCAATGAGATCATCACCCTCGTCAAGGATACCTCGCTGGCCAACACCATCGCCAACAAGGAGATTATCATGATGGCGAAGGAGTACAGCGCCAAGGGCCTGATCTGGCCGCTGTTCTCCACGGCCATCTTCTTCCTCGTCTTCGTGGGCGTGCTGACCATCCTGTTCAACTGGCTTGAGAAAAAGCTCGATTATTTCCGCTGCTAAGGAGGAACGATATTATGGCATTGCTCGAAGCCTCCGGCATCGGGAAAAATTTTGAGGAGACCCATGTCCTGAAGGACATCTCTCTGACCTTGGAAAAAGGCGAGGCGCTGGCCATCATCGGCTCGTCGGGTTCCGGTAAAACGACGTTGCTGCGCTGCCTGAACTTCTTGGAGCGCCCGGATACCGGCGTCATCAAAGTGAACGGCGAGACCATGTGGGACGCCGCCGACCCCGCCACCCAGAAGGAGAGCGAGATCCGAAAAAAGCGGCTCCACTTCGGCTTGGTGTTCCAGAACTTCAACCTCTTCCCGCAGTACACCGCCCTGCAGAACGTGATGCTGGCGGGGGAGTTGCTGGCGAAGGAGCGCCCGGACTACAAGGTCAACAAAAAGGCCATCCACGCCGAGCTGGAGCAGCAGGCAAAGGAGCTGCTGGGCCAGATGGGCCTGTCTGAGCGGGCGAACCACTACCCGCACCAGCTCTCCGGCGGCCAGCAGCAGCGGGTGGCCATTGCCCGCGCGCTGGCTCTCCACCCGGACATCCTCTGCTTCGACGAACCGACCTCGGCCCTTGACCCGGAGCTGACCGGTGAAGTCCTGCGCGTCCTGCGGGACCTTGCCGACCGCAAGACCACCATGATCATCGTCACCCACGAGATGCACTTCGCCCGCGATGTGGCGGACCGCATCCTCTTCATGGATGGCGGCGTGGTGGTGGAAGAGGGCCCTGCCAAAGAGCTCATGGACCACCCCAAAGAGGAGCGCACCAAACAGTTCCTCGCCCACTATTCCGAATAAGAATAACCGCCCCCGGAGAGCTTGCCTTTCTGGGGGCGGTTTGCGTCTTTTCGTGGATTCTACTGCTGGTCGGTTGCAGTTTGAGCGTGGTTTTGCTACACTGGAACTAACAAAACCGGACAAAGGGGGCAGCAATGTGGAACAGCAGAACTTTGAGCTGAACAAGCAAGCGTTTGGATCATTTCTTGCGCAATTGCGGCGGGAAAAGGGCTGGACGCAGAAGGGCTTGGCCGAGAAGCTGTATGTCTCGGACAAGGCAGTCAGTAAATGGGAGCGGGGAGTTTCCCATAGTTAAAGATACCACACCAAATATGATGAACCCACGCTTATAC
>ERZ1673700.1500-NODE-1500-length-22686-cov-15.859882_pt1 | contig 22686 bp, 18 predicted proteins | sample MGYA00580230_ERZ1673700 | MGnify/ENA primary metagenome ERZ1673700 (study PRJEB41218, sample SAMN15661782) | gut metagenome | host: Homo sapiens | place: Canada: London | collected 2015-08-20/2019-03-30 | study: EMG produced TPA metagenomics assembly of...
ATGGAGGCAGCATCCTTCAGGTCAAAGAAGAAGCCCGCCAGAAACAGGGTGAAAAAGATGCCGAACTGGGCCGCCGCGCCAAAGAGCATCAGCCACGGCTTTTCCAGCAGCGGGCCAAAATCGATCATGGCACCGATGCCGATGAAGAGCAGCAGCGGGAACAGCTCGTTGGACATGCCCGCTTCAAACAATGCAGAGATGGGGCCCACCGTATCCCCCTGCGTGATGGCACCCGAGAGGGGCAGGTTGACCAGAATGGCACCAAAGCCCATGGGCAGCAGCAGGCTCGGCTCCATCTTTTTGGCGATGGCAAGGTAGATGAGCAGTGCACCGATGCCCCACATCACCACCATCTGCCAGGTCAGATTCCCAAAATTGGAAAAGAGACTGGCGAATGTGTTCAGAAGATCCATATTTATTTTTCCTCCTTGTGTTCCTGTGCCGGGCAAGAAAAAAGAGACCCCTGCCACAGCACTCTGTCTGTGACAAAAGTCTCAAGCCAACACATGACATCGGGCATTTCTGCCGTGATGACGCTGCCATGCAACACCCCGCAGGCCCTGCGGGATGCCCTTTACTCCCTTTTATCGATTCTAATTAAATCAGAATGCAGTCCCCTCTGTCAAGGGGTTCCTGCATTTCTTTGCCAAACTTTGCTTCAGCGCTCAAACGTTGTGCTGAGGGTGGTCTCCCAGGTCTGGCCGGGGGCAAGGCAGGCGGCAGCGGCGCGCTGGCTCCACTCCTGGGTATCGGTCTGGGCACCGGGCAGGGAGTGCCACGGCTCAATGCAGACAAAGCGCACTGGCTTTGCCGGAGCCGACCAGATGAGGGTGTAGGGGTAGCCCTCCACATTGCAGACGATCCCCTTGCCGGTGTCGTTCTCGTAGATGCCCAGCGTGCGGCTGCGCAGACCGGCCATGCAGAAGCTGTCGTTCTCAAACAGATCGTCTGTCAGGGGGATGCTCTGTTCGTTCTTCCACCGGTAACCGCACTTGCCGGTCAGCAGACCGTTGGGGTAAGCATCCAGGATCATCGGGCTCTCCGGCTGGTCGAAGCGGAACTCGTAATCGGTGGTGGTGTGCTTGTCATCAAAGGGGATGCGGAACGCCGGGTGGTAGCCGATGCCGAACTGCAGCTCCTCGGCGGCATCGGCAGGGTTGGTGACGGTCAGGGTGTGGTGCACCGTCCTGCCCTCCAGCCGGAAGGTGCTGGTCAGAACAAAATCAAACGGGAAGCGCTCTGCCTTGCTCTTTTCATCCGAGCGCAGCTCCAGCCGGATGGTGTCACCCTCGGCGCAGAGCAGGGTGTGCTCCACGTCCCGGGCAAAGCCATGCTGACCGCCGGGGTAGGTCTTGCCCTTATGGGTGAAGGCCCCGCCGGTCAGCTTGCCCGTCCAGGGGAAAAGGATGGGGGCATGGCGCTTCCAGACAGCCGGGTCGGCCTGCCAGAGCATCTCCTGCCCGGCGGCATTTTTCAGGCTGACTGCTTCGGCACCATGGGTATCCACGGTCAGGGTCAGGAATTCGTTGTGAATGGTTGCCTGCATGATTCATCTCTCCTTTTTATCTGTTGACGATGTGCTCGCCGTTTCCTTCCAGCCAGGTGCGCAGGTTCCGGGTGGTAATGTCCATCAGGTTCTGCAAAGCCTCCCGGGTCGTCCACGCAATGTGCGGTGTGAGGATAGCGTGGGGTTCTGCCCGCAGGGGGCTTTCCTGAGGCAGAGGCTCGGTGACAAAGGCATCGGCCCCGTAAAAGCCCAGCTGACCGCTGTGGAGGGCCGCTGCCACGGCCTCCTCATCCACCAGCGCGCCCCGGGCCGTGTTGAGCAGAATGGCCCCGTGCTTCATCTTCGCCAGCGCCTCCGCGTTGACAAGGCCCCTGGTCTGGGGTGTGGCCGGACAGTGCAGGCTGAGGATATCGCACCGCCTCAGCAGGGTATCATAATCCACGAACTCCACACCGTCGGCGGCGTATTCGGGCCGGACGGTGCGGGTGCAGACCAGCACCTCCATGCCAAAGGCTCTGGCAATGCGGGCCGACTGCCGCCCAATGCTGCCATAGCCGTATACGCCATAGGTCTTGCCATAGAGCTCCATCTGGGGCAGCAGGCCGATGCTCTCCGGGATATCCAGCTGCCAGCATCCCTGCTTGACGGCACGGTTGTAGCGCTCCGCGCACTGGCAGATGGCCAGCAGCAGGCTGAAGGTCATCTGGGCCACGCTGTAAGTAGAATAGCCCGGCACATTGGCCACTGCAACGCCGTGGCGGCGGCAGGCTTCCAGATCCAGGTTGTCGGTGCCCGTGGCGATGATGCCCACCCATTTCAGGTTCGGGCACTGCTGTAAGATCTTCTCATCCATGCGGCACTTGTTCAGCAGAACGATGTCCGCATCTCCAATGCGGGGGGCGATTTCCTCGTAGACCGTGCGGACATAGCTGGTGGTATCGGGCACCAGCGCCTTTACCCCCGACCAGTCGAGGTCGCCTTCCTCCATGACATAGCTTTCCAGAATGACAGCTTTCATCTCAGTCCTCCAACAAAACGTCCTCGCTCAGCACCTGACCGATGGGCTTTGCAATGCACAAGTCGGCCTGCGCATCGGCCCCGGTGGGCTGCATGTTGATGACCACCAGATGGCGGCCCCAGAAGTACCGGATGAGCCCCGCCGCCGGGTAGACCACCAGACTGGTGCCGCCGATGATGAGGGTATCCGCCTTGCGGATGGCAGACACGGCCCCGGAGAGCACTTCCTCGTCCAACCCTTCCTCGTACAGAACAACATCCGGCTTGACGATGCCGCCGCACTTGGGGCAGCGGGGCACGCCGGTACTGTTGGCAATGAAGTCCGCATCGTAGAACGTGCCGCACTTCACGCAGTAGTTGCGCAGGGTGCTGCCGTGGAGCTCGTAAACGGTCTTGGAGCCAGCCGCCTGATGCAGGCCGTCGATGTTCTGGGTGACGATGGCTTTCAGCCTGCCCTCCCGCTCCAGCTTTGCCAGCCGCAGGTGGGCAGCGTTGGGCTTTGCCCCCTTCACAATGAGCTTATCCCGGTAGAACCGGTAGAACTCCTCGGGGTTCTCCTCCCAGAAGGTGTGGCTCAGGATGGTCTCGGGCGGGTAATCGTACTTCTGGTGGTACAGGCCGTCCACGCTGCGGAAATCAGGGATGCCGCTTTCGGTGGAGACCCCCGCGCCGCCAAAAAAGACGATGCGGTCGCTCTCGGCAATGATTTTTTCCAGTGCAGGAACCATAAAAGAAACGCTTCCTTTCCGGCAGATCGTTGTGTTTTGGATAGCTCCAGTATAACACAAATCCAGAGGAAAGGAAGCGTTTCTTTTTTTGATGGGATCGTCCCCTTGCTCAGCGCCCGTTTTCGGCAAACAGGGTCCCCAGTGCATCCAGCAGATCATGCGGGAGCATCCCGGTTTCCCCGTGCAGGGCAGCGGCACGGTCGGCAGCTGCACCGTGGAGATAAACGGCACAGGCAGCGGCCTCAAAGGCAGGCAGGCCGCAGGCCAGCAGGGCGCTGGTCATGCCCGCCAGCACATCCCCGCTGCCGCCCCGGGAAAGCCCCGGGTTGCCGGTGGGATTGACCGCGCAGCGGCCATCCGGCCCTGCAATGACGGTGTGCGCCCCCTTCAGCACCACCACAGCATTCCATGCTTTCGCATAGCGCAGCGCCGTGCCTTCCCGGTCCGCATTGATCTCTGCCGCAGAGCGCCCGGTCAGCCGGGCCATCTCGCCGGGGTGGGGCGTTAAAATCAGTTCTCCTTGAGGATGAAGTATTTTTTCCGTTTGGAGCAGGTCAGCGGCGGCGTTCAGGCCGTCCGCATCCAGCACTGCACTGCCGGAAAAGCCGGGCAGGAGCGTTTTTACCAGCGCCCGGGTCTCGGCGGCACGGGCCGCACTCTGGGCCGTATAGCCCAGCCCGGGGCCCGCCAGCAGAACAGAGGCCTTCTGCCGCCGGATGCGGTCGATATTCTGGGGCGAGATGCCGCCCTCGGCCCCCGCTTCGCAGGGGCAGAGACAGCACTCGGGCAGGCGGGCGGCCACAGCCGCCAGCACCGGTTCCACACTTGCCAGCGTAACGATACCGGCCCCTGTGCGCAGGGCACCTTCCACGGCCAGCGCCGCCGCGCCCCGGTAGGACGCACTGCCCGCCACTGCCAGCACGGAGCCAAAGGTCCCCTTATGTGCGTCCCGGGGGCGGGGCTGGATCTTTTGCCAAACAAAATCAGACGTTATTTCAAACATAGGCGGCTCCTTTCCTACTGTGGTTTAACCCCCCAGTCACGCTTTGCGTGACAGCCCCCGCTAATAGGGGGGCCCTTGGCATTTCGTAAAGCTCACCCTCTTTGCCAAGGCCTCCCCTATTAGGGCAACAACGACGACCGCCGCCAGTGGCGGAAACAGGGAGGAGTTGTTGGGGCAGCGGCCAGCGGGACGCAAGTGCAAAATTTTGCACGAAGCGGACGCTGGGAGCCGCAACCCGGACGGTGGCATCCCGCAGGGATGACGGAGAGGTTTAATCCGTTCCCTGCAAATACCTCCGGATCTCCTTCTCTGCTTCCTGCACCTCTTCATGGAACATGCGGGCAGAGACACGGAGGGCACCATGACCCAGGATGATGACCTGTTCCATGCCATCGGAGGTGGCCACGCGGACGCGGCGGCCCTTGCCGATCTCATGGGTGACACGCTCGATGAACATATCGGCGGTCTCGGCTTCCCGGGTGTAGACCACATGGATATTGTGGTACTGCTCTATGCTGCCGGGGCTGCCCGGCACACGGTAAGCATCAAACACAAGGATGAGCACGCACTTCTTAAAGCCCTGATAGTTGCAAAGGATATCCATCAGCCTGTGGCGTGCCGCTTCCAGGCTCTCTTTGGAGAGTGCGTTCAGCTCGTCCCATGCAAAGATGATGTTGTAGCCGTCCACCAGCAGGTATTCGGGCTGGATCTCCCACTGCTCGGCGTTAAAATCGGGGCGTTCCCGCTTCTGGGTGGGGCGGAACGCCGCCAGCGGGTCCCGCTTGATGGGCCCATAGGTCTGTTCAAAGATCTTCAGCAGCTCAGCATCCTCTTCCAGGGTAGCGCGGTAGGCGGCCATCCGGCGGGGACGGGCCTGCACCGTTTCCTCGGTCTTTGCAGTCTTGCCCCAGCCGCTGTCCACATGCATGTGGCTGCGCACCTGCTCCCAGGGCACCACAAATCCGGCCCCGTGGGCGCAGAACACCGAATCTGCCGGGTTGTCGAGGTCGTGTTCCGGCTCATAGCCCGCGGCCTCGATGACCTCCGCTGCATTGTGGCAGGAGCGGTAGCCGTCCAGCGTCAGGGTCAGGTGTCCCCTGCCCCGGGTGTAGCCCACCACCTCCATGGGGTAGCTGCGCATGGTGGAAGCCGGTGCCGTGCCGGTGAGCAGGGTGGTATCCCCGTCGGCTCCGGTCTCGGGCGGGTCAAAGCTGCCGCCCATGTTCTGGATATCGTTCATGGCGCGTCCCACGTTGTCAGAGGGCAGCTCCAGCCGGAAGGCATACCACGGCTCCAGCAGCTGGGTCTTGTGGATCTGGTCTGCCATCATCAGGCCCTGCCGGACGGCGCGGTAGGTCGCCTGCCGGAAGTCGCCGCCCTCGGTGTGCTTGAGGTGGGCGCGGCCCGCGATGAGGGTGATCTTCACATCGGTCAGGGGTGCCCCGATGAGCACGCCCAGATGCTGCTTTTCCTCAAGATGCGTCAGCACCAGCCGCTGCCAGTTCTTGTCCAGCACCTCTTCCCGGCAGTCGGCGGCAAACTGCATCCCGCTGCCCCGGGGCAGCGGCTCCAGCTTGAGGTGGACTTCCGCATAATGCCGCAGGGGCTCGTAGTGGCCCACACCCTCCATGGCTTCGGTGATGGTCTCCTTATACAGGATGCCGCCGGGGCCGAAGCTGACCTCCAGCCCGTACCGCTCGGCCAGCAGGCTTTTCAGCACCTCCAGCTGGATCTCGCCCATCAGCTGGACATGGATCTTGCCCAGGGTCTCGTTCCAGACCACATGGAGTTGGGGCTCCTCTTCTTCCAGCCGATGGAGCTTTCCCAGCGCGGCGTGCACGTCTGCGCCCTCGGGCAGCAGCACCTGATAGCTCAGCACCGGCTCCAGCACCGGCAGGTCGCTGTCCCGTTCCGCCCCCAGACCCTCGCCCGGGCGGGCTTTGGTCAGGCCGGTAACGGCGCACACCTGGCCGGGGCCGATGCACTCTGCCAGCGTAAACTTTGCGCCGGAGTAGAGCCGCAGCTGATTGGCCTTTTCGGCCCATGGCTCCCCGTCGACCTCTCCAGTGAGCTGGGCTTTCACCTTGAGCGCGCCGCCGGTCACCCGCAGCCAGGTCAGGCGGTTTCCCTGCTCATCCTGGCTCACCTTGAACACCTTGGCCCCGAAGGCTTCCAGCGCAGGGGCCGGGCGGGTATAGCGGTCCAGGCCCTCCACCAGCGCATCCACACCCTGCAGCTTCAGGGCTGAGCCAAACCAGCAAGGAAACACATGCCGCCGGGCAATGGCAGGGATGAGGTCGGTATCGGTCAGGCTTTCCCGGTCCAGCATCGTCTCCATCAGCCGTTCATCGCAGAGAGCCAGCGCCTCGTCCCGGTCGGCCTGCTCTGCCCCAAAATCCACAAAGCCATCCCCCAGCCGATGGTTCAGCTGGGTCAGAAGCGCTTCCCTGCCCGGGCCGGGCAGGTCCATCTTGTTCACGAACACAAAGGTGGGGATGCGGTACCGCCGCAGCAGCCGCCAGAGCGTCTCGGTATGGCTCTGCACGCCGTCGGTGCCGCTGATAACCAGCACCGCATAATCCAGCACCTGCAGTGTCCGCTCGGTCTCCGTGGAAAAATCCACATGGCCCGGGGTGTCCAGCAGGGTAAAATCGGTATTGCCCGCCGTGAAGAGGGCCTGCTTGGAGAAAATGGTAATACCGCGCGCCTTTTCCAGCGCGTCGGTGTCCAGAAAGGCATCCTTATGGTCCACCCGGCCCAGCTTGCGGATGGTGCCGGTGCCGTAGAGCAGGGCCTCGGAAAGGGTGGTTTTGCCGCTGTCCACATGGGCCAGAATGCCTATAACCAGCTGTTTGTGCTCTTGTTCCATGCCGCGGCCCCCTTACAGTGCGCTGGCGATCAGCGCAGCAGCGACCAGCGGCAGGCCCAGCACCAGATTGGAGAGCAGGCTGCAATAGGTGCGCTCCTCGGGTTCCAGCTCCTCAAAGGAGACGATCTTCTCATCCGCATAGTCGATGATGGAGCGGGTGGAGTGGATCTTTTTCTGCCGCTTGCCCATCCCCTTGAATTCCTCCAGCAGATGGTGGATGGTCACGCCATCCAGCCGCAGGTAGTCCACCCAGGCCCAGATGAGCAGCACCACGCCGCACAGAAAGCCCGGGGCCTCCCAGATGGTAAACGTACCATCGCTGACATAGCGCCGCCACAGCAGCATCAGCACGGCCACAATGGAGGTACGGGTCACAGTCTTATATAAAATGGGGTGGAACATGTAGCGTTTGTACATCGAGGTCAGTTTCTTCATGGTGCGCTCCTTATTGATGCAGATACACTTTATTGTATCATTTTTTTGTGAAAAAAGATAGCTTTTTTGTGCGCACAACGTGAACAGTTTCTCTCTTTCGCCTGTTCTTCACAGATATACAGTTCTTTCCATTTTATAGTAATTTTTTTCACATTCTTTTCCCATGAAAGTGTTTGTCACCGTTTTGTTTCCAATTCTATGCCGTGGCGGATTGACTTCTTTTCAGTAAAGTGCTAAAATATACCGTGGTGTGACTTTTGTCTTTCCTGTGCACTTTTTGGAAAGGCAGACAGCCTCACTGCGTTTAGGAAAAGGAAAAACGCGCGGCTCTGTCCGCGCAAGATCTGGGAGGATCATCCAATGAGCTTCAATTTTGATCGCCGCACCTTCCTGAAGGGTGCAGGTGCTGTGGGTGCCGCCAGCCTGCTGGCAGCCTGCGGCGAAAAGTCCAACAACACCGGCAATGGCGCTGCCGCCAGCGGCGCTGCTGCCCCCAACTCCACCGGCGCTCCCCCCCCTGAAGGAGTTCATCTCCTTTGAGAGCGGCAACCGTGAGCTGGAAAGCTGGAACATGCTGTACACCCAGAAGGCTGAAGATGCCAACGTGGTCACCAACCTGTGGGACGGCCTGCTGAGCTTTGACCGCTACGGCAAGGTAGTGCCCGCCATCGCTTCCAGCTGGGAGCACAATGAGGATGCCACCGTCTGGACCTTCCACCTGCGGGACGACGTGGACTGGGTGGATTGCAACGGTGAGGTGAAGGCTCACCTGACCAGCAAGGACTTCCTGGTTGGTTTTGAATGGGTGATGAACGCCATTAAGAACGAAGCCAACAACACCTCCATGCCCAACGATACCATTGTGGGTGCTTACGAGTACTACGAGCTGACCAAGGAAGCCGGTGACGCTGCTGCTGACATGACCTACGAGGACATGCTGGCTGCCGGTGTGGGCATTGAGGCTCCGGATGATTACACCCTGGTGTTCACCTGCCCCAGCGCCTGCCCCTACTTTGATACCGTTGCCGCCTACAACAGCTTCTACCCCGTGGCCCCTGCTCTGATCGAGGAGCTGGGTGTCGATGGCTTCCGGAGCTGCGACAACACCACCATGTGGTACAACGGACCCTATGTGGTGGAGGAGTACATCCAGGGCAACACCAAGAGCTACATCCCCAACCCCAACTACTACGATGCTGCCAACGTCAGCCGCTTTGAGCGCTTCACTGTCACCATGATCAGCGACGGTTCCATCAGCCTGCAGCTGTATCAGAGCCGCGAGCTGGACGAGGTGGACCTGGGCGAGAGCAACATCACCACCATTCAGTCCGATCCTTCCAACGAGTACAATCAGCAGCTGTGCGAGAAGCGTGCCAAGAAGTTCAGCTACTGCTTCATTTTCAACTACGACAAGAAGAACACCGATGGCACCCCCGATGAGAACTGGAACAAGGCCATTGCCAACAAGGCCTTCCGTCAGTGCTTCTCCAAGGGCATGGTGCTGAACAAGTTCTTCGCCCGTTACAACCCCATCAATCCCCTGAAGTGCGAGAACGATTTCTTCACCATGAAGGGCCTGTGCTACACCTCTGACGGCACCGACTACACCAACCTGGTGGCCAAGGAGATGGGTCTGGACGGCGAGGCTTACGATGGCAAGACCATGAAGCGTCTGCGCGCCAACAACGGCGACATCACCGAGCTGAAGAAGCAGGCCATGGAAGAGCTGAGCGCCATTGGTGTCACCTTCCCTGTTCACTGCTCCTACTATATTCTGGCTGGCTCCACCTCCGCTCTGGACAGCGCAACCGTGCTGAAGCAGTGCTTCACCGACAGCTTCGGCGATGACTTCATCGTGCTGGATATCAACACCTTCGTGTCCTCCACCATGAAGGAAGTCGTGGCACCCAAGCTGCAGAGCTTCGTCCACATGGGCTGGGGCGCTGACTTCGGCGATCCCATCAACTTCCTGACCCAGATCATCGTTCACGACGACAATGCTTACTACAGCTGCAACATGACCAACATCGCAGGCATTGTGAACAATGGCCCCGCCAGCTACCAGAAGGATCTGGTTGCCGCCTACGAGAAGTTCACCGATCTGGTGAACGAGGGCCGTGCCATCGTTGACGACACCGATGCACGCTACGCTGCATTTGCCAAGGCCGAGGCTTACTTCCTGGACGAGAACCTGATCTTCCCCACCGTCTACGATATCACCTGGTGCCTGACTCACGTCAACGAGTACAGCAAGATCAACGCAATGTATGGTCCCTGCAACTACAAGGCTGTGAACTGGGAGACCAGCGAGGAGGCCTACACCACCGAACAGTACGATGCGTTTGCTGCCGCATTCGATGCAGCCACGCAGGCCTGATCGAGTGAACCCATAGCAAAAAGCAGAACCGGACGTTTTTGAAGCGTCCGGTTCTTTTTTTCCCTGACAGCACAAAACCCCGCCGCGCGGGAAAGCTCCCAGCGCGGCGGGGTCATTGTGTTAAAATACAGGAAAGCCGTTCAGCTTACTGCTGGCTTTCATACTCCTTGCGGTAGCCTTCCAGCTCACGCTGGTTGCCATACACAAAGTGGCCGTTTGCGATCTCTTCCCAGACCGGCTTATCCACGCTGTAATCGTGGATCGAGGGGTCATAGACCAGCAGCTTCTTGTGCTTTTCCAGGCTGGGGTCAGGGATGGGAACCGCGCTCAGCAGGGCTTTGGTGTAGGGATGCAGCGGATGGAGGAACAGCTCCTCCGCCTCAGCCAGCTCCACGATGCGGCCCTTGCTGATAACTGCGATACGATCCGAGATGAACCGGACCACCGACAGGTCATGTGCAATGAACAGGTAGGTCAGGCCGCGGCTCTTCTTCATCTCGTTCAGCAGGTTCAACACCTGTGCACGGATGGAGACATCCAGTGCAGAGATGGGCTCATCGGCCACGATGAACTCCGGCTCCATGACCAGTGCACGGGCAATGCCGATGCGCTGGCGCTGGCCGCCCGAGAACTCGTGGGGGAAGCGGGAGGCAAACTCCGGCAGCAGGCCAACCTCATGCAGGGCGTTCATCACCTTTTCATGCAGGTCTTCCTGATCCTTGTAGAGATGATGGTTCAGCAGGCCCTCGGCAATGATATACTCCACCTTGGCACGCTCGTTCAGCGAAGCCATGGGATCCTGGAAGATCATCTGGATCTTGCGGATGACCTCCTTGTCCAGTTCCTTGGAGATCTTGCCATTGATCTTCTGGCCCTTGAAGAAGATGTCGCCGCCGGAAGTCGGGTTGATGCGGCAGATGGCACGGCCAATGGTGGTCTTGCCGGAGCCGGACTCGCCGACCAGCGAGAAGGTCTCGCCCTTGTAGATGTCGAAATTGACATGATCCACTGCGACGAATTTCTTTTTGCCGGAGCCAAAGGTGATCTGAAGGTCTTTCAGCTCAATCAGCTTTTCGCGTTCAGCCATTTAAGTTGGCGCCTCCCATCTTTCCCATTTTCTCACGCAGGTTCTGGATGGAGTGCGGCCGCTCGATCTTGGGAGCGCGCGGGTCCAGATACCAGGTCTTTGCGGCGTGGGTCTCGGACACCTGGAAGAACGGAGGCTCTTGCACAAAGTCGATTGCCAGCGCATGCTTGTTGCGGGGCGCAAATGCGTCACCCTTGATCTCGTTGAACAGGTTCGGGGGAGTACCATCCACGCTGGGCAGGGCCTCACCCTTGGTGCCCAGCTGCGGCAGAGCCTGCAGCAGAGCCCAGGTGTAGGGGTGCCATGCGTCGTAGAAGATCTCCTCCACGGTGCCGTATTCCACGATCTGGCCGGCATACATCACGGCCACACGGTCAGCCACGTTTGCCACAACACCCAGGTCATGGGTGATGTAGATAACGGACATGCCCAGTTCCTTCTGCAGGTCGCGGATCAGCTGCAGGATCTGTGCCTGAATGGTCACGTCCAGTGCAGTGGTGGGCTCGTCGCAGATCAGGATCTGCGGGCGGCAGGCCGCTGCAATGGCAATGACGACACGCTGACGCATACCGCCGGAGAACTCGTGGGGGTACTGCTCGTACCGACGCTCGGGGTCGGGGATACCCACCTTGCCCAGCATCTCGATGGCAGCCTTTTTGGCTTCCTCGCCCTTCAGACCCTGGTGATGCTCAATGCTCTCCTGGATCTGCTTGCCGATCTTCTTCAGCGGGTTCAGGCTGGTCATGGGGTCCTGCATGACCATGGCGATCTTCTTGCCGCGGACACCCAGCCAATCCTTCTCGGTGAACTTGGTCATATCGCGGCCTTCAAACATGATGGAGCCGCCGGTGATCTTACCGTTGGCATCCAGCATACCCACAAAGTTCTTGGTGAATACGGACTTGCCCGAGCCGGACTCGCCCACGATGGCAAGGGTCTCGCCTTCGTACAGGTCCAGCGAGCACTTGCGGATGGCGTTCAGCTTGCGGCCGCGCAGGCTGAAAGTGATCTCCACGTCTTTGGCAGAGATAATCGGTTGTCTATCCATTTACGTCTCTCTCCAATCTATCAAACGTGGTTGCGCGGATCAGCCGCATCCGACAAAGCGTTGCCCATGATATAGAAGGAAATGGAAATGATGGACACGATGGATGCAGGGAAAACCAGCAGGTACGGATAATCCAGGAAGAAGCCGCGCACCTTGCTCAGGATCAGGCCCAGAGAAGGCGTGTCGATGCCCAGGCCCAGGCCCAGGTAAGACAGCGTGGATTCCAGATTGATGGTGCCCGGGATGGACAGTGCCATACGCAGGATGATAACGGAGACCAAATACGGCAGGATGTTCTTGGTCAGCACGCGCCACAGCGGGGTGCCCAGGCAGCGGGACGCGAGGTTATACTCGCGGTCACGGAACATGAACACCATGTTGCGGACACGGCGTGCCATAGAAAGCCAGTTGATGGCGATCATGGAGATGGCCATGATCCAGAAGCTCTGGCCCACCATCAGGGCGATCAGGGTCATATAAATGATATAGGGCACGTTGTCGATCAGGTTGTACAGCTCCGTGAAGAAGCGGTCCAGACTGCGCACATAGCCCCAGATCAGGCCGAAGATCACGCCCACGATGCTCTCGCCCACGGCGACCACCAGAGCCAGACGGATGGAAACCTGGGTGGCATACCACACCTGGCACCAGTAGTCACGGCCCAGGTTGTCGGTACCGAACCAGTACTCACTGTTGGGCCTGATGAAAGCCTTGCTGGAATCAGAGATCAGGCTGGTGTAGTGATACTTGCCGATGCTCAGCGCGACGAAGGAGAACACCGTCAGCGCCAGGAACAGGATCAGGCAGAAGACAGCAACCTTCTGCTTGAGGAAGTTCTGGATGACAGAACCCCAGTAGGAATAGTTGGAGTAGCCGATGCGCTCAGCTTCTTCCGGGGAATAATCCACAAAGTAGAACAGTTCTTCGGGCTTCTTGCCCTCAAAATCCGATGCCTTAGCCATCAGCGAGCCTCCTCCTTTCCGGTCAGAGTAATACGGGGGTCAACCACCATCATCAGCACATCGCCCAGGAACACGCCCACGATGCCCAGCACAGCGTAGAGGATGACCAGCGTCTGCACAACGTTCAGGTCATAGCGCTGGATGGCATCCGTCAGCAGGGGGCCCATGCCGGGAACGGAGAAGAACCGTTCCATCAGCAGGGAGCCGCCCACCGTCAGCAGGATGGACTGGGGGATATACTGCACCATGGGGACCATGGCGTTGCGCAGAACGTGCTTGAACATGATCTCGCGGGAGCTCAAGCCCTTGACACGCGCCAGCTTGATGTAGTCGCGGGTCAGCTCATCCACCATGTAGCGGCGGGTCCACAGGGCGTAGCCCGCGATGGATGCCAGCGACAAGCAGGTGATGGGCAGCACGCTGGACGCGCTCACATTGCGGGTGGAGTACAGCGTGGGGAAGCCCAGATACTTGGAGCCAAGCACCAGCACCAGAGAATAGGACACCAGCGAGGGGACCGCATTGACGAACACGGTGTAAGCCGTGCCGATCCAGTCAAATACCTTGTCCTTGAATGCCGCCTGAAGGATGCCCATCAGAACGCCCAGCACCAGAGAGATGGCGGACGCCGTGAGGCCCAGACGCATCGAGACGCCGAACTTTTTGCCGATGACCTTGACCACCGGTGCACCGTTCTGGATACGGCGGGACGTGCCGAAGTCCAGATGCAGCAGATCGTTGTAGAACTTGATCAGCTGGGTGGGGATGGGGTCGGTCAGGCCGGCCGCTTCCAGAGCGGCGGTCTTCTGCTGATCGGTGAACTTCATGAGCTGTTCCTCAGTGAAGTAGTAGTCCGTCGGCAGACAGCGCATCATCAAAAAGACGGCTGTTGCGATCAAAAAGATTGTGACAAGCGACTGGAGCAGCCGCTTAACCGTGTATTTTAACATGTTATCGAACCTTTAACTTTTATTTTGGAGTGCGGTGGAAAACTCAGGCCTTGGTGGCAGCATCGAAGGCAGCAGCGAACTCCTCGTACTGCTCGGTGGTGTAAGGCTCTTCGCTGGTCTCCCAGTTGACAGCCTTGTAGTTGCAGGGGCCGTACATGGCGTTGATCTTGCTGTACTCGTTGGCGTGGGTCAGAGTCCAAGCCACATCGAAGTAGCAGGGGCAGGCCAGAACGTTGTTCAGCATGCAGGCCTCAGCCTTTGCGAAGGCGTCGTAACGTGCATCGATATCGGTGACGATGGCCTTTGCGGTGTTGACCAGATCGGTGAACTCCTCGTAAGCAGCGACCAGATCCTTCTGCCAATCAGCGGGGCCGGCCTCGACGACCTTGGCGATGTTGGAGTAGTACCAGCTGTAGTAAGCGTTGTCGTCGTGCAGGGTCTCCTGACCAAGGAAGTTGACGGGGTCGCCGAAGTCAGCGCCCCAGCCGTTGATGACGAAGCTCTGCAACTGAGGATTGCGGACTTCCTGCGTGATGGAGGAAACGTAGGTCTTGATGTCCAGCACGATGAAGTCATCGCCGAAGCTGTCGGTGAAGCACTGCTTCAGCACGGTTGCGCTGTCCAGAGCGGTGGAGTTGCCGGCGATGATGTAGTAAGCAGCGTGGACGGGGAAGGTGACGCCGATGGCGCTCAGCTCGTCCATAGCCTGCTTCTTCAGGTCCGCAATGTCGCCGTTGTTGGCGCGCAGACGGATCATGGTCTTGCCGTCGTAAGCCTCGCTGTCGAAGCCCATCTCCTTGGACACCAGAGTGGTGTACTCCTGACCCTTGGTATTATAGCAGACACCCGGCATGGTGTAGTAGTCGTTCTCGCACTTCAGGGGGTTGATCTTGTTGGTACGTGCATACCAGTTGGTCAGCTCCAGACCCTTGTAGAAGCACTGACGGAAGGCGGTGTTGGCGATAGCCTTGTTCCAGTTGTCGTCGGGGGTGCCGTCCTCGTTGTTCTTCTGATAGTTGAGGTGCATCTGATAGCTGTACTTCTTGGGGCGCTTCTCGCAGAGCTGATCGTTGTACTCGCTGTTGGGATCGGCCTGAATGGTGGTCAGGGTGCTCTCGCCCACATCCATCTCGTCCAGCTCACGGTTCTGGTACAGCTGGAAGGTAACGGTGCCGTCGCTGATCATGGTGACGGTGAAGCGGTCGAAGCGGGACACATCGTTTGCACCAAAGTAGTTGGGGTTGGGGATGTAGCTCTTGGTGTTCTGGCTGATGAACTCCTCCACCACATACGGGCCGTTGTACCACATGTTGGTGTAGTCGCAAGCACGGAAGCCCTCGATGCCCAGCTCGGTGATCAGGTCCTCAGAGACGGGGTAGAAGCTGGTGTAAGCAGCCACGGTATCGAAATACGGGCAGGGATCCTTGCAGGTGAAGACGAGGGTGTAATCATCGGGAGCCTCGATGCCCACACCGGCGGCCAGCATATCCTCGTAGGTCAGGTCGGCAGCAGCGTCGCCCATGTCGCTGGTCTTCTGGTAGTAGTCAGCAGCGCCCACCAGAGTCTCGCTGGGCATGGAGGTGTTGTTGGCCTGATTCTTGGCAGCGTTCAGCACCCACTCCAGACCCACGAGGAAGTCCTTGCTGGTCAGGTGAGCCTTGACCTCGCCGTTCACATCCACCCAATCCACATCGTCGCGGAGGTTGAAGGTCCAAACGGAAGAGTCCTCATTGTGGCTCCACTCCTTGGCCACGGAAGGCACAGCCTTGCCGTAGCAGTCAAAGCTCAGCAGGCCTTCCCACAGGTTGGTGGTGACATTCATGTCGGAAGCCATCTGGCTGTACAGCATGTTCCAGCTCTCCAGCTCACGGTTGGTGCTCTCCCAGGAGATGAACTCCTTCAGCGGGGTAGCGCCGGTGGTGTTGGGAGCGCTGGTAGCACCAGAGGAAGCGGCGGTGGAGCTGCTGCCAGAGTTGCCGCCGCAGGCGGCCAGAATGCCGGCGGCACCAACGACACCGGAAGCCTTCAGAAAGCTGCGGCGGCTGATTGCATGAGACTCGTAGTTGTTGTTCATTGTGTTTTCCTCCCTATAGTAATTCCGTGCTTCAGTGCATGGTGCAGGGCGGGATGTCCTGCTGTTTTCCCACTATTCTGCGGAGGTTTTTTGAATCCTGTATTGCCAGGGAATACAAAAGAGCGCAGAAACAGACCCCTCTGTCTGCACCTGTGCTCCTCCCGCAAAACCTTAACACGTCATATATTGTACCATTGAAATAAAAAGATGTCAATGGAACACACACAGCTTTTTCTTCAAAAAGCAAAGTCTGCCGTGCAAAAACGATGAAATATATTTGCTTTTAGATGGTAAAGCGTGCAGAAAATTTAACAGACAATGCTGCGGACAAAACAACCGGAATTGTTCTTGTCAAAAAGACACCGTATTTTCTGCTTTATATTCTAAAAGAGCAGGCGCTCCACGCTTTGCGAAGAGCTCCTGCTTTTGGAAAACCGAATTATTAAAACAAGTCACCGTGCCAGTGCGTTCTGGATCTTTGCAAAATCCTCCAGCGTCAGGGCCTCGGGACGGATGCGGGCATCGAAACCGGCGGCTTCAATGGCAGCGGTCACGGCATCCTTGGGCATCCCCAGGCCGCTGGCAATGGCATTGGCGGCAGTCTTGCGCCGCTGGCCAAAGGCCGCGCGGACAAGGGCAAAGTAGCCCTCCTCGTCCTCCACCTGCACGGCGGGGGTGGGGCGGATCTCCATCCGCACCACAGCGCTGGTCACCTTGGGGGCCGGGTAAAAGCTGCCCGGGGCGGCGGTGAACATCATCTTAGAGGTCGCGTAATAGCTCACCGCACAGCTGATGGCACTGGAGGCCCGGGTGCCCGGGGCGGCGGCCAGACGATCGGCTGCTTCCTTCTGCACCATCACGGTCAGGCTCTCGATGGGCAGGCGGTCACCCAGCAGCTTCATCACAATGGGGCTTGTAATATAGTAGGGCAGGTTGGCGCAGACTGCCACCGGCATCCCGGGGAACTCCTGCGCGATCAGGGCTTTCAGATCCACCTTGAGCACATCCTGCAGCACCAGCTTGAAGTTGTCCACACCGGCCATGGTCTCGGCCAGCAGGGGCGGCAGGCGCTCGTCCACCTCGATGGAGACCACCTTTGCCGCCCGCTTTGCCAGCTCCCGGGTCAATACGCCGATGCCGGGGCCGATCTCGAGCACGCCATAGCGCTTGTCCACGCCGCTGGCATCCACGATCTTGGGGGGCAGGCCGGGGTTGACGATAAAGTTCTGGCCAAAGCCCTTGGAGAGGGCAAAATCATATTTTTCGCACAGGGCGCGCACATAAGACAGGTCGGTCAGTTCGGGCATGGCTCTATCCTTTCTTTTCCAAAATAACCCTCTCAGTCTCGCTTCGCTCGCCAGCTCCCCCAAAGGGGGAGCTTTTGACAAAACCGCAAACTTTGCATGAATTGCCAAGACCTCGCCCTTTGGGAGAGGTGGCAGCGCGTCAGCGCTGACGGAGAGGGTTGTTCTCTTATTCTTGACTACTGGATGCAGTGCTCTCCCCTGCTGCTTCACTTTCGGCGGGCGCGGTCTCTGCCGGAGTGCTCTCGGCAGATGCAGCCTCAGCGTCCCCTTCCGCTACGCTCTCGGCGGCGGCACTGTCGGCAGCTTCACTGGAAGCAGCCTCGTTGACACCGCTCACGGTGGTGGTGCCGCTCATCTGCTGGGCAGTGCTCACGGCACGCTGGATCTGGGGATCGTTCTCCACAGTGTAATCATAGTATGCGGTCTGCTCGTCCGCAGTCAGGGGCCGCTCCACATCCACGGTCAGGCCGGTGCCGTCAAAGCAGCTGCCGTCGCCGCAGACCAGCTTTGCCACGGTGACCACCACGGCACTGCCATCGGACAGGCGCTGGGGGCTGCTCTGGATGGTGCCCTTGCCCTGCGTGGTGGTGCCCACCAGACGGGCACCATTCAGGGTGCGCAGGCTGCTGGCAAAGAGCTCCGCAGCGCTGGCAGTGCTGCCGTTGACCAGGCAGACCACGGGCAGGTCGATCCGGGACTCGCTGGTGCTGGTGCCCAGCAGGGTCTGGGTGCCGTTCTTGTCCTCAGCAAAGGCCAGCGTGCCCTCCGGGGCGATCAGGTCGATGCACTGGATGGCATCGTCCAGCAGGCCGCCGCCGTTGTCGCGCAGATCAAACACCAGGCTGCCTGCGCCGCTGGCGCTCAGGCTGCGGATGGCGTAATCCAGCTCGCTGGGGGTGGTGGAATCAAACTGGCGGATCCGGATGTAGCCCACATTGCCCTGCACCATCTGGTAATCCACGGTGGTGGAGCTGTAGCCGGAGTGGGTCAGGTCAGCGGTATGCTCGGCGGCCTCGCTGTCCAGCCAGGTCACATTGACGGTGGTGCCGCTCTCGCCGCGCAGTCGGGTCTGGATGGCATCCACGCTGCTCATGCTCTTGACATCGGTGCCGTCCACGGCGGTGATGTAGTTGCCGACCTGAATGCCGGCCTCCTTGGCGGGGGATTCATCGTAGACCTTGATGACCTTGGCGTAGCCGGACTGATCCACAGCCAGCTCCACGCCAATGCCGATCAGGGTGCCGTTCTGGGTGTTCATCAGCTCCGTATAGGCGGTGGCGCTGAAATAGCGGGCGTACTTATCGCCGGTACCCAGCAGGTAGCCAGCCGTCAGGCGGTCGTAGAGGGTGGTCTCGTCGATGGGATAGTAATCGTTGCTGCGGACATAGCGGTCCACCTCAGCGATCTTGTTGTACATGCTTTCCTTTTCCTTCACGCTGGAAACGGTGCTGTCAAACAGGCGCATCGCCACCAGCATGGTAATGGAAAAGGTAACGGTCATGGCCAGGATGACGATGCTGACCGCCATGCCGACTGATATCTTACGGTTCATCTTCTTCCCTCCTCTGTCAGACCAGCAGCATCATAACCACGCTGCCCAGCATGGAAAGTGCAAAGATCCCTGCCAGGATCAGACAGCCCACGCGCAGGATGCGCTTGCGTTTTTCTTCCTTCATAAGCCCTGACGGCCTCCTTTGATACAATGCAGATTATTTCATGGGGATATAACCACGGGGGTTGACGGCATTGGCCTTGGAGCCGCCCTTCCAGACCTCCAGATGGAGGTGGTTGCCGGTAGAGTTGCCGGTGCTGCCCACATAACCGATGATCTCACCCTGCTGGACATACTTGCCCGCCGAGGTGGCGACCGACCGCATGTGGCCGTACAGGGTGCTGTACTGGTTGCCATCGGACATTTTGCCGTGGTAGATGATGACATAGTTGCCGTAGCCGCCGCTGGACCAGCCCGCCACCTGCACATAGCCGCTGGCGGCTGCATAGATGGGCGTGCCGCCCGGGGCGGCAAAGTCGGTACCGGCGTGGAGCTTGTTGACCCCCGTAACGGGGTTCTTGCGCCAGCCGTACTCACTGGAAATACGGCTATAGCTCTTGAGCGGGCAGATGAAGCCGGTAAAGCTCAGGGTGGGCTTGGAGGCAGCGGCCGCAGCGATCATCTTCTGGATCTGCTTCTTGACCGCCTCATAGTTCATCTCGTCCGATTCAATGGCGGCCTGTGCGTCCTTCTGGGCCTGCTGTGCCTCGGCAGCGCTCATCTGGGCGGCGGCCACGCTGGAGTTGAGCTCGTTCTGCTTGGCACGCATCTGGCTGTTCTGGGCATCCAGATCTGCCTTTTTGCTTTGCAGCTCGCTGCGCTGGGATTCCAGCGTCAGCTTATCGCTTTCCAGCGCTTCCTTGGCGTTCTTCATGTTGTCCAGGATCTCGGTGTCCTTGATGGAGATGTCCTGCATGACCTCGTTGAAGGTCAGCAGCTCATACAGGTCGTTCACCGCAGACAGCATGGCAACGCTGCCGCCGTCCCGCAGCTCCTGCATGGCAGCCATGTGCTGCTTGAAATCCCCCCACTGGTCGGCGATCTCCGCTTCTTTTTCGGTGATCTGCTGTTCCTTGGCGGCGATCTCCTGTTCCTTCAGGCCGATGCTGTTCTGCACCTCGGCGATCTGGCCCTTCAGCACGCTGATCTGGCTCTGGACCACCGTGACCTTTTCCTTCAGCTCCGATTCCAGCGCCTTGGCGGCCTGCTCCTTCTTTTTTGCATTGGACAGTTCCTTTTTGTGCTGTACAATGGACTGGGAGAGCTTATCCAGCTTGTTCTGCAGGCTGGACATGCTGGTAGCCGCCGTGGCCGGGTAGACCGAAACGCTCAGCAGCAGGCAGGCCGCTGCCAGAAACAGGCTGGCGGCACGCATGGCCCGGCTGTGCCCGGGGGCGGGTTTTGCGTGGGTGGGGGTATACATGAGGTGCAGGCGGAAACCCGCAGAGTGTTTTGCTTGTTTCACAGAGAAGGCTCCTTTCGCTTACACATTCAGATGTTTGCGGATGGAGAACATGCTGCCCAGCGCACCCACCAGCGCACCACCGGCCAGACTGTACGTCAGGATGGTGGGCCAGACGGCATCCACAGGCACCATGGCGGTGCCCATGAGCAGCTGCCACAACCCGCCCAGCGTGCTGGAGGCCTGCACGATGTAGGCATAGCCGAAGATACCGGCTACCGAGGTGATGGCACCGGAGATCAGGCCCATGGTCAGGCCCTCCACAAAAAAGGGCAGGGTGACAAGGTGGTTGGTCGCGCCCACATACTTCATGATCTCGATCTCACGGCGGCGGGCAAAAACGCTCAGGCGGATGGTGCTGCCCACCGTGATGATGCTGACCGCCATCAACACCAGGATCACGATCTGGCCCACCTTGGTCACGGCCTGCTGGACCTCCACAAAGGTCTGAGTCATCTCAATGGGGGCGGTAACGCTGTACACGCCCGGAATGCTCTGAAAGTTCTGGCTCATGGCCTGCATCTGGCTCAGGTCTGCCAGAGAGACACGGTAGTTGGCCTTGAAGGGGTTATCATTCTCAAATTCGTCCAGCAGAACGGCATAATCCGCCATGTACCCACGGTACTGGTTGAGCACATCCTCCTTGGACATGTACTGCACCCGGCTCACGCCCGGGGTGGCAGTGATGCGCTCCCCTACCGACTGGATGGTGGCATCGTCGGCTTCGGGGTCCACATAGACCACCATTTCGTTCTGCTGGCCCAGATAGTTCACCATGCTGTCCACATTGACTTCCGCCAGCGTGGCAAAGGTGTTCAGGGTCATACAGACGCTCAGGGAGGCGATGCAGGCAATGGTCATGGCCCAGTGCTTGCCCAGGTTGCGCACGCCGCGCACCACAAGGAAACCGAACGTAGAAGGCTTCATCATACCAGCGACACCTCCATTTCCAGTTCCTTCGGGTCTACGGGCGGGTGGGGGATCATGGAGCCCGTGGGCACATCCGAGATGATGTGTCCGCCGGACAGGGTGACCACGCGGCGGTCAAAGTGACGGACCAGCTCGTGCTCATGGGTGACCACCAGCACAGTGATGCCCATCTCGCTGACACGCTCCAGCAGCTCCATCATCTCAAGGCTCAGCTCGGGGTCGATGTTGCCGGTGGGCTCGTCCGCAATCACCAGCTTGGGGGCGTGGGCCAGGGCGCGGGCCACAGCCACACGCTGCTGCTCACCGCCGGAGAGCAGGTCGGGGTAGACCTTTGCCTTGTCCTCCAGGTGGACAAGCTCCAGCATGTAATTCACGCGCTCCTTGATCTGCTTGTGCCCGATGTTGGTAACATGCATGGCAAAGGCAATGTTCTCGTAAACGGTCATGGTGGGGATAAGCCGGAAATCCTGAAAGATGATGCCCATCTGACGGCGCAGGTAGGGGATCTTGCGGCGGCGCAGGCGGGCAACATCCTGCCCGTTCACCAGCACGCGGCCCTCGGTGGGGGTCTCCTCGCGCAGGATCAGCTTGAGCAGGGTGGATTTGCCCGCGCCCGAGTGACCCAGCAGAAAAACAAACTCGCCATCATCCACATGGAAGTTGACATCCTCCAGGGCAGGCTTTGCGTTGTGCTTATACTGCTTTGAAACGTGTTCAAAATCTATCATGCGTTTTTCGCTCCCAATAATTTTCTCCAAACCAAAAAGAACCGGCCAGCATCGGTTTCGAGCGGCCGGTTCTGCGCCGACGGCTTTGCGCCGCAAGCGGTTGCTTAATATTTGGCCGGGTTGTTGGACAGGTACTTCTTGACCATCAATGCCACCTTAAAGACGATGGCATCGTCGAACTCACGCAGATCCAGACCGGTCAGTTTTTTGATCTTTTCCAGACGATACACCAGCGTGTTGCGGTGGACAAACAGGCCGCGGCTGGTCTCAGACACATTCAGGTTGTTCTCAAAGAAGCGCTGGATGGTGAACAGGGTCTCCTGATCCAGGCTCTCGATGCTGCCCTGCTTGAACACCTCACGCAGGAACATCTCGCAGACAGTGGTGGGCAGCTGGTAGATCAGGCGGGCGATGCCGAGGTTGTCGTAGCGGATGATCTGCTTCTCGGTGTCGAACACCTTGCTGACCTCCATGGCGATCTGGGCTTCCTTGAAGGAGGTAGCCAGATCCTTCACGTTGGAGATGGGGGTGCCGATGCCGACCACAGCCTTGATGTAATGCTCGCCGGACAGGGTGTCCACGATGCTGGCAGCCAGCTTCTCCATATCGGTGCGGTCGATGCCCTTGCGGATCTCCTTGACCAGCACGGT
>ERZ1673700.1514-NODE-1514-length-22443-cov-11.850902_pt1 | contig 22443 bp, 16 predicted proteins | sample MGYA00580230_ERZ1673700 | MGnify/ENA primary metagenome ERZ1673700 (study PRJEB41218, sample SAMN15661782) | gut metagenome | host: Homo sapiens | place: Canada: London | collected 2015-08-20/2019-03-30 | study: EMG produced TPA metagenomics assembly of...
TGATGGCAAAAGCCACCACCGCCGCCACCATCCGTCCGCCGGAGCCGGAGGGCCAGGGGTTGTTCATGCCCAGCAGGCCGGGGCCCAGATAGATCACAATGATCTGCAGCATCAGCGGGGTGCCGCGGATGATCCAGACAAAGGTCTTGACCAGCTCGGCCAGCGGCTTGCAGCGGCTCATGGAGCCAAACGAGACCACCAGCCCCAGCGGCAGTGCAAACAGCAGTGTCAGGGCAAAGAGCTCACAATTGAGCAGGAACGCGCCGGACAGGCGCATAAGAATCACAGACACAAAAACACACCTTTTTTATTCAGAATCCATATTCCCCTTCCATCACAGCCGGTGAAAGTTCCCTCTGCTCGGGAGCCTTTCACGCATCGGCAACAAAAAGCCTCCCTCACCGAGGGAGGTTGCATCGCATAGCGATGACGGAAGGAGTTGTTCAACAAATTCAGTCAGCCAGTGCCAGATCGTACTTATCGGCCAATGCCTGCGTAGTACCATCGGCCTTCAGTGCATCAAAGGCCTCATCCACAGCGGCGGCAGCATCACTGCCCTTGCGGAATGCCACGCCGTACTCCTCGGCGTTCAGCTCGTCCACGATCTTCAGGTCGGCATAGTCAGTGCCCTCACCGATCATGGCGTTGGCTAGGGTCAGGTCAAGCACAGCGGCATCGGCAGTGCCTGCGGCAACTTCCATCAGGCAGTCGGTCTGAACGCTCTTGGAAACGTAATCAGCCTGTGCCAGGTTCTCGTCTCCCTCAATGGCGGCCTCACCGGCGGAACCAGCCTCGGCGACCACGGTCTTACCCACCAGGTCAGCGGTAGAGGTATAATCGGTGCCATCTTTCACAACGACCACCTGTGCATTCTTTGCATAAGCCTTGGTGGTAGCGGTGTTCTGCATGATGTCATCGGTCAGGGTCATACCGTTCCAGATGCAGTCGATGCTCTTGGCATCCAGCTCCACGACCTTGGTATCCCAGTTGATCTCCACAAACTCCGGCTCCACGCCCAGCTTTTCGCAGACAGCAGTGGCCAGCTCGGTATCAAAACCGGTGAAGTTGCCATCGGCATCGGTGTAGTTCATGGGCTCGTAAACAGTGTAGCCAATGACCAGCTTGCCCTTGCCCTTGATGTAATCCAGGTCGCTGCCTGCGGTCTGGGAAACGGCGGCACTGCCGGAAGCCGAGGCCGAAGCAGATGCGGCAGTGGAAGTGGAAGCGGCACCGCCGCAGGCGGCAAGGCTCAGTGCCATGGCACCGGCCAGGAATGCGGATACAAGACGTTTCATATACGGTTCCTCCCTCAGTGGCAAGCAGCTTTGTTTTATTGCTTTACCATGCTAAATTGCTAAACTGTGGTTATAGAATAGCGCGTTTTCTGCCATTTGGCAAGGGGGAAAACTGATTTTTCGCAGTTTGCTCAAATCTTTACCGCTTTACCACGGCAAAGCAGTCATTTTGACAAAACAAAAAAGCCGCGTCGGCAGCTGCCAGACGCGGCGAGAGGTTTCTCACTGAAAACGCAGCGGAATGCCACCGCCCCCTATCCGGGAGAGCCGGTGCGCGATTGCGAGACCGAAAAGGGTTTCCTCCTCAGCTCAGGGCATCCAGCGCCGCCTTTTGCAGATCGGTGATGTCGATGGTACACAGAGCCTTCAGGTCTGCATCGCCGCCGGAAAGGCCAGCGATCTCGGTGCGGGTCTTGCCCTTGAGGGCATCACAGAAGCCCTCGCTGTGCTCATACCACTCCTTGCCCAGCGCCGATGCGCCGCGCATCCCATAGTCCTCCCCCAGCTCCAGCTTGGTCTTGACGAGGTCCGGGGCTGTCACACCGCCGTCCGACACCACCGTCAGGGCCGGCTCGGCCATATCCGCAATGGCACTGGTCACACGGCGGTCCGCATCGGTGGTCAGTGCCACAATGCTCACATCCACCTGCGCATTCACATCCTTGTCATCGGTGGCGGTGATGTCCGAAGTCCCGTTCACCGCTTCGATGCCCAGCGCGGCCCTGTCACCCTTGGCGGCACCCAGTGCCCTGGCATTGGCGCAGGCCCGGGTCACGGCATCCCGGTAACGGTCCACAGCAATGGTGCAACCGCTCAGTAGGTCGGCATCCGTGGGCTTGCCGTCCTTATCCACTTTGAGCATGGAGACCTGTTCCGGGGTCATGCCGATCAGGTAACTGGCAAAGGCATCCGCCTGTTCCGCCCATCCCTTTTTCAGGGAAGAGACCTCGGCCAGCGGGTAATCGTCCCCCTTCTGCCGCTTGGTGCGCCAGTCGGTGGGCAGGGTCACATGGCCGGTGCTGTCCGCCGAAACAGACACTTCCAGCTCGTCCAGCAGAACACTCTCCAGTTTGCCCTCGCCATCCAGCAGGACAGCGGCCGCTGCCAGTTCAATTTTCCCTGCCCTGTCCTGATCGGTGGCCTCTGTCACCACACCCAGACCGGTTTTCCATGCCGCTGTCTGGGTCTGTGCGGAGGATGTGCCGCTGCTTCCGCTCATGCTGCCGGAGCTGCCCGACCCGGCGTTCGTTTTGCCGCAGGCGGTCAGCAGCAGCGCCGCCGCCATGGCACAGCTCCAAAGAGCCCGATGGTTCTGATTCATAGATACGCTCCCTTTCCACACGGCCCGTTGGGCCTTTGCCCCATAGTATGTCCAGAAGAGCGTAAGATTACGCAGCCGACGGGAGTTTTCCAAAGCAAGTGTCCGCTGGGGTGGGACCCTGTTGCCGCAGGCAATCGGGCGGGCGATGGAATGGCCCGTTTCACTTGCGCGGAAAAGCTCCCCGCGTACTGCGCGCAGCCGCTTACATCAACGGGCTCAGCAGCCGCAGCACGCTGTCCAGTGCTGTGCCCGGCAGATTGGTGCGGCAGTCGGACCGCATGATCTCCCGGCACTGCGGCAGGGTGCGCTCCACATCCTTCCGCAGAGCGGCGATCTGGCTGTTATGGAAGAGCAGTGTTCCGCACTCAAAATGGAGAAACAGGCTCCGATAATCCATATTGATGCTGCCCACCACAGCCACACGGTCATCACTGACATAGCACTTGGCGTGGAGGAAACCGGGCGTGAATTCATAAATGCGTACGCCCGCCCTGAGCAGGGGCAGATAGTAGGAGCGGCTGAGCCGGAACACCAGCTTCTTATCCGGGATCCCGGGCAGGATGAGCCGCACGTCCACCCCGCGCTTGGCCGCACTTTTCAGAGCATCCAGCATCTCCTCGCCCACGGCCAGGTAGGGCGTATAGATATAAACATATCTCTGGGCCTGAGAGAGGATGTCCAGATAGACCGTCTCGGCCAGCGGCTCCTCATCCAGCGGACTGTCCGCGTAGGGCTGCACCACGCCATCCTGCACTGCGGGCAGGCGGGTGGGCGCAAAGGCGGTGTAATCGGTCTCCTGCGGGCGGAAGGCGTTCCATACATTGAGGAACATCACGGTAAAGTTCCAGACAGCGGCTCCTTCCAGCCGGATGGCCGCATCCTTCCAGTAGCCAAAGCGCTGCTCTGCATTGATATACTCATCCGCCAGATTCACGCCACCGGTGTAGGCCACATTGCCGTCAACCACCACGATCTTGCGGTGGTCGCGGTGGTTCATCACCAGCGAGACCAGCGGCACCACCGGGTTGAAAGGGATGCAGCGGATATGCGCCTTCTCCATGCGGATGACAAAATCACTGGGCAGGCCCAGCAGGCTGCCAAAATCATCGTAGATCAGCCGCACATCCACGCCCTGAGCGGCCTTGCGGCGGAGGATCTGCTCCACGCCGTCCCACATTTTGCCGGAACGGAGGATAAAAAATTCCAGAAAGATGAACTTTTCCGCCTTGTCCAGATCCGCCAGCAGCTGGGGATACATCTCCTCCCCGCAGGAAAAGTAGTGAGCAGCGGTATTCCTCCAGGCCGGATACGGCCCGAACTCTGCCACATAGCGGCTCAGGTTCCGGCTGGAGATATCCAGCGCATCGGTCTGGCCCTCGGGCTGGGCAAGCTCGGTCTGATGGGCCTGTTCCACCTTCTGCATCCGCTCCCGCAGATACTTGGCGGGGGCCTTGTTGCCAAAAGCCAGATAAAGCGCGCCGCCCAGCAGGGGCAGAAGGCCGATCAGAACGATCCAGCCGATCTTATAAGCACTGTTTTCATCCTTGCGCACCAGATACAGCACGATCAGGATGCTCAGCGCCTTCAGGGCACCGTTCAGCCAGACCCGCCCCGCCGTGAACGACCAGAACGCCCAGAGCAGCCAGAGCACCTGTAAAGCCACCAGCACCACTGTGATCGTGACACGGTTGAAGATACGGTTGAAAAACTTGACGATAGGCAATCTGAACATGTGGTATCCCTCCCCTGCCGCCCACGGCGATTTTTGATGCTGTTAGTATAGCGCAGAGCGGAAGATTTTGCAAACAAAAAAGCGCCCACAACGGCTTTCCCCGCTATGAGCGCCTATTCAATCGTGGCAGAATTTTTTCCGAGGGTTGTCCGCTTATGCTTCCGTGTCCTCATAACCAACCAGCAGGCCGCCCAGCTCTGCATAATAGCTGCACAGACCGCCGCATTCGCTGATGTCCACCTTTGCTCCATCAAACACAGCCTTTACCATGTGCTTCAGGCGCTCGGCGGCGGCGGGATTGCCGCAGTGAGAGATATGGAGCCTGCCGTTGGTGTAGCCGTGCTCCTTGAGTTCCAGCACGATGCGCTCCAGCGCACCATGCTCACCACGGGTCTTGCAGAGAACATCCAGCTCTCCGGCCTCACTTGCCTGTCCGATGACCCGGATGCCCAGCATCCGCGCCACAGCAGCAACAGCAGGCTTCACGCGGCCATTGCGGGCCAGATTGGCCAGCGACTCCAGCGAAAAGAGCAGATGGGTGTGCTTGTGGTAGCGGAGCATCTCTTCACAGACCTCGTCAAACTCCCTCCCCTCAGCCAGCAGATCCCGCAGATGCTCGGCCAGCAGGCGCTGCTCCGGGCCGGTGGAAAGGCTGTCCAGCACGAACACCCGCTTGCCAGGGTTTTCCTGCTGGTATTCCTCGGCGGCCAGCTGGGCGGCATTGTAGCTGCCGGACAGAGTGCCCGTGATGGTGATGGCATACACCTCGTCGGCTCCCTCGTAGGCGGCCAGCCAATCGCTGACGTTGGGGCAGGAGGTCGAGGTCTTGCCCTTATAGGTACGCAGGGTCTGGGCCATGCCCAAGGCATCCATTGTGCCGTTGTCCAGATATTCGGCATCGTCGGTGATGATCTTCAGGGGAACGCATTCAAAATCCACGCCCTGCAAGGTGTACAGGCTGGCGGAGGAATCCACAACAATCTTGGTGTTCATAAGCATTTATCTCCATTCCGGCGGCAGAGGATGCCGCAGTTTTTCCTGTTGTTTTGAATCACTATATCAGTTTTTCAAAAACCTGTCAACTGTTTTCTTGAATTATTTCAAAAGTTTTTAATTTCCTGTTGACCGCATTTCCAAAACATGGTATACTGTCCGCATGAAATTAGAATCAAACCGCCGCGTTGCGGCCTGCGCCGCAGGGTTTGCCCTGCCCCGGTATGCAGAACTCCCCACCGTAGGGCTTTATCTGGATCAGAGTGTACAGTTTGTCAACGGGTGTTTCCGCACATTTCAGGGGGTGGAGCTCACCGCTTCCATGGTGAGCAACTACGTTAAGAAAGGGATCATCAGCCACCCCATCAAAAAGAAGTATACCCGGGATCAGCTGGCCTGCCTGATCTACATCGTAGTTTCTAAAAATGTCCTGTCCATGGAAAACATCGACAGTCTGTTCAAGATGCAGCGGGCGCATTATACCTCCGCGCAGGCGTATGATACCTTTTGCGATGAGCTGGAGAACTACCTGCCCTATGTGTTCGGCCTGACCAGAAGCTTTTCCGAGCTGGAGCCGGATGTTGATGATGCACGCACGCTCCTGCGCAGCACCATCATCTCGGCTGTGAACAAGATCTATCTGGACTGCGTTTTCACCGACCTGCGGCAGGAGCAGGCCCTCTGGCCCGATATCCTGCCGGATCTGGCATAACAACAAAAAACAGCCCTCTCCGTCATGCTTTGCGAAGCATTGACGGAGAGGGCCATTTTTCTTAAAATGTAAGTGCAGGGCTGATCTCATTGCGGCGCTGGGCCTGCACGATGCAGTCCTTTTCCGGCACGACACCTGCCGCACCCAGGGTGTTGAACATGGTCTGCAAAGCAAGCGCCGGGGTGTTATTCTCCTGCGAGAGATGGCAGAGGGCAAACTTCTTGCATCCCTCCTGGATCAGCTCCAGCAGCTTTGCCGAGCACTCATCGTTGGAGAGGTGGCCCCGGTTGGACTCGATGCGGGAGCGCAGGTAGTAAGGATACCGCCCGCTGCGGAGCATGTGGAGGTCGTAGTTGCTTTCCAGCGCCACCAGGTCACAGCCGCTCAGGGCCTGATGCACCGGCGGGGTCAGGACACCCAGGTCGGTGGCAATGGTCATGGTCTTGTTGTCCGGGGTGTGGATGCGGTAGCCCACGCAGGGCACGTCGTGGCTGGTGGGGAACATCGTCACACCGAAATCTCCCACATCCTCTTCCCCGCCGGACAGGGTGCGCAGCTCACAGCTGGCGGGCACGATGCCGTTTGCATCCAGAAAATCCAGCGTATCATCTGCACCGTATACCGGCAGCGGATTCTTTTTGAGGAAAGTGGCCAGCCCCTTGACGTGGTCAGAATGCTCGTGGGTGACCAGAATGCCCGCACAATCGCTGATGTTCAGGCCCAGTTCCTTGAGTGCCGCCGAGGTAGTGCGCACACCCTTTCCCATATCGATGATGATGTACTTCTCCCCCGTGCGCACCACGCTGCAGTTGCCGGAGGAACCAGAGTATAACGAGATGAATTCAGACATTTCAAACCTCAAGAAACGAACCTCTCCGTCATGGCTTCACAAAAGCTCCCTGTCAGGGGAACTTCTGCGAAGCAGACTGAGAGGTTCTGAATGATCACATTGCCGATTCCAGTGCGGCGGGCATCCGCTCCACCTTGCTGATCTCAGCGCCCAGGCCGCGCAGCTTTTCCACGATGTTCTCATAGCCGCGCTCAATGTGGCCGATCTCCTCGATCTCGCTGGTGCCGTCTGCCATCAGGGCAGCAACGACCATGGCCGCACCGGCACGCAGGTCAGAAGCACGCAGGGGGGCAGGGTTCAGCTTGTCCACACCCTCAAACACGGCCACCTGACCGTCCACCTGCACCACTGCGCCCATCTTGCGCAGCTCGTCCACATAGCGGAAGCGGTTGTCCCACACGCTCTCGGTGATGGTGGAGGTGCCCTTTGCCACGCTGAGCAGCACCCCCATCAGGGGCTGCATATCGGTGGGGAAGCCCGGGTGAGGCATGGTATTGATCTTCAGCGGCAGGATATCGCCCTTGCGGGAGACGCGGACGGAATCATCGAATTCCTCCACATCCACACCGGCACGGCGGAGCTTTGCCGTGATGGGTTCCAGATGCTTGGGGGTGACATTTTTGATCAGAACGTCGCCGCCGGTGGCAGCAGCGGCAACCATGTAGCTGCCCGCCTCGATCTGGTCAGGGATGATGCTGTAAGTGCAGCCGTGCATCTTTTCCACGCCGCGCACCTTGATCACATCGGTGCCGGCACCGCGCACATCCGCGCCGCACATATTCAGGAAGTTTGCCAGATCAACAACATGGGGCTCCTTGGCGCAGTTTTCCAGAATGGTCTGGCCCTGTGCCATCACAGCGGAGAGCATACCGTTCATGGTAGCGCCCACGCTGACTTTATCAAAGAAGATATGGGCACCGTTCAGTTCCTTGGCACGCACGGTGATCATGCCATAGTCCACGCTGTCCTCTGCACCCAGCGCGCTGAACACCTTGAGGTGCTGGTCGATGGGGCGGGGGCCCAGATTGCAGCCGCCGGGCATGGCCACCTGTGCCTTGCCAAAGCGGGAGAGCAGCGCACCCAGGAAGTAGTAGCTGGCACGCATCTGGCGGGACAGATCGTCCGGGACGTTGGTGCTGTTCAGGTGGGTGGTGTCGATCTCGTAGGTATTGCGGTTCAGCATCTTGATGCTGGCACCCAGGGTGCTCAGGATCTTCAGGCTGACTGCCACATCACTGATGTCCGGCAGGTTTTCGATCACACAGACATCTGCCGCCAGAATGGTGGCAGGCAGAATGCCCACAGCCGCATTTTTTGCACCGGAAATGGTAACTTCGCCATGCAGGGGCTTGCCGCCCGTAATAACAAACTTTTCCAATTTTATAATCTCCTTGTCGCAGGCCCGCCAGCGGCAGGGCCACTCAGGGTTCTTGCTTGATCTCTCCGCGCACCGCCGGGCACACACCCTCACGATACAACTATCTTATTATACACAACTTCGGGCAAAAAGCAAAGCCCCCTTTTTCCCTGCCGGATTATTTTCTGTTTTGCCCAGAATCTGCGGAGATATTCGATATTTTTGTTTCTTATTTCAAAAATTTTACAATCAGCGCCCCTTACCAGACGCAATCCTCGCTGCAGGTCTCCTTGATCCAGCCCAGTTGATAGGCCTTGACCAGCTGCTTCAGGTCGTGTACCCGCTCCCGCAGGTTCTCGCCCTCGTCCGTCTCTTCCACCAGAATGCGGTGGTTCTCCGTTTCCAGTATGTTCTTCTGCGACACGATGTCAATGTTTTCGTTCACGGCCTTTTCAGCACTGACAAAGGGCTGATGGGTCCGCAGGGACATGGTGCGGCTGGAGTACACCAGCGTGTACCCTGCAATACCGGTCTTTTCATGGTAGGCGCGGCAGAACCCGCCGTCAATGACGACCAGACGGCCCCCGCCCTTGATGGGGCTTTCGCCGCTCTTCTCCCGCACCGGCACATGGCCGTTGACGATGTGGCTGGTGCCGGGCAGGCCGAATTCCGCCAGGATACGGCGGCAGGCGGCCTCTTCATTGTACCATGTATAATAGGGGTCCTTGACTTCCTCGTGGGTGGCGGGGTCGGCAATATACAGCCGCTCAAAGGTGGTCATGGCGCTGCGGCCGAACAACGGCGACAGCTTGCCGCACCACAGATACCACAAAAAGTCCTGACCGCTCCGCCGGGCCGCGCTGCCCTCGGGGGCAAAGTAGCCGCGGCGTGCCCGCTCGTCACAGTAGTCCATCAAGCCGCGGCCCGAGTAGTTGTGTCCCTCGAACCGCTCCACGGCAAAGCTGCCGTTTTTGGTCATGGGCACCACACCGTGGTAGAGCAGGTTGCCGTTCTCGATGTGGTAAACGCTGCCCTTGGCATACAAAAATTCCACATGCTGCTGCAAACGCTCGCTCTGCCGGAAGGATTCCACCAGCTTGCGGAGCACCAGCCGCTCATCATCATTCAGGGCGGCGGGGTCTGCCGGATCCACGGTGGGAAAGCTGGTGTCCCGCAGGGGATATGCCTGCCCGTTCAGGGTCACTGTCCCCTTTTCCCAATCGATGTGCCGCAGAAAATCCCTTCCCTGCATCTTGAAATCCGGGTTGCGGTCGATGACCTTGCACTCCATCTTGAGCATCAGAATGGTCACGGCCTTGTGCATCACGGCACAGCGGTGGAGCATTCCCTCGGTGTAAGGGCCGCGCGCCGCATCGGTGTGGGGCATCCAGAGGGTCAGGTCGTCATTTCCGTAGAACTGCTCGGCCATCCGCTGCAGGTGCCGCAGGTTGATGCCGTAGCAGTCCTCAAGCATGGCATGGTTGTGGTAGGCCAGTGTCGTTTTGAGCACGGTGCAGACGCAGATAGGACTTCCGGCGGCGGCACCCATCCAGACCACGTCATGGTTGCCCCACTGGATATCCACATGGTGGTGGCGCATGAGCCGGTCCAGTATGATATCGGGCCGGGGGCCGCGGTCAAACAGGTCCCCCACGATGTGCAGCTTGTCCACAGCCAGCCGCTTGATGAGCTCACACAGCCGGACGATGAACCGGTCGGCGCGGCCATTTTCGATGATGCTGCCCACGATCTGCCCGTAATAAAGATCCTTGTCGTGGTCCTCAAAGTGGGCATGGAGCAGCTCATCCAGAATATACCCGCAGCTGGACGGCAGGCAGGAGCGCACATGTTCCCGGGTATGCTTGGAGGACACCAACCGGCAGATATCAATGAGCTGAAGCAGGGTCTCTGTGTACCAGTGGTCAAGCGCTTCTTCATCCGTGCACTCGGCTTTGAGCTGGGGCAGCTTCTCGTTGGGGTAATAGATGAGCGTTGCCAGCTCGGCACGGGTCTGCTCCGGCACACTCTCCCCCAGCACGATATCCACCTTTTCCCGGATGACACCCGAAGCCGAGTTCAGGATGTGGACAAAGGCCTCGTTTTCACCGTGCAGGTCGCTCATAAAATGTTCGGTGCCCTTGGGCAGCTTGAGCAGAGCCTGGGTGCTGATGATCTCGCTGGCGGCGGCCGCCTGCGAGGGGTAATCCCGTGCCAGCAGAGAGAGATATTTCAGATGATCCCGGATCTCCTCGTTTTCGGTGCGCATGACATCCTCCGTCTGATATGTAGTATTTTTGCATGATATATAATATTCTATCATAGTATACCACATTCCATATCATAAATGGTATAATAAACAAGAGTAATTCTGTCAAATCTTTTGCAAAGGACTTGGATATTATGCCCAAAACCATTTCTGTTGCCGTGCCGGAAGCCTGTACTCTCTGCCCCAGGCAGTGCAAAGCCGACCGGGCCGCCGGGCAGACGGGCTTCTGCGGGGCGGGCCGCACCCTGAAAGCGGCCCGTGCGGCCCTGCACTTCTGGGAGGAGCCCTGCATCAGCGGCACCCGGGGCAGCGGCACGGTGTTTTTCTCCGGCTGCACCCTCAAGTGCTGCTTCTGCCAGAACTACCCCATCAGCGCCGAGGGACTGGGCAGGGAGATCACCGTAGAGCGCCTGGCCGAGATCTTTCTGGACCTGCAGGCGCAGGGAGCCCACAACATCAACCTTGTCACGCCTGGGCAGTGGCGGCCCTGGATCATCGCTGCCCTCGGCCTGGCCCGGGCGCAGGGGCTGCATCTGCCCATCGTCTGCAACACCGGCGGATACGAGACCGTGGAGAGCGTGCACGCCTGGAGCGGTTTCATCGACATCTGGCTGGCCGACCTGAAATATGTTTCTCCTGCCCTTTCGGCAGAGCTTTCCGCCGCGCCGGACTACTTTGCACAGGCCAGGCCCGCCATTGAAGCCATGATGGCCCAGGCCGGGCACCCCGTTTTTGACAGCGAGGGCATTCTGCAGCGGGGCGTGATCCTGCGCCACCTTGCCCTGCCCGGCCATGTGGACGACAGCTTTGCCGTGCTCGATCAGATGGCGGCTTGGAACAAGGCCGACCCCGGGTGCTTCCTGCCCAGCGTGATGAGCCAGTACACCCCCTTCTATCAGGCGGCAGACCACGGCATCGGGCGGCGCATCACCACCTACGAATACCGCCGGGTGATCAACTACGCCATGGATCTGGGCCTCAGCTCTGGCTATATGCAGCAGAAGAGCAGTGCAAAGGAAGAGTATACGCCCAGCTTTGACCTGACGGGGGTGTGAACCCCACCGTCATCCCTGCGGGGTTCTTTCGTCAAAACAACCAAAATTTCTTTTTCTTTTTCTCTCGGCCGAAACAGCATTTGCTTGCTATCCGGTGCGCAGTGCGGTATAATGGATACAACAATGTGTTCTCACATGAAATGGATCCCAGAAACGACTTTTTAGGAGGAGCGTTATGGAACACTACAATCCCATCCTCGGCAGCGAGCCCAACGGCCAGAAATTTATCACCTGCGGCGAGATCATGCTCCGTCTGACCCCGCCGAACTACGAAAAGATCCGCATGGCATCCAGCTTTGAAGCCAGCTACGGCGGCAGCGAGGCCAACATTGCACTGGCCCTGGCCAACCTGGGTGTGGACAGCACCTTCTTCAGCGTAGTGCCCAACAACAGCCTGGGCAAGAGCGCGGTGCGCTGGCTGCGCTCCAACGATGTGCATTGCACCCCCATGATCCTGACCGAGCCCAACGAGACCCCCTCCAACCGGCTGGGTACTTATTATCTGGAGACTGGCTACGGCATCCGCGCTTCCAAGGTCATTTATGACCGCAAGCACAGTGCCATTACCGAGTACGATTTCTCCCAGGTCGATCTGGACGCTCTGCTGGACGGTTACGACTGGCTGCACCTGAGCGGCATTACCCCGGCACTGGGCCCCAACTGCCGCGGCCTCATCATCGATATGCTCAAGGTGGCCAAAAAGAAGGGCCTGACCGTCAGCTTTGACGGCAACTTCCGCTCTACCTTGTGGAGCTGGGAGGAAGCCCGCGATTTCTGCACCGAGTGTCTGCCTTACGTTGACGTTCTGCTGGGCATTGAGCCCTACCACCTGTGGAAGGACGACAACGATCACAGCAAGGGCGACTGGAAGGACGGCGTGCCCCTGCAGCCCAGCTATGAGCAGCAGGACGAGATCTTCCAGCATTTCATTGCCCGCTATCCCAACCTCAAGTGCATTGCCCGCCATGTGCGCTATGCCCACAGCGGCAGCGAGAACAGCCTCAAGGCCTTTATGTGGTACGACGGCCACACCTTTGAGAGCAAGCTCTACACCTTTAATATTCTGGATCGCGTGGGCGGCGGCGATGCCTTTGCCAGCGGCCTGATCTACGCTATGCTCCACGACTACCGCGCCATGGACATGATCAACTTTGCCGTGGCAAGCAGCGCCATCAAGCACACCATCCACGGCGATGCCAACATCACCGATGATGTCAGCTCCATCCGCAACCTGATGAACATGAACTACGACATCAAGCGGTAACATATACGCAAAGATCCCCTCCGGTACGCGCACACCGGAGGGGATCTTCTTATTATGCTTCAATCTTACAGAAACACATCCAGCATCTTTTCCAGCGGGGTGCGGGTGTCAAGCTCCAACCCGGCTTTCTGTTTCAGCATCAGGATGCGGCGGACGCTCTCGTTGAGGCGTTCCTCGCTGATGGTTCCATTCTGCACAGCCTCCAGTACACCGTCAAAGGCTTCCGGCAGGTCGGGCGGCATCAGCAGAAGATCAGCCCCGGCGTTCAGCGCCGCTACAGCCGCTTCTGCTGCAAAATAGTGGTCACGAATGGCTTGCATGGACAGCGAATCGGTGCAGATGACCCCTGTAAAGCCCAGCTCCCCCCGCAGACGCTCGGTCAGCATAGTGTAGGAGAGCGACGCAGGCAGGCCGTCCTGCGTTGCATTGGGGGTGGTGATGTGGGCGGTCATTACTACGTCGGCCCCAGCTGCGATTCCAGCCGCAAAAGGCTTCAGTTCCGTCTCCCGCATCTCTGCCCAAGTCTTGGTGCTGCTGGCCGTGCCGTAGTGGCTGTCCTCTGCGGTATCTCCGTGGCCCGGGAAATGCTTGAGTGTGCAGAGTATGCCCGCATCGTGAAACCCTTGTACAGCGGAGGCCACCATCTGTGCCGCCACTGCCGGATCCGACGAAAATGCTCGGTTCCCGATCACGGTATTGGCCGGATTGGTGTTCACATCTGCCACTGGAGCAAAGTCAAGATTCAGGCCGTAGGTTTTGAGGTAGCCTCCGACGATCTGCCCCATGGCACGGGCATTGGCCGGGTCCCCTGTTGTACCTACTGCCTGGGCACTCTGGTATTGGGGCAGATCAAAGCCGGAAGCATTGGCCAACCGGGCCACGCTGCCGCCCTCCTCGTCCACGGCGGTCAACAGACCGGTCCCGGATGCTGCCTGAAAATCTGCCAGAAGCTTTTTCAACTGCTCCGGGCTTTTCACATTCTGCCGAAACACCACAATGCCGCCCACCGGATACTTTTTCAGCCCCTGCCGTTCTGCCCAGGTCAGCCTTGTGCTATCAGACTGTCCACTGGGGTCCAGTGCCTCGACCCGCACCACGAACAGCTGCCCCACCTTTTCCCGCAGAGACATGGCAGCAAGCCGTTCCTCTACCGGGTCAATCTGGGCTGCTGCCGAAGCCGTTCCCGTCAGCAGCAGAGCCGCAGACAACAGCACAGCAGCTGCCCGCCGGATGATTTTTCGCACGAGAAACACCTCCTCTTTCTCTCAGTGTAGCACACCCTGCAAAGGTGCACAAGATGCAAAGATCCCCTCCGGTACGCGCACACCGGAGGGGATTTTCCCTATCAGAAATGCATCAGGAAAGGATCATGCGGTCGTTGGCGAACTCGCCGCCGGACGCGATCTGGAACTTGGCCAGCAGGTCGGAGACGTGCAGGTTCTTCTTCTCTTCCCCGGAGACATCATAGATGATGTGGCCCTCGTGCATCATAATCAGGCGGTTGCCGTACTTGATGGCATCCTTCATGTTGTGGGTGATCATCATGGTGGTCAGGTGGTTCTCCTCCACGATCTTGGCCGAGAGGGTCAGCACCTTGAGCGCCGTCTTGGGGTCCAGAGCGGCGGTGTGCTCATCCAGCAGCAGGAGCTTTGGCTTGTTCATGGTAGCCATGAGCAGGGTCAGCGCCTGGCGCTGACCGCCGGACAGCAGGCCCACGCGGGCGGTCAGGCGGTCCTCCAAGCCCAAGTCCAGGCTCTTGAGCAGTTCACGGTAGCGCTCCCGTTCGGCCTTGGTGATGCCGATCCTCAGGCCGCGGCGCTTACCGCGCCGGGCGGCCAGGGCAAGGTTCTCCTCGATCTGCATGGTGGCGGCGGTGCCGGTCATGGGGTCCTGGAACACGCGGCCGATGTAGGCGGCGCGCTGGTGCTCCCCCAGTTTGGTCACGTCGGTGCCGTCAATGATGATCTTGCCGCTGTCCACAGGCCACACACCGGCCACAGCGTTCAGCATGGTGGATTTGCCCGCGCCGTTGCCGCCGATGACGGTGACAAAATCACCTTCGTTCAATTTCAGGTTCAGACCGTTCAGGGCCGTTTTCTCGTTGACGGTACCGGCGTTGAAGGTCTTGGAAACATTCTGGATCTCAAGCATTTTTTGCATCCTCCTTCTGTGCCTTCTTTGCCGCGGGCTTTGCGAAATACTTGCTCTTCCAATAGGGCACGGCCAGGAACACGGCCACTACGGAGGCGCTCAGCAGCTTGAGCAGGTTTGCATCAAAGCCGAGGGTCAGCACCAGTTGGATGACGATGTAGTAGATGATGGCACCCAGCGAGACGGACACCAGCTTGAGGGCAAAGTTGTGGAAGATGCGGCTGAACAGGGCCTCGCCGATGATGACAGCGGCCAGACCGATGACGATGGCACCACGGCCCATGCTGACATCGGCAAAACCCTGATACTGGCTCAGCAGCGCGCCGGACAGGGCCACCAGACCGTTGGAGACAGCCAGACCCAGCACCACATTGAAGCTGGTGTTGATGCCCTGGGCGCGGCTCATGGCGGGGTTGGAACCGGTGGCGCGGATGCCACACCCCAGCTCGGTGCCAAAGAACCAGTACAGCACGCCGATGACCACGGCGCTGACCAGAATGACCATGATGATGGGGTTGTGCAGGGCAAGCTCCTTGACCCAACGCAGGGAGATCAGCAGGTCGTACTTGTCCACGTTGATGGACTGGTTGGCCTTGCCCATAATCTTCAGGTTGATGGAGTAGAGGGCCAGCTGGGTCAGAATACCAGCCAGAATGGCCGGGATGCCCATAAAGGTGTGGAGCAGACCGGTGACAAGGCCGGTGGCCAGACCGGCCAGCAGGGCGATGAAGAGCGCTGCCCAGACGTTCATGCCGGAGAGCAGGCACATAACGCAGACCGCGCCGCCGGTGCCAAAGGAACCGTCTACGGTCAGATCAGCCACATCCAGGATGCGGTAGGTCAGGTACACACCAATGGCCATGATGCCCCAGATGAGGCCCTGCGCACAGGCACCGGGCAAGGCACCGGGCAGGTTGGCAAGTCTTGCAAGAATATCCAAAACGTTTTCCTCCTGTAACTACACTTTTTTCTGATACGGGAAAGCGGAGAAGAACAAAAATTCGCTCTTCTCCGCTGATTTTATTGCAAAGTCTCTTCGTTACTGCAGCGTGAACTCTGCGTCCCTATCAGGGGAGCTTTCTGCAAAACAGACTGAGCGCCTGTTATTCCTCAATGGCCTCGTAACCCTCGGGAACGGTCATGCCCAGGTCATCGCAGATGGTCTTGTTGTACTTCTTGGTCACGTTGGTGTACTCAACGGGCATGGTGGAGATATCGGCCTCACCGGTCAGAACCTTGGCAGCCATCTCACCGGTGGTGTAGCCCAGATCGTAGTAGCTGATGGACAGGGTCGCCACGCCGCAGCCGGAGCAGATGCCCTCCTCACCGGCGAACACGGGCTTCTTGGCCGGGCGGCAGATGCCGTCGATGATGCCGGTGTTGGCAGCGCAGGTGTTGTCGGTGGGGACATACACTGCGTCGTTCTCGTCGGCAGCCTTCTGGCAGACAGAGGCCAGATCGTTGGAATCAGAGAAAGCGTACTGGGTGGCGGTAACGCCCTTGGCCTCAAGGTACTTCTGGACCTCGTCCACCTGATACTGGCTGTTTGCCTCGGCAGAGCAGTAGAGCAGGCCCACCTTGGTGGCCTCGGGCAGCCACTCGGTGATCATATCCGCCTGCTGATCCAGCGGAGCCAAATCAGAGGTGCCGGAGACATTGCCGCCCACGGTGCCATCGAAATCGGTCAGGCCCAGAGCAACACCGTACTCGGTGACGGAGGTGCCCAGAATGGGGATGCTGTCGGTGGCAGCCTGTGCGGCCTGCAGGGCGGGGGTAGCGTTTGCCATGATCAGGTCAACGCCTGCGGAAACAAAGCCGTTGGCGATGGTGGCGCAGGTTGCGGAATCGTTCTGGGCGTTCTGGAAGTCAAAAGTGACATTCTCGCCGAACTGTGCGGTCAGGGCATCCTCAAAGCCCTGGGTGGCGGCATCCAGAGCGGCGTGCTCCACCAGCTGGCAGATACCAACGGTATACTTCTGGCCGTCAGCCGCTGCGGAAGAAGCCGCAGCAGAGGAAGCGGTGGAAGAAGCAGCCGTGGAGCTGGAGGAACCGCCGCAGGCAGTCAGGGCAGCAGCTGCGCCGCAGACAGCGGCGGCAGACAGGAACGAACGACGAGAAATTTTACGCATGATATTACTCCCTCAATTCTACTTTCGCGGCAACAGGACACCGCATGAAAGTCAGTATTCAAGCGGCCTGTCGCATCGCGCTGCCGCTTTACACTCGTGAAGTATATCACACTTTCCGCTCCAAAACAACCGGGGAACAGCCCGAATTATCAATCAAAGTAATTTTATCTATCACTTTTTTCGATTGCTCTGTGCCGCATCTGCATTCCTTCGAGCTTTTTCAGCTCACCGTCCAGCCAGAGCAGATTTTCTTCCAGCTGGGGGCGGTACTCTTTTGCAAAGTCGTACCGGTAATACAGCGCCTGCCACAGCTTTTCCTGCATCCGCCGGGCAAACACCGGCTCAAACAGAGCCTCCAGCCGCTCCACGGTATCCTCCAACTCCATGCACACCTGCGCCCAGCGCACATCGGTGGCCTCCCGGGCGGGCACATCGTACCGGGCCAGATAATCCCCCACCCTTGCCGCAATGACCTGCCCGCCGCACTGGGTGGGCTGCAAAAAGTAGGATACCTGCCCGTCCTTCGTGATCTCCTGCGCCAGCGGGTAAAGGGCGCAGACCAGCGGCTCGGCATCGTGGATGGCGCAGTGGTTCCCGGTGAGGAAGGGGCAGTTGCCGCGCTCCTCCTTCAGCGGGGCCAGCCGCAGCACCGGCAGGCGGCTGACCCGCCCGATGCTCCCCCGGCAGAACGCCCGGGCCACGGTGCGGGGCGGCAGGCGCAGGCGGGCCGCAATGCGCCACAGGTCAAAGCCCGACAGCACGATATCCTCCCGCCCCCGGCAGCAGCCGCCGCAGCCCGCGCAGGCAAACGAAAACGCCTCGTCCCGGGCAAGCAGGGGCGCGGTGCGGGTAAAATCGGTGCGGCCGCAGAGATCGACCTGTGAATCCTTGAGCATGATGGTTCTCCTGTTCTGTGAATGGTTTTGTTCCATTGTACCACAAAGCCGGGCATAGAAAAAGGGAGCACATCCGCTCCCCTGTTCAGGACCCCCGGCTCACACGGCGGTAGACCGTTACGGCATCCTCGATGTGGTAGGGCGCGGTGCTGTGGTCTCCCCCTGCCCCGGCCGTGACCAGAATGTATTCCCTGCCCTTCACCTCGGCCAGACTGGCAAGGCAGAGCCCTGCCTCCCCGGTGTAACCGGTCTTACCGCCCAGAATCCGGCCACGGTGCAGCTCTGTACCGTCCAGCTGGCTCAGCAGGGTGCTGTGCATCGTGAACCCCTGCGGGTGGCAGTTGGTGGCCGGAACGGTATACCGCTCCGTGGTAAACAGCTTGCGGAAGGTCTCGTTCTGCAGGGCTGCTTCTGTCAGCCGGGCCATATCCCGCACGGTGGAAACATGCTCAGGGTCGTGCAGACCGGTGGGGTTGCAGAAATGTGTGCCGGTCATCCCCAGCTCTGCTGCTTTCTGGTTCATCCGGGCCACAAAAGCTTCCTCGCTGCCGCTCACCTCCCGGGCCAGCGCTTCGCAGCACTCGGCCCCCGAGGGCAGCATGGCCCCATACAGCAGATCCCGCACCGTGGCCGTTTCCCCGGCCTGAAACCCTGCCAGCGAGGCATTCTGGGCCTGCAGAGCCGGAAAGATCTCCTCAGGCAGGGTCACGGGCGTATCGAGGTCCGGGTTTGCTTCTATGGCCAACAACGCCGTCATCACCTTGGTCATGGAAGCCGGATAGATCGTGCTGTCGGCATCCTTTTCGGCCAGCACCTCTCCGCTGTCGGCCCGCAGTAAAATGGCATGGGGACTGTTCAGCCCATCCAGCGTGACCCGCCGGGGCCACAGCAGTAGAAGCAGGGTCGCCAGCACCAGCAGCCAGAACAGCCGCCGGAAGGCTCTGCGCCGGTGCTTCCGGCGGCGCGGTGAAGTTTTCATTCTCGTTCTCATCCTTTTTTGCAAAATCAAAAGCGCTTTCATCCCTTAATACGGGACGAGAGCGCATTTTTCTGCAAAAAGTGGGGCCGCCCCACAAAAATTTGTGCAGCGGCCCCAAGCCAGTTCAATATTTTACCTTTTTACGTCATTTACAAGAATGTGTTCAGTGCTGTGCCTTATGGAACATGCTCTTGCGCTTACGCTCCAGCAGATAACCGGCAGCCAGCAGAACACCGCCTGCACGCACCAAAACATCTGCCATCCAGTTGGTGGTACCGGTCTGGATCAGCTTGCCGCTCTCCGGGCGGGCATCCTGTACCGGCGGGTTCACGGGGGTCTCCGGGGCGGGCGTGGTCTTAGCGACTGCCTGCTCCACGGCGGGAGTGGTGGGCCGTGCATCCTGCACTGCCGGGGTAGTCGGCGTAGCGGGAGCCGGAGGAGTAGGATCGGAATCCTCAGGCGTTTCCGGTTTCGGGTTCGTGGGGATCACAGGGTCGGTCACTTCCCGCAGAGCGCCGTAAATGGTCACGGTGTACCGTTCGGAGTCGGTGCCGTCGATGTTCCCGCCGGTGACCTTCACGTTGGAATCCGGGCCAAAAGCATCCAGCACGCCCGCTGCTGCGGTGGTGTTGGGATTGTTCTGGCTCTCATAGCCCCAGACGATGGTATAGGTCTTGCCCTCATACTCGTACTCGGTGCCATAGACCATATCATAAGCGCTGGGAGCACCCTCTGCCTGTTTTTCGTAGTTGCCCCAGATGAGCTTGGTGTTGCCCTCTGCATCGGTGGTCTTGGTGAAGTTCAGGCTCTTACCGTTCACCACCATATCCCGCAGAATAACGACCTGATCGCCATTCTCAGCGGTCTGGTAGGCAGTGTCGAAATTGTATCCGGCCCGCTTCAGCTCTTCCAGCGCCTTGCCGATGATCTCCGGGTCGTGGGAACCGTCCACATCCAGCATATAGTTCAGTGCGGCGGCGGGCACCCACACGGAGAGATACTGCTTCCCGGTCTCCTTGTTCAGGTCAGAAAGGTAGGTATAGGTCTGGCCTTTATAGGAAAGGGCATCGAAGTTTGCGTGGGTATCATCCTTGGTCAGCAGGAAGTTGGTCAGCTTGTCGCCCTGATCGTTCTCCGGCCACAGCGTGTTGTCGGCCTTGTAGTCATAGGTCAGCGTGCCGCCGGTAACGATGAGGTTCTGGTTAACACGGCCAGGGCCAGGGTAACGTGTAACAGAGGTAGATTCCACATGCGCATTATCCTTGATAAGAATGCTGGAATTGGAGCCGAAAGCAAGTATGCCTGTTCCTTTATATCTTCCGCTGTCCACATAGTTGCCTTTTACGAGGACAGTGCCATTCTCCACAAGCAATTTGCCATTCGCACCCACAGCAATACCTGCATTGGAATCGTTTTGATCTACGAGCAGCGTGCCATTTTCGTCTACTATGATTCGGTTGCCACGAGAGGAATTAGCGTCAACAGCCCAGTTCTGATCGCCGCCGCCATACAGATTGTATTTTCCTCCGTTCGTAATATGCAGTCTTACACCGTGCTTATTCTCAGTGTTCTTACTTCCAAGCGCATAGAAACCCTGAGCAACCGTCTTGGACTTCACCGTGCTATTGTCGATCGTCACTTCCTTATAACCAGCCCAAATACCGCGATCTGCTTCGATATTTAGTTTGCTTCCGTTGGTAATTGTAAGATTTCCGTCACTGCCAACTTTATCCCCCGCGTAAATTGCTTTACCCTTGGTTGCGTTGAGATTTGCTTCTGTATGGTCGAAGGTGAGGCTGGAATTTCCGTTATCACCAGTGATGATAGCGCCAGCTCCATCGGCACTGATTGTAACAGAAGAATCTTTGAAGCTGATATCACCAGCAGATTCGAGTACATTACCTTTGTTATCTACACCCTTTCCCTCGTAATCGATGCCTCTGCCAACATCGCTGATATTCAGGGTGCTATCCTCCACAGTCAGGCTTGCATCCGAGCCTTGATGACCGTAGATACCTGTTTCCGTATTACTGATATCCAACGTGCTGCCATCTTCCACTTTGATCTCATCCCAGCTGGCAATGCCAATACCGGTATGCGGCGCTTGCTTTGCATTGTCCTCTACGCCGTCTATCGTTAAGGAAGAGCCGCCGGAGATGGTCAAATCACCATGCTGGGTCACACCACGGCCAGCCTGCGTAGAACCAGAGGTTTTTGTTTCCTCAATGGTCACGTCCGCTCCGTCTGTGATTTCCACGTCCGAGCCATCTGCCATTACCAGACCGCCTGTGGTATCACTGATGGTCAGCGAACCGCCCGCGGGGCTTTCCGTTTCTTCTGTGTCTGTTTCCGCAGTTCCGGTCTTTTCTACACCACCGCTGATGGTCAGCTTGGTATTTGCACCCTCACTGGCATCCGAGCTGTCACTTGCGCCTTCGCCGCCCACACGGATGCCCTCAATATTGACGTTATCCTTAGAGATATCGTGTCCTCCGCCTTCGGTCACTTTGTCGATTGCTTCAGAACCATCAATAGTATTATCCCCTTTAAGGGTGATATCCACGTCGGAATTATCCCGTGCGTTGATGCCCGCTGTGGCATTTTCCGTCAGATTGATTTTGGTATTATCCAGCGTCAGGTCAACGTTGGTTTCCTTGTTATCATCATCATCTTTCAGATTCACACCGATATCAATGCCGTTGCCGCCGGTGGTCAGTTTGGAATCCTTGACTGTCAGGTCAACATCTGCACCCTCGCCCACCTTGATGATGGTTTTATCTTCTTTGTTATCTGCGGACACTTCAGTCGGGGTGTCAGTCGAGGTGCTGGTATCGCTGGTATCTACATTCACACCGTCAATGATGATATCCACGTCACGGTCTCCATTCTTGTTCGTGACATTTTCTTCCACAGTGACGGTATTATCCGTTTTTGTACCTTCTGCCTGCGTGATGATGATTTGGCCATTGTTTTGGGTATCCTGATCCACATAGACATTATCCGTTTTACCATCAGTCTGGTTCTGATAACTGTACGCACCAGTACCATCTTGACCAACAATCACATCACCTTTTTCCAGTTGATACGTCACCGCAGAAGCACTGGGGCCAACCGCGCTCACTGCAACCGCAGTGGCCAGCGACATTGCTGCCAACTTGAATTTCTTGTTTGTCATTTTTCTTCTGCTCCTTTCCAGTTCATGCTCACATGATCGAAAAGTGGTGGTCAAACAGCAAGCCGATCCTTTGTCAACTGTTTTTTGCATGGGAACGCGTTTCTCCCAAAAGCGTTTCCAACCCTATGATAGCATACTGTACGAAAAAAATCAAGCAAAAATAGAAACTTTTGGCAATTTCTTTGCAGGTGAAAGAAAGTACCGCACAAAAACAACAAACCCCCAAGGAATTTCTTCCTCAGGGGTTTTGTTTAAGTCGGCGACTACC
>ERZ1673700.1522-NODE-1522-length-22329-cov-15.321361_pt1 | contig 22329 bp, 24 predicted proteins | sample MGYA00580230_ERZ1673700 | MGnify/ENA primary metagenome ERZ1673700 (study PRJEB41218, sample SAMN15661782) | gut metagenome | host: Homo sapiens | place: Canada: London | collected 2015-08-20/2019-03-30 | study: EMG produced TPA metagenomics assembly of...
TACAGACCATTGACGGCGTTTGTCCCTATAACTCCGCCTACGGGCTGGGATGCAAATGTCGGCCCGACCTTATCTCCTGTCCCGCCGGACAGGTCGGCGTCGGCGAAAGCTGCGACGAAATGTACGCTTCCTGCGAATGCGACCCGGCTCTGGTTGCCTGTTCGGCCAAAGAGAACGGTACCGGCGCTTCCTGCGGCGGCAGATACGAAAGCTGCGTCTGCAAGCCGGAATATCAATATACTTCTTCCAACTGTTCTTATCCGCGTTCGGTATCCGGGGACAGCTGCGGCGGACAATATACCGACTGCGTCTGTCCGGCCGGGGTTGACGAAGGGCCGTACGGCTGTGCCGAATATTATCCTTCGCCATGTTCTTCGGTCTGCAAGGTGGCCTACTCCGACAACTGCCATATCCGCAATGACGATCCCAACACTGCTCTGGGATATGGCTGCATGAAGGAATGGGATGACTGCTCAACCAAATGCGAACGCGCTTATACCAACAACTGCAGGAACAGAACGGCGGTTTCGGTGCCGGCCAACGCTCACTGTACCTCCTACTATTCCGACTGCTCTTCCAAATGTTCCGCCTGGAGCTGTAACTCAGGATATACACAGTCAGGAAACAACTGCATAAATCCCTGTAACAACCGTACGGCGGTTATCTCCAGTTGTCCAAGCAACGCAAGCTGTTCTTACTTCTCCGATTGTTCGTCCAAAATCAGCAGCTGGTCTTGCAAATCAGGTTATTCAAAGTCAGGTAACAGCTGCGTTAAAAACGATCCGCCTTGTCCTTCGGATTACCGTGCAGAAGGGGCCTGGTTTCCTCGATGCACCAGCTATGATTCCTGCACAAGCGGCGGAAGGCGTTATCATAAGTGTTATTTCTGCCGGGGAGACAGAGCCGGCACCCCTTGCGGCTGCGGCGGCTCGCACAGAAGCACAATGGGCGCTCACTCCTGTTGATAAATTGTCAAACTTTCAAAAGACAAGAGATAATCATAAGCAAAGCCCCTCGTTTGAGGGGCTTGTTTTTATAATCCGAGTTCGGCTTTGACTTTGGCCGCAATATCCAGATAAGCTTTGGTATGCGGACTGTCCGGTTTGGAAACGACTATCGGCGTACCGTTATCGGCATTGGTCCTGATGTCAATATGCAGCGGAATCTCGCCGAGAAAAGGAACCCCCAGACTGCCGGCGGTTTTGCGGGCGCCTTCATGACCGAAGATATCGGCGCGGGTTCCGCATTTTTCACAAATATAATAGCTCATATTTTCGACAATGCCCAAAATCGGTACGTCAACGCGTTTGAACATATTGACGCCCTTGACCGCATCAATCAGCGCAATATCCTGCGGCGTTGAAACGATTACAGCGCCGTCCATATCAATTTTCTGCGACAGGGTAATCTGAATATCGCCGGTTCCGGGAGGCATATCAATGACCATAACGTCTATTTCTCCCCAGTTGACTTCGGTAAGCAGTTGTTCAATCGCGCCGCAGGCCTTGGCGCCGCGCCAGATAAGCGGCACGTCTTTGTCAATCAGGGTACCGATGGACATGGAGGCAATGTCCTGATAACGAAACGGTTCAAAGGTTTTGCCGTCATACGAAACGGCGCCGACGCCCTCATAACCCAGCATGGTCGGAATTGACGGGCCGTAAATATCAGCATCGAACAATGCGGTTTTAAGCCCGAGCCCCGACAGCGCCAAAGCCAGATTGACCGCCGTTGTCGACTTGCCGACGCCGCCTTTTCCTGAAGCCACGCCGATAATTTTCCTGACGCCTTTGATTTCCCATTTGGGATTCTCCGGCTTAAGCCCGATATTGGCTTTGGGCGCCGTATAAACGATTGAAACCTTTGCAATGCCGTCCATTTCGGAAATAGCGGACTTAAGACGCCCGGTCACTTCAGGATTTTCAACCGCGTTTTGCAGCGTGACAATCGCGCGGCCGTTGAAGACTTTTACGCTTTCAATCTGTTCCGGAGCAAAAACGGCTCCGACGAGTTCTCTGATTTTTTCTTCCATTATGCTTTTCAGCCCCCTGTTGATATAGTTTTATCAATAATTGTTTTTAGAATTCATATATATTATATATTGAACTAATACAACAAAATAAACTTATCAGAGGGATAAAACATGGCAAAAAATCAAGGCCCCTGGGGCAGCAGCGACGATGTGAACCCGTGGGGAAGCGCTGAAGAAACCGTTTCCAAACCCAAAGTCGTCAATTTTGAAAAAATCATTGACCGCAAAGGCGGCAACGGCGGCTTTGAGTTCAAAATCAAATGGGCCGTGCTGATCTTGCTGCTGGTCTGGCTGGCTTCGGGATTTTATCAGGTACAGCCCAGCGAACAGGGTGTCGTACTGCGTTTCGGCGCCTATAACCGTACGACGGACGCCGGCCTGCATTATCATCTCCCCTACCCGATTGAATCGGTCGACAAAGTGAGCATTACGCAGGAAAGAAGCATTACGCTCGGCGTAACCGAGGCCTACGACGCTGCCAACCTGGCCGGCCTGCGCAACAGCCGCGGCGGTTCGAACAGCGAACTTAATTCCTTTACCGAAAGCCATATGCTGACCGGCGACGAAAACATTGTCGACATCAATCTTACCGTAGTTTGGAAAATCAAAAACGCCAAAGACTATCTGTTTAACATGCGCAGCCCGGACGTAACGGTTCGCGTCGCCGCACAGTCGGTTCTGCGCGAAATTGTCGGACAATCCGAAATGCAGCCGATTATTACCGGCGACCGCGGCAAAGTCGAGGACGAAACCAAGGCTGAGCTGCAAAAAGTTCTTGACGAGTTCGGTTCCGGCGTGGAAATCGTCCGCGTCAAGCTGCAAAAGGCCGACCCGCCGAAGCAGGTTGTCGACGCATTCAACGAAGTTCAGCGCGCCAAAGCAGACATGGAGCGTTTCAAAAACGAAGCGGAGGCCTACCGCAACGAAGTGCTGCCGAAAGCCCGCGGCGAGGCGGCCAAGCGCCTGCAGGAAGCCCAGGCTTACAGAGAAGCCGTCGTCAACAAGGCCAAGGGTGACGCCGAACGTTTTATTTCGGTATACAACGCCTATAAACAGGGCAAGGAAATTACGGCCAAGCGCCTGTATCTGGAAACCATGGAAGGCGTGCTGGCCAATTCCAGAAAAGTTATCCTCGATCCGTCGGCAAAAGGCGGCAACGTTCTGCCGATTTTGCCACTGAACCGCAATAATCAGACACAGGAGAGCAAATAATGAACAATAACTGGAAATATTACATCGGCATCGTTTTTGTTGCTCTGTTGTTTGTACTGGCAAATTCGGTTTATATCGTCAATCAGGCCGAACAGGCAATTGTCCTGCAGTTCGGCGAGCCGGTGCGGCTGGTCAAGGAGCCGGGGCTGAAGTTCAAGATTCCGTTTATTCAGAACGTTACCCTCTACGACACTCGTCTGCTGAATCTGGATCCGCCGGCGCAGGAAGTGGTTCTGAACGACAAAAAACGTCTGGACGTCGACAGTTTTACCCGTTACAAAATCGTTGATCCGCTCAAGTTTTACCAGACGGTTCGCACAGAACCGATTGCCCGCGGCAAACTGGAAGAAATCGTTAATTCTTCGGTGCGCAAAATTCTCGGCCGGATTACGCTGCAGGAGCTGCTTTCGCAGCAAAGAACTGAAATTATGCGCGACATCAGCAACGCGGTTAAAGTCGATGCCGCGCAAATCGGCGTAAGCGTCGCCGACGTCCGCATCCGCCGGGCTGACCTGCCGATTGAGGTTTTGCAGGCGATTAACGCCCGGATGAAAACCGAACGCGAAAGAGACGCCAAAGAGTTTCGCGCACAGGGACAACAGCAGGCTCAGCAAATCCGCGCCAAGGCAGACAAAGAGAGAACCATAATCATTGCCGAAGCCGAAAAACAGGCGCAGATTACCCGCGGACAGGGCGACGAAACCGCCATTAAAATCTGGAACGACGCAGCCGGCACCGACCCCGAATTTTATGCTTTCTACCGTTCGCTGGAAGCTTACAAAACGTCTTTGGGCGACGGCGAAGCCGAACTGGTTCTGTCGCCGGATTCCGAATTTTTCAATTATTTCGGAAAGTCGATGAAAACGGGAAGATAGAAACCGATGGAAGCCGAACGCGGACTTAAATTCATTCTGACCGGGCTGTTCCTGTTTTGGAGCAGTTCGGTTCAGGCTCAGCAGGGATTTCCGTCATTTGCCGACCTGGCCGAAAAGCTGACGCCGTCGGTCGTCAACATTTCGACGGTGCATCAGCCGGACGAAAACGCCGAAACGGGCGAAAACGCCTTTTCCAGTCCCAATCCGGCCATCGACCGCTTTTTCAATCAGAAGGGCAACAATCAGACGGCGCTCGGCTCGGGCTTCATTATCAGCGAAGACGGATATATCATTACCAACAACCATGTTATCGACCAGGCCGAAGAAATCACGGTTACGCTGTCGGACAACGGAACCGAAACGGCCAGGCTGGTTGGTGTTGACCCGAAAACGGATCTGGCATTGATTAAAATCGACACAAAGAAGAAACTGACGCCCGCGGTTCTCGGAGATTCCGACAAAATCAGGGTCGGTGACTGGGTTCTGGCCATCGGCAATCCGTTCGGTCTCGGCGGCAGCGTTACGGCAGGCATCGTTTCGGCCAAGTCGCGCGATATTGAAGCCGGTCCCTATGACAATTTCATTCAGACCGACGCTTCAATCAATCAGGGAAGTTCCGGCGGCCCGATGTTTGACATGAACGGTGAAGTCATCGGCATTAACAGCGCCATTTTTTCAACCACCGGCGGCAGTATGGGCATCGGGTTTGCCATTCCGGTCAATTTGGCCAAATGGGTAGTTGAACAGCTGAAAAACAAAGGCGAAGTCAAACGCGGCTGGATCGGAGTCAAGATTCAACCCAACAGCGAAGAAATCGCCGCCAGCGTCGGACTGAACGCTCAGGAAGGCGTTTTGGTATCGGGTCTGAACGAAGGCGCTTCCGCCGGCACAGCCGGAATTACGGCAGGCGACATTATTTTGAGCTTTGACGGCCACCCCATCGACAATACAAAAAATCTGTCACGCATGGTAGCGGAAACCGAAATCGGCCGCAAAGTCAAAATCGAGTTGTGGCGGAACAAACAACGCGTGCCGCTGACGGTCGACATTCTGGAGATGCCGGAGGAAACCGAGCCGGCATCAGAAAAAACGGCAGCCGAACCGGAAAGAAAAAACTCAGAAACAAATGACGACGGCATGATTGAAGAACTAAACATACGTTTCAGCGAAATTACGCCGGAGTTGATGGACAGATATTCGCTGTCGACAGAAGCCAAAGGCGTCGTAATTACGGAAATCCGTCCCGGTTCGGACGCCGAAGAAAAAGGCCTGCGTACCGGCGACGTCGTTGCCAAAATCGACAAGAAAGACGTCTTTACGCTTGCAGACGTAAGAAACTACGTTAACGAGGCCAAAATGGAAAACAACCGTCCGGTTCTGCTGCTGGTGCAGGACAAAGGGATTGTTCATTTTGCCGCCCTTAAACTGAAAGATAACAAATGAGCCGGGTCGACTTTTATCATCTGCAAAACCAAACGCTTGAGAACGTGCTGCCGAAACTGCTGGAAAAAGCGTATGAAACTGGAAAAAAAGTCAAAATCAAAGTCGGCAACGAAGAGCGCGTCGAATTTATCAACACGTTTTTATGGACGTTTAACGACCAGTCGTTTATTCCGCACGGTTCGCGCAAGGACGGTTTCGGCGAAATGCAGCCGATTTGGCTTTCGGCCGGCGACGACAACCCGAACGGTTCGACGATGCTGTTTCTGGTTGACGGCGCAAAAATCGCTTTGGACGGCCTGAAACAATATGAACGCGTTTTCAATATTTTTGACGGCAATTCGGAAACGGCGGTAAACGCTGCACGAACCTTCTGGAAAGAACTTAAAGGCGACGGCGCGGAAATTTATTACTGGCAGCAGGAAGACAACGGCCGCTGGAAACAGAAGGCCTGAGCGACAGGCGAAAATATTTCCGCAATCTTGATAAAAATTTCATAGCACATATATCATCGTCATATTTTAGTTGTAAAAATATAATTTACAGGCTATACTGTTAATGTGTGTTGGTTTAATATATTGTGTGTAGGTGTGCTATGAAATCCATGAACAAGTACTTGTTACTGACGTCTTCGGCTATGATTGTAGCCAGAGTCGCTTCAGCCGCGCTGGAAACAGACGCAAAAGAAAATAAGGCTGTTGTAAACAAACTCGAATTTAACCGAAAATATTCGGAACTAACTCCTCCAACCCTTGTTATTCCGCCGTTTTCTTCCGCTAAAGACTATAAGCGGCTGGCCGGTATTTGTTTTTTGGGCGTCGGCGATTGCGGCAGCGGAATAACTTTCGGCAAAGGCGACGACTATACGAAGCCTTGCGAACCCATCAACCCTTGTACCGGCTTTAACCTGACCAATACGGCAAGCTGTACGGACGGATATACGACCTGCAACACCGGTTGCGAAGACAAATTCAAATGCAATCCGCCCCAATACACGCAGACCTGCGAATTTCCCTATCAGGGCGTCGGCACACCTAAAGACGGCAAATACAAATCTTGCGAATGTCAGGCTGCATTTAAATACGGCACCGGCGACTGCCCGTCGCCCAAAGTTCCGGATACGTCGGGAACTTCCTGTGACGGTAAGTATTCCAGCTGTATCTGTCCGTCAACCTATACGGAATACTGTTCTTCGCCTTATGTCGGCGTAGGCGATTCCTGTGACGGCAAATATCAATCCTGCCAGTGTCCGGCTACATATACAAGAGACTGCGAAAGCGAAGGCATGAGCGGTGTCGGCGAAGCCTGCAACGGCTTGTACGAAGACTGCACAACCATCGCCTGTGACGAAGCCTACAATCAGACCTGCAACTATCCGTATCAGGGCGAAGGAGATTCCTGCGACGGCAAATACAAGTCATGCAGTTGTCCCGCTTCTTTCTCGGAAAGCTGTTCGGCTCCTTATGTCGGTGTCGGACAGTCCTGCAACGGGCTGTATCAGTCATGCACTTGTCCGAACAATTACAACAAAACCTGTGACGGACAAAATCCGGTCGGTTCGGCCTGTGACGGCTTATATTCAGACTGCGCGGACAAGAGCTGCGAGGAACTGGGCTATACGGAAACCTGCAACTCGGCTCAGAAAGGCGTCGGAGAGGCCTGCGACGGCAAGTACAAGTCATGCGAATGCCGTTCCGACCTGGTCAGCTGCAACTCGGCAGGCAGCGGCGTAGGGCCATCCTGCGGCGGTTTGTACACTTCATGCAGCTGCCGTTCGGATCTGGTCAGCTGTAAGTCCCCCGAAGTCGGCAGCGGCGCCTCCTGCGGCGGCAGATACGAATCATGCACCTGCCCGTCCAGTTACTCGGAAACCTGCAGCGGCGTTTATGAAGGCGTTGGTTCTTCCTGCAACGGCAAATATCAATCTTGCCAATGCCGTTCCGACCTTGAATCCTGCAGCGGCAACTATGTCGGCGTCGGCGAAAGCTGCGGCGGCAAATATGCCGCCTGCCAGTGCAACAGCGACTTTGATCAGGTATGCACCGGCAATCAGGTCTGTGACAACCCCTGCGGCGGCAAATGTTCCAGCTGCTATGTTCCGAGTTCCGGCGGTTCAGGCGGAAATATTTCCAGCGGCGGCGGTGGCGGCGGCTGGGGCAGCAGCTACGACGACAGCATGGGCTTTTGTGACGTATGGTCAAGCTATTGTTAATTACCGAGCCTGCCTGAAGCCCGATTTTCAGGCAGGTTCCTTTTTTCCAAAGAACAGATAAAGATGATAAGTTTTGAAGACGAACAGCAATCCGGGTTCAAGAACTTTTTAAAAATCAACGACCGTCTGTGCCCGAAAATATTTGACGCTGAAGAGCGGATGCTCCCGGAAGTCCGCCAAACCCTGCTCAACATTGCCGAGTTTATGGACAATTATACGGCGAATATTTTCGTCAATCTGGCCACGACCGACATTGTGCTCAGCGGCAGTATGGGCGGTTACACCTACAGCGAAGATTCGGACATTGATCTGATGGTTTTGCTTAAAACCGACGAAAACATAATCAGCGCCGAAGAATTTGAACAGCAGTTTATTTTTTTAAATTCCGGTCTGGTCGGCCGCGGCTATAAGTTTGACATCAGAGGCCACAACGTCGATTACAAATGGCATACGGACACACCGCCAAGCTCCGGTATCTATTCGGTCAAGGACGACAAATGGATAAGCCGGCCATTTAAACGCGCATATGACTTCACACCGGAACAATTTGCCGAAAAAATGACGGCATTTGTGCAAAATGCCGACGATTTTATGGCGGCGCTTCCCCGCAACGAGCGCAACTTTCTGACCATGGAAAGCTGCGAAAAAGCGGAAGATTTTTACAAAAGCCTGCGCAAGGAAAACGACCGGGTTCTGACAACCTCGCCAGACAAGGAATTTGACATCGACTATGCCGTTTACAGGTGTTTTCGCAGGTACGGCAAACATAACAAACTAATGGAAGCCGTTACACGCTCTTATGCCGACAACTTAAGCAGCTAGGAGGCGGAAAAATGAGTTATGCGTTCGAAATCGCCCAATTGGCCGAAGAAGTTACAAAAACGCAAAAATTTCTCCACCCGATGATTTTTGACTTCAAAGGCAGGATGTATGAAGACATACGACAGAAGCTGCTCAATGCCGCCGATTTCTTTATCCGAAAGTCCATTGCCGACATATCGTCGCTGGAGGTCCGAGAGATTATTCTCTGCGGTTCCTGCGCCAGATACCTTTATAACAAAGATTCGGATATTGACCTGAAAGTTTTGGTCGGTGCCAAAGCCGACGGCTGTATTCAGAATACGGAAAAAGCCATTAACGACCTGCTGTCGCTGATTGCCGTCAACTGTTTCGGGTACAAAATATATCTGACTGTCAACAAAATGCCGCTGGACATTAAATTTGAAGCAAAATTTGACGATTTTCTCGGCTGCTATTCCCTGACGCATAACCGATGGATTGTTCCGCCGCAAAAACAGCCGGCTGACGGCGTCGACAAAGACAGGCTGATTAAAGGGTACTTCGGCAAGCTGGCCGAAATCAGCGGCTTTATGGCGGAAATGCCGATGGAAAACGGCGTCTACTCCCCGTCCGAGATTGAACGAATCAACGTTTTCTTCAGCGAAATCAACCATCCGGCGCTGAACGCCGAAGACTATTTTACCTACCGCCTGCTCTGCAAAAGCGGCAAAATGCAGGAATTCGGCACCGACTGCGTCAACGCCGCAGTCGACAGTTTTTCTCTGGAATAAGGAGGAAAGCAATGCTGCCTGACAGAAATATTTTGAAAACCGCCAAAACCATATTGAAAATTCAGGACAGGCTGCACCCGCTCCTTTTTGGGGAAGACGGATATATGCTGGGGGAAACGCGCCAGGAACTGTTGAAAAAAGCGAACTTCTACATTGCCAAAGTGTTGCGGACCATTCGGGACGTTGAAGTATCGGATATTATACTGGTCGGCTCATCGGCAAGTTATTTTTATTCGGCTGCTTCTGATTTTGACCTCAAAATCATTCTCAATCTGAGCCGTAACGGAGCTATCGGCAGCAATATCAAAAAATTTCTGAAAATACTCAACAACACATTTTACCGGAACAATGTCCGACTACGTTTATACAACCACTTCATTGACATAAAGTTTGACGAAGACGACAATTTTGTAATGGGCAACTATTCGGTTCTGCATAATCGCTGGAACATCAAACCGCGATGCGATTTCGATCTTACCGGCGTTCAACCAGCATTATTAATCCAAAACTTTTACAAAAAAACAGCCTCGTCATACCGCTCTTTTGCGGAATTTTCTCCCCAAAACGGTTGTTTCCGGCCGGCAGAGCTTCAAAAAATCGCTCAAAATTTTACCGATTATTTTCAAGCCGATGCCCATGTCCGAGCCGACGTCGACAGCGGTCTGATTGATTTTCTGTCATTCAAACTCATCCGCAAGACGCATTTTCTGCGGGAACTTATTGACTTTGAAAGACAAGCCAATAACGACCGTCTTTCGCTGAGGGAGGAATACGAAAGATGATCCCGCTGCTGCAAACGGCCAGAGAACTGTTGCAAATGCAGCCGACGCTGCATCCGAAAATTTTCAGCGCCGACGAACGTCTGCTTCCCGACGTGCGGCAAAAAATCATGGAAGCAGCCGATTTCATGATTCGGCAAAGGGTCAGCCGCTTTTACGGTCTCAAAGTTGCAGACATCGTCATTGTCGGTTCGGCGGGCGGTTATATGTATCATGAAAATTCAGACATCGACGTCAGAATATTTTTGGAGACGGATAATCCGACAATCAAAAATCTGAGTTTTTTCTGCCAATACTGCTGCTGCGCAGAACTGGACGGCGACGGAACCCCTCTGCCCGTTTTTTATATCAACGGCCTGTTTCTTGACATAGCCTTTGCTCCCGCACGCTATGACAACGGCGGCAATTATTCGGTTCTCAATGACCGTTGGGCAACCAGACCCAGAAAAGACAATTTGGCAGCGCGTTTTTCGCCCGGGGAAATCGTCAAAGGCTATTATCTGTTCCGCCGCCGCATCGAAAAAACCATTGCGGAGTTTGATTTTTCGGACGGCAACGCCGCCGCACAGAACCTCTACAACCTCAACCGGCTGCGCCGTTCGTTCTTTTCCGTCAAATATAACCTGAGCCAGGACTATGACGCAAATATAAAAAAATTTCTAATCTACCGGCTTTTTGTCAGACGAAAAGAACTGAAACAGCTGGGGGTTCTGCTCTCGCAAATGGAAAACGACTTTTACTTCTCACCGGAAAGGAAAAACCATGGACAATAACGAAGACTACGTCAAGCAACAGATAAACGCACTGATACATGTTCAGGACAATCTGTGTCCGGAGCTGTTTTCTGCCAGCCAGAAATTGCGCCCGGAAGTGAGGGAAGTCATTTTGAACATTGTCGAATTTGCCGGCGAACTCGTCCGGGAGACATTTAAGCAGGTCAAACTCAAAGACGTGCTCATCTGCGGCAGCTGCGCCGGTTATCTTTATCTGCAGCAAAGCGAAATCGACGTGGTTCTGTTATGGGAAATGCCCGCGGCGCTGCAGTCGCCCGAAGATTTTGAGGAAAAACTGAAACTCGGCAACGGGGGTTACCGCAACCGCGGTTTCAACTTCGAAATTTACGGCCGGCCGGTCAATTATGCCAGTTATGCAACCATGCCGGGCGGTTCCGGCATCTATTCCGTTACGCAGAACAAATGGCTGAGTTTTCCGGAAAGAAAACATTTTACCTATTCGCTGAACGATTTGTACAAACGTTATGTTGAAGTCGACGAAACCGTCAATAACTTTATGCGTTCGCTGCCCAAAAGCGAAAAAGACTTCATTGCACCGGCCGACTGTCAGAAAGTCGAAAACTTTTACCAAATGCTCTATGCCGACGCCTTAGACAATGAACGCAATACGAAAGAAAAGGAATATAACCTTGATTTTCAGGCTTTCAGACTGTTTCGGCGGCTGGGAAAAACCGAACAGCTGAAAAAATACGTTCGCGATTCCTATTTTATGTATTTTGTCTGAGGGAGAAACGCCATGGCAATAAAAGGTTGTGTCGAAAGGATTGCGCAAAGCCTGCTTTCTCCGAAAGAAAGACTTAATCCGCTGCTGTTTGACGAAAATGACGTTATGCACGAAGAAGTGCGCAAAAGCCTTCTGGAGTTTGCACAAACATATATCGACAACATTTACGGAAAATTTGAAAATACGGTCATTAAGGACATCAGTCTGGCCGGTTCGCAGGCATCATACTTCTATCATGACAATTCGGACATCGACCTCGTTATTGACATTCAGGGCGAAAACAACGGCTATCTGAATGAAGACTACCGCCGTTATTTCCATAAGTATATCGGCAACATTGCGTCCGAGTGGCTGCCTGACGACTTACAAAGCAAATGGCGCGGCATCAGCGTCGAAGTAAGCCCGGACCGTTTCAAGCACAAATACTCGCCCCAATATTCCCTGCTTCACAACCGGTGGATATTTAAATTTGACAATAGCCTGTTGGACAATATTACCGTTCAGGCTGTTGCGGACGCTTACTACAACAAACTGACGGAAATTGCGCAAACCCTGCACGGCATAATCGCAAAAAAAACATCGGCAAAAGAAAAAAATGAAGCTTTGTACGGTTATTACAAATCGCTGATTTTTGACATGCGAAACGATACCTATCTTGTCAACATCGTTTACAAAATCCTTCGTTCTCAGCATCAGATACAAGGTCTCGGACTGATGATTGCCCTAAACAACCTGCAACGCATCAATAATCTGACGACCGGGAACAGACGTGCGGCAACCGAAACGCCGGAAGATACGGCACAAAGGCTGTTGTCTCCGCAGGACAGGCTTTCGCCGCTGCTCTTTGACAATGAAGCACATATACATGAAGACCTGCAAAAAAAACTGATTGATGCGGCAAAAATCGTTTTTGAACACACGGCGGGAAAATTTGACGGCGCCGTCATCAAAGACATCTGTCTTATCGGCTCCATGGCCAGTTACAGCTACAGAGCAGATTCAGATATCGACATCGCCGTTATCGTCGACTTTGACAAATGTCCGTACATCGATCTGCGAAACAAAGTAAGAGCCTTTGATTTTCTGACCGAAATTTACGCAGCTGCCGTCGACGTTCTGCCCCAATTCCGCATAGGCGGCAAAACGGTTGACATTACGCTGAAAACGGATTTTACGCTGGAACGCTATTCGCTCTTGCAGAATAAATGGCTGAAAGAACCGGTACGCGGCGGTTTTGCCCGAATATCGGCAACAGAACTTGCGGTTCGGTTTTATGAAGAACTAGAAAAACATGCGCTTTTCATGAAACAATTTAAAATTACCGACGGACACTATACCGTTTCCGACTGTCAAAAGATACGCGACAGGCTCATCAGGCAGATGAACTCGGACAATGACAATGCTCCCGACGTCCATCTGGTCTATACGCTGCTTTCGCAGCAGGGACTGATAAAATTATTCGGCAGCAACATGAACGACAGCCTTAATTTTGCATTGTCTCTGACGGGAAAACCTGCCGGGACATAACGTCGGCGTCGGTTTTTCCCCGAAACAGCTCCGCCGGATGATTATCCGCCCATTTGCAGAAATCATAACGGCTGAAACTTTGTCCGACCAAGCCGAAAAGGCGCAGATTTTCATCATAAGAGCGTTCCAGCTGCGCTAAAAATTCCGGTTCCTGTTCAGCATAAACGCGATTGATTTCCTTACGGAAAGCAAAACGCTCCCATGGCTGAAAACGGGCAACAAACGCTTCCGCACCGGCTATCTGCCGGGCATGCTGATGGTTAAATTCGCCGACCAGCCCGTCAAGCCGGTAATTATAAGACAGGCAATAGGCATACAGCGCTTCCGTATAACGGCGCTGATAAAGCATAAAAGCCGAAACCCGCTCCAATTCGGCCTGTTCATATGCCGTATCGGGCACATAAGTCGGATTAAATTTCCAGATAACAGCGCCGCAAACACCGGCGATAATCAAAAGTCTGCGTATTTTCATGTATGTATGCTACACCGTACAAGTTTATAAAAACTAAACTTCTGAACAAATTGTCATAAAACTGCAACGCTATTCCGATTGCGGCAAATTTTGTTTCATTATAGAATAAGATATTGTCATCAGATGTGGAGGTGCGCCATGAAAAAGAATCTTACCCGGACAGATGTTTTTTATTACAGCCGCCGCAAACTGGCGTTGTATCTTCTGTTTAACCTTGGCCTGCTGACTCTGGCGCTGTTTTTTACCTGGGTTATTTTTCCGCAATACGGCCTTGTTTACAGCTTTGCCGTCGGTACCTGTCTTTTGTCGGTTGCCGCAGCGTCGGCCGTCATTATCATCCATCATCCGCTGGCCGTTATTACGCCCGCATCAATAAAAATTGACCTGTGCGCGCCGCTCAAATGGAAAGACATCAAAAAAGCCCGCAAAATACAAGTCGGCCATCAATGTTGCCGGAGAGAAATAATCGTTCTGGAAGTGAAAGACCTGTCCAAACACCGTTTGAATTTTATGCAAAAACTGATTAAAAACTCCGAATTTTCGGCTTTCTCAATTCCGCTTTACGCTATGGAACCCCGCGACGCGGAAGCAATCGAGAGTATCGTCGGCAATTATGTCAGCCTTAAAAAGCCGGCTTAACGCAGACGGCGTTCCCAAAGCTCGTCAAACAGTTCGCTGCCGGAACGGTCAAGCCATTCAAACAGCACCATCTCGCGCGAAACGATGTCAATTCCGTTTTTGGCAAGACGCTGCAGTCCCAGCGCGTTCTGAAAATTGCTGCGCGAGGAACAGGCGTCGGTCACGACAAAAACTTCATAACCGGCATTATGAAAATCTATCGCCGTCTGAAGCACGCACAAATGCACCTCCAGTCCGGCAACAATAATCTGTTTTCTTCCGCTGTCCTCGACTACCTTGCGGATGGTATCGTTTTTGTAGCAGGAGAAAGTGTCCTTTTCGTAATATTTGGTATCTTTTTTCAAAACCCGCCGCAAATCAATCATCGTCTGGCCGAAAACCTTATGATCCTGTTCGGCAATGACACAGGGAATATTCAATTCCCCGGCAACTTCAAGCAGGGTCGTGCAGCCGTTGATGACCTCGCGGGGACTTTCCTGAACCGGCGTCAGATTTTCCTGGACGTCAATGACCAGCAAGATTGAATTGTTTTTATCCATAAGCATGGTAGTCCCCCTCTGTTCTGATAAATATAAATTCATGTTATTCCGATATCGTTAACAAAAAATAAACGCTGCAACCCAAAGGCTGCAGCGTTCATTTTTATTATACCCTGCCGTTTATTTCGGCATTCATGTCTTCGTTGGCCTGATCAACCTTGTCATAATCAATGTTTCCTTCATGGTCATAAATATCCGGCCTGTCATTCCAGGAATGCGTCGAATCGACGTTATCCCAGTAATCTTTCATCGCCTGTTCCTGATGATAGCTCAGGTAATCGCCGTCCATATCACAGCTGCCTGAAGCAGAACGGCTGCCTGACCGCGAACCGGACGATTTTCGACCGGAAAAAACATCACCGGCTCCCCAGTCGGAAAATTCCCGAAAATAAGCAATAATCAAATGAATGCTCAATATGATTACGCCCAGCCCGAACTGCCAGCCGCCGCCAATAATCGCGAAAGCAAAAAACACTGATATCCCTACAAATGCCAATTCGACATTTTCCTTGCTGCATTTGTCTATCCACCAATAAGGCGAAATCCAAACGAGCAGAACTAAAATACCAATAAATATTCCCATAAGGCATAAGTTATTAAAAGTTAATAATAAAGATAATACTCTCGAAATTTGTTACCGTTTTACTCCAATTTAGACAAAAAGGCAAGTTTTTATTGCTTCCAAGAAGATAAGCTTTGCCGGGTAATTTGTGTATTTATTGCAGCTCCGGTGAGGATTGCCGGGCTAATCGGAATGGGGCCTGACGACAGCTAACCAAACAGCCCTTAAAACACTCTCCATAATGGGGAGTGTTTTCGTATTCATAAGCCTTAACATTTGGTTTTCCGGAAGCATTCCTTCCGAACCATTATATTCATTCGCTGTTCAAAAGGCTCAAAACCATATTTTTCATAGAATCTGCAAGCTCCGGTATTTTTGTTAAAAACGCCCAGCCTTATTTCGTCAACATTTTCATTTTTACAAAAATCATATAAAAAATCCATTAGCTTTCTGCCAATCCCGTTTCCTCGCATACCTGCCTTAACACCAAAATTTGAAACATTCACAACATTTGATTTTTCCAGATAGGGGCTGAATTTTCTTTCCGCTAACAAATAACCTTGAATTTCGTTTTCTTCTTCTGCCACCAGCGCGATAATCTTATCGCTTTCCAGCGACTGCATAAAACCGACTTTCTCCATTTCATCGTCTTGTTCCGCAAAATATCCCCCTAAAAATTCTCTATGATGATTACGTACTTCACGACAGAGTTCCAAAACCTGTAAGATATCCTCTTTTTCAAATTTTCTGATTTTCATTTTATTTGTCCTTTAGAAATAACAAAATCTGTCCGGCCGTTTCCTGAGGTGTCTGCATCCCGTTATCAATAATTAAATCCGCATATTTTGAGTTATGATATCCCTCACGGTACATTTCCTTAATTCTCTCAACTTCAGCCTCGGACAAACTTCTTTCTCCGCGCTTTCCGATGCAGATTTCCATTGGCGGCGCAAGCGTAATGTTGATAAATTTTGTGTTTTTATCTTCCCAGTTTTTCCACTCGTTAAATAGTTTTCCGGTCATAGGGTAAGCAAAAACAATATTTTCATATTGTTTTTTTCGTTTCTCCGTTCTGACAACTTCTTGCAAACGTCTTATCCTTTCCCGCCAGCCTTCCTCACGATTTAATCCCAGGACATGCCTCTCTTCATCCGACAGCAAATCATCAACTTCAATGAAACGAGCGGATTTCAGCTGCTGGACGAGTATTTTTGAAACCGTTGATTTTCCGGAATTTATCGGACCATTAATATTTAAAATCAGCATATTTAATTCTCCATTCGCAATTAAACCTTAAAATTGAAATATTTTCAATCAATTTGATTTAGCCCTTTATTTGCTTCGCTCCAGCCCGAACTCTACTCGTTCGCCTTCGGGGATTACACAATACAAAAACCCCCTCTGACAGAGGGGGCGTGCATTTTTATTCGCAACGCTGTTGCGACAACGAGAGTGGCTAGGTCGTCGCCGACATGTCGGCTCCTCGCATACGCCTGCTTCCGCTTCGCTCCAGCCCGAACTCTACTCGTTCGCCTTCGGGGATTACACAATACAAAAACCCCCTCTGACAGAGGGGGTTTTTGTATTGGTGATCCCAACGAGAGTCGAACTCGTGTTACAGCCTTGAGAGGGCCGTGTCCTAGGCCACTAGACGATGGGACCATATGTTTTAATAATGGGACACCTCTTCGGTATCTAATTTCGCTTCGCTCCTTTCAGTTCCCTCGCTCAATAAGATATTCCGAAGAACTTGCAAACAAAAATAACAATACTTTGTTATTTTTACTTAGCGTTCCTAGGCCACTAGACGATGGAACCACATGAAACTTCGCATTACAAAACCGGCATTAAAACATTATCGCCGAGCGAAACATCATCTTGATAATCTAAAATCACAAAAGTTGCAAGTGTTTTTTTACGCATGATTGCTTTCAGAAAGAAAAACCTCTTCCCAAGTGCCCAATCCGGCCTTATTCCAATCCAGCGGAATATTGTCGACAATTTCCATTTCAACCGGATAGGTTTCCTTAATATTATCCAGAATCGTTTCAACCACCATTACCTGGAAAGCCTTGCGCAGCTTATCGCGAATTTCGGGATGAATATAGTCAAGGATAATTTTCTGCCGGGCATTGCGCAGGAAAATGGCATGATCCCGCCCGTCATAAATAATTTTCGGAACCTCGGGGTGGTTCTTTTTAGCCTCCATAAAGATATACAGCTCATTTCCGCTCGAGCCGCCTTCCGCAATCAAAAAACATCCTTCCTTGGTATAATTTGACATGGCTATCTTGAATGCCCCATAAATTTGTTAATTTTGTTGAACAAAGTGTTTCGCTCCGGATTTACACGGTCTTCCGCAACATATTCCTGCGTGAGGGCCTGAAGTTCGTCAACGGCTTTTTTGGCGAAGGAAAGCGTCCTTTTGGAAGCCTTATACAATCCTTTTACGCCATAAACGAAAGCCTTTTTGATTTCCTTGCGTCCGGCATAGGCCAAAATAACCGAGGCCATACCAAAACTTACGGCTCCCAAATCGTGTTTGTTCAGATTAACGGCCATTTCGCCTTCTCTGCCGCTCCAGGCCGAATCAACTTCGGTTACGGTGCGGTTCTGCTGCGCGCTGCCAAACTCTTTAACGCTTTTTTCGGCTGCGGCATAAATTCCCAAGGCAAAGCCCATTCCTTTGGCAGCCTCGGCAAAGTTCGCCATCTGTCTTTTTCCGGTTTCGGTGTTCTGCTCAGCACCATTGGTATAAGCCGTGTTCATATAGACCTCCGTTTTTATCTTTATTGATTTCATTGTATAATTTTAGACAAAATTTGTCAATAAAAAGTCAATAAAGAAAAATAATTTATACACAATATATATAAGGGTCAAATAATTAAAAACCCCTTAAGAAAAGCGGCTTAAGGGGTTGTCATCCAATTTTCAGTTCCATCTGACCAGATGGTCAAGAAAAGCTTCCACAAAATCGGGACGGCGGTTCTGATAATCAAGATAATAGGCATGCTCCCAGACGTCTACGGTAATCAGCGGCTTGTAGCCGTGAGCAATCGGCGTATCGGCATTGGCGGTTTTCATGACGCTCAGCTTGCCGTCTTTTTCGACCAGCCATGCCCAGCCGGAGCCGAATTGTGTGGTTGCGGCGGTTTTGAATTCGGAACGGAAATTTTCATAAGAGCCGAAATCGCGTTCGATTTTTTTCTTCAGCTCGCCGGAAGGCTCGCCGCCGCCGTCTTTCTGCATACAGTTCCAGAAAAAGGCATGATTCCAAGCCTGTGCGGCATTATTGAAAATCCCAGTAAACTCCTTGCGGCCGGCAGTGTTTTTAACAACCTCTTCCAGCGGCATATTTTCAAATTCGGTGTCTTTGACCAGCTTGTTCAGATTGTCGACATATGCTTTGTGATGCTTGCCGTAATGAAACTCCATAGTTTTTTCGGAAATATACGGTTCCAGTGCGTTCATCGGATACGGAAGCGGCGGTAAATCAAACATTAGGGTTCTCCTTTTGACAGACGTTATTGTTTCTTTCTTTTTATATAGGCATTCGTGCCGATTTCATCAAGGGTTTTCTGCTCTTTGGCGTTGTTTTCCTTTTCGCGGCGTTTTTGACGATTGTCGTCGACAATCTCAAAAGTTTTCTGTTCCTTAAACATGTCGGCGATTTTGTCGCGAACTTTCTCAATTTCTGTCCGTACGGCCGCCAACTGCCGTTCGAAAGCTTCGCGATATTGCAGGTAGCGTTTGGTATAGGCGCCGAAATCGCCGGTGCCGGGATGCGCCGAAGCAAATTCCTTTTCCCGTTCATACTCGGCATTGAGCCGCTCCAGACCGCTTTGCAGCTTTTCTTCATTTGTCTGCAGTTCGGCCAAAATCTTGCGTTGTTCGTCAATGTTGAACTTTTGGATTCGCTGAAGCGTTTGCAGAGAACTTTTCATTTACACCGCCCTACGATGCCTTATACGGCGTGTCGAGAATTTCTTTCAGCTGCATATAGCCTTCGGCCAGCGTAACCTTTTCGTTCTTTTTCTGCGTCAGGAAAGATTCAATTTTCGGATAATAGAAAATCGCTTCGTCAACCTCTTTGTTGGACCCCTTCTTATAGGCTCCCAAACGAATCAGTTCGGCCATGTCTTCATAGGCGGCAATATAGCGGCGCGCCTTACTGACAATCTCGTTTTCCTCGTCGGTATTGCAGTCCGGCATGGTACGGGAAACCGAGCGCAGAATGTTGATGGCCGGATAACGGTTGCGTTCGGCAATGGCCCGGTCAAGCACGATATGGCCGTCGAGGATTGAACGGACGGCATCGGCAACCGGCTCGTTGTGGTCATCGCCGTCAACCAATACCGTGAACAAGCCGGTAATCGTACCGCTTCCGGCTCCCGGACCGGCACGCTCCAACAGGCGCGGCAGCTCGGCAAAAACGCTCGGCGTATAACCTTTGGACGCCGGAGGCTCGCCCACGCTCAGAGATATCTCGCGCTGAGCCATGGCAAAACGGGTAATCGAATCCATCATGCACAGGACGTCCTTGTTCAAATCGCGGAAATATTCGGAAACCGCCATGGCAACATACGCGGCCTGCCGACGCATCAGCGGGCTTTCATCGGAAGTCGCCAGAACCAGAACCGATTTGGCCAGCCCCTCTTCGCCAAGCGTATCTTCCACAAACTCCTTGGCTTCGCGGCCGCGTTCGCCAATCAGGCCGATGACCGAAACGTCGGCGTTCGAATGTTTGGCCAGCATGGACATCAACGTTGACTTGCCGACGCCGGAACCGGCAAATATGCCCATACGCTGCCCTTTGCAAATGGTCAGAAACGTATTGACCGCGCGCACGCCCAGATCAACTTTGCCGCAGACACGGTCGCGAAACTGTGCCGGCGGCGGCGACGCTTTGATAAAGTAAGGCTTGCTGCCTTTCAAAAGCGGCCCCTTGCCGTCAATCGCCTCGCCAAAAGCGTTGATGATACGACCAAGCCAGGACGGATGGGGATAAATTACCGGCGACGCATTTTCGACCTCGACGTGGCAGCCCAGACCAATGCCTTCCAGCGAGCCATAGGGCATGAGCAGCAGTTTGTCGCCTTTGAAACTGACCAGTTCGCAGGGAACTTTCCGCCCGGCGGTACTAAGAACATTACAACGGTCGCCGATGGAAAGCCGGGTACGGATTCCGCTGACTTCAATAAACAGCCCCTGCACGGCGGTAACCTGCCCATAATAGGCAGAACCGTTCAGTGCATTGACCGAATTGATGATATTTTGCATTAACAGCGACATTGAGAACGACAAAATCCTTATTTTCTGATGTTTTCTGCTTTTACTATAGCAATAATCCGGCGTAATTTAACATCTCTTTTTGATTATTCACATAAATTTTGTTAATAATTGTTAACAGTTATTTAAAAAAGTTAACAAATTAATTTTTAGAGTCTATTATCTAAGCATACTGAACAAGAATGATTACTTTTGGAGGCTTGGACATGCGGGTTTTACTGGTTGAAGACGACTACGCCGTTTCACAAAGCATTGAAACGATGTTAAAAAAAGAAGGAATGATTGTGGACACTACCGACTTGGGCGAGGACGGTCTCGAAATCGGCAAACTCTACGACTACGACATTATCATTCTGGACCTGATGCTGCCGGACATGAACGGATATGAAGTTCTGAAGAGCCTGCGCGCCGCCAAGGTCAATACGCCGGTGCTGATTCTTTCCGGCCTGTCCGAACCCGACAAAAAGGTCAAGGGACTGGGCTACGGCGCCGACGATTACCTGACCAAGCCTTTTGACAAGGCCGAGCTGCTGGCCCGCCTGCAAGCCGTCGTTCGCCGTTCCAAAGGCCATTCCAATTCAATTATCCGTACCGGCGACGTCGAAGTCAACCTTGACACACAGACGGTTACGGTGGGAACCAAGACCCTGCATCTGACCGGCAAAGAATACGGAATCATGGAACTGCTGTCATTGCGAAAAGGTTCAACCCTAAACAAAGACCAGTTTTTAAACCACCTGTACGGCGGCATTGACGAGCCTGAACTGAAAATCATCGACGTTTTCATCTGCAAACTGCGCAAAAAACTGGAAAAAGCCTCCGGCGGCAAGAATTATATCGAAACCGTCTGGGGACGCGGTTATGTTCTGCGCGACCCGGATGAACTTCCCAAAAAGAAGTAAATTTTCCCAGCCCCTCATTTGAGGGGCTTTTTCTATATCATGTTCGGCCTTGAGCCGGACATCAACAAACACAAGGCACTTGCTCACAATATGCACGCAGAAAGCAACGCGTTTCGACAAAGGTTCGTGCCGCAGCCGGTGTCGCGGTCAAGCTGGCAACAGCTTGTCATGTCCGGCCTTGAGCCGGACATCTCTTTTAGATTCCCGTGCCAAGCACGGGAATGACAGAGGAGAAGAAAAGAATACGGAAAAGACAGAGGAGAAGAAAAGAACACGGGAATGACAGGAAAGAATAAAAGTACGGGGATGACAGTATTATTTTTTCTTCTGTCATCCTCGGACAAGCGCAGCGCGTTCCGGGGATCTCTGGATATTCGGGTCATACGCTCAGCGTGACGCTACGGTTGGATGTCCGGGGCAAGGCCGAACATGACAGGAAAGAATAAAAGCACGGGAATGACAAGCTGTAGCCAGCTTGACCGCAACATCGGCTGCGGCGCGAAACTTTGTCGAAGCGCGTTGCTTTCTGCGTGCATATCGTGAGCCAGTGCCTTGTGTCCGTGGATGTCCGGCTCAAGGCCGAACATGACAGGAAAGAATAAAAACCCGACAATGACGAAAAGAAAACAAGTCCGGGAATGACAATATTCTTTTCTTATGCTTTACTTTTAATATCGTTGCTTTTTTGTATGACAAAAATAGATGTGGTTCCATCATTGGTAGACAGAAAAATTTGTACTTTCATTAATAGTTGACTCTT
>ERZ1673700.1537-NODE-1537-length-22161-cov-5.376097_pt1 | contig 22161 bp, 21 predicted proteins | sample MGYA00580230_ERZ1673700 | MGnify/ENA primary metagenome ERZ1673700 (study PRJEB41218, sample SAMN15661782) | gut metagenome | host: Homo sapiens | place: Canada: London | collected 2015-08-20/2019-03-30 | study: EMG produced TPA metagenomics assembly of...
TTAAAATATTTTTTAAAGTGTTTTTAAGGCAAAAATAAAATTAGTAATTTACTTCTTTATCTCTTTTCTTGGTGCCTTTTAATTACTAATTCTTTACATATTTCTATGTGTTTTTTCTCTTGTTACTCGGTCTTTAATTATATTACCATAACACCTTTTTATTGTCAACATATTTTTTCATTTTTTTTAATATTTTTTTAGTTTAAATATATTAAATAAAAAGCTATCATTTTTTCTTTACTTGTTTCAATCATTTTAGCCTACAAATACTCCTATAATGTTGTTATATTTCTTGTTTGCAATATATATATTTCTCCATCCTTTATAGACCATTCTATATCTTGTGCAGCTTTATAGATTCTTTCTATATCTAAGCCAATTTTACTTAAAGTTTCTATCTCCTTATTTGACAACATTTCTTTTCCTATTTTATTCTCTATTATTAATGTATTCTTATTTATTATAAGTTGTGATGGAGTTACCTCTCCTTGAACTAATTTTTCACCCAAACCTAGTACACTTTCTATTACAATAGTATCATCCCCATTTACTGGATTTTTAGTGAACATTACTCCTGCTATATCTCCATCTATCATTTGTTGAACTATAACCGATACCTTTGTATCATCATCTACTATATCTTTTTCATTAATATATCCTTTTATATTTTCTGATTTATTTGATTCATAACATCTTTCTATGCTTTTAATAATCTCTTCTTTATTTATATTAAGAAAAGTTTCAAATTGTCCAGCATATGAATTTTGTGTTCCATCTTCACATATAGCAGATGATCTAACTGCTACTTTATCTAGTTTTAATTTATTATACATATTATATATGTTGTTTTTATTCTCTTTTGATGTACAAACAAATCCTCTAGGTACATTAAATCCTAATTTTATTAGTTCACCTAAATTACCTGCTTTTCCTCCGACTTCTTGCACATCTTTTTTACTCACTTCATCTAATTTATATATCATATTAATCCCTACCTAATATACATTCATCTTTAACTTTTGGTGGAGGTCCAATAAATAGTTCATCTTCTGTCTTTATTATAATTCCATCTTCCTTTACATTAAAAACGATCCCATCATTATATCCAAATTCAGTTATGTGAGATAATTTCCTGTTATGAATAAAAGGTTCCATCGTTTCACCATGAGTAATTAAAAATACACATACATTTGTATCTTGACTTTTTGAATAGTTCTTTGACCAATCTACTACATAATTTAATAGCTCTGTTATTTTCCTTCTTAAATCTGTTGGACCTTCTGCATCTTTATTGTATTGTTTCACCTCTTCTGAACTAGCAAGTTCTTTCCAAAATCCAGAATTCATTCCTCCATATCGTACTTTTAATTTCTGTATATAGCTTGGTGCTAAATCATATACATTCGGTTCTGCTAATTTATCTCTTAATTCTTCTATACTAACTCCATTCGTTTTTTGCCTCGTATAAATTTTGGGCTTTGAATAAAAATGAGCTTTTGCCTCTTCTTCTGATAGACCTACTTGCTTTAGTTCTACCATGACTTCTGCTTTCGTTAGTTTTTCTGTTTCGATAGCTCTTCTTCCAAATCTTTCGTCACTTAACCAATAAGTAGGTGAGGCAATAATAAAAAATGTAGTATCTTTTAATTTATTGCCTACTATCCTATCTATTCTTTTTTTGGTCTTCTCTACTATTTCTCTTTTACCTTCTTCTGTGATATGACCTATACTTAGGTCGCTTTTATCCCTAGAATTATTATATCTTCCATGCCTAGTTAATATTATATTTATATCTTTCATTTTATCACCTACAAATCTTCTAAAGAAAAGTCAGTAAAATCTGGTGTCATAACTATTGCTTTTAAATCTGTTGGTAAATACCACACTAAGTAATAGAACATTCCAGCTTGTCCAACTGAACGAATAGACATATTTGGATTTGACTGTCTAAGTATTTCTCGTATCTCATCATGAATTCCAAACCAAAATGGTAGTAACTTTCCATCTACTGCACCCATAACATCTTTATACATCGCAAAATTTTTAGCTTGTTCATATGACATCTTCAATAACTCATATTCATCAGCAGATAATTCCTTCTTAGCTTGCTCTAAAATATCATCTATCTTTTTATGCATGCTATCATACTTTTCTTGTAATTGTAAATTTTCTTTTCTAAATTCTATAGTGTGTGTCAAAATGTTATATAAAGGAAGCATTGAACTTCTAAATTTAACTTGATAAATTGCATGACGTAGTTTTTGTCCTATTATTTCGTTATTTTCTATAACCTTCCAAATATTTTTCCAAATACTATTTATTTGCTCTACATTTTTCATCGGATCTTCGTCTATTAATTTAGTTACCCTTTCTAACTCTCCTTGTATCTCTTTTATACTTCTTAGTTCTTTTAACGCTGCATTGCAACCTAATGCTTGCTCTAAATATTCATCTGCATAATCTGATTGCAATAGAGTTTGAATTATTTCTTCTACTTTTGCTTCATATTTTTCTGTTTCATCGGCTTTTACAGCCTTCCTAATTAATAACCTTAAATTATCAACATAAAAACTATGTATAGGACCATCTGCAAATAAATAATTTACTATCCAAAACCTAAAACAAAATAATTTATTTAATCTTTGATCCATTCTTACCATATACTCTAAATCTTTTTCTTTATGAGCATCATATTCCTTTTTTAGGTTATCAAGACCTACAACTAATTCAGCCTTTTGTGCATCACCATATTCTCTAAAGCCAACTGGATCCATTGCATATTTTTTCGCAGCTTCTTCATATTTTTCTTTTATTAATGGAAATTTATTCGGATATGTAAAAATCATTCCTTCTATATCATTTGGTAAATATGTTGGCATTTTTAACAAATATTCTGGTATTTTAATATTCATATACTACACCTTCTCCTCCGTCGATTATTACTTTTTGCCCATCTTGTAAGATACTAGTTGCTATGTTTGTTCCAACTACTGCAGGTATACCAAACTCTCTAGATACTATTGCTGCATGGCAAAGAGTTCCTCCTAAATCTGTAATTATTCCTCCAGCTCGTCTTATTGCAATTAAATACTGTGGTCTTGTCATTGCTGTAACTATAATATCCCCTTTATTTACCTTCTTAATTTCTTGTTCCATATTTCCACTATGAAACATATTTACCTGTCTTACTGTTCCTATAACCTTTCCTTTGCTTGCTGGATATCCAGTTAACAATCTTTTAGGTTTATATTCATATTCCTTAAAATACTCCATTAATCTTTCTTCTACTTGTTTATATTCATCAGAAGTCTTAACCCAGCCTTTTTTATCATGTGTTATATCTACTCCTGATATTTCTAGTTCTCCAATAATTTGTTTTATCTCCTGATTATTTGTAAGACCAATTTTATCAAAAACAGTAACTAATCTTCCTCTTCTAAATGTATTAAACCCATAATAGCTCTTGTTATATCCTGCTAATTGATATGCCCACCAGCCTTTAATCTCACAATTTCCAATTTTGATGTCTATATCCTTTCTAGTACCTTCTATTATATCTGGTTTAGGAACTACACATTTTTCTTCATTAAAATATAAATAAATCTCATCATTTAGAATAAATGGTGCAAATCTTCTTCCTAATTCTTCTTTTATTTTTTGTAATAATTCAGCTGTTAAATCAATCTTTAATTTTTTAACTTCTACCACTGTTCCATGTGATTTATCATTTTTGCCTTCAATTATAAATGGAAATTTAAACCAATCGCCCTTTTGCAACCATTCATTTTCATCATATTTAATTATATATTCTTCGTTTGAATCTTCCATTTTAGTCCTTAAAACAAATTCTTCACCTAAAAAAGATGTTGCTGTTTTTAATCCTAACCCAAATTCGCCAAGCTTTTCTTTTTTGCTTGAGTATCCTAACCTTATAGAATCTTTTGCTTGCGATTTATTCATTCCTTTACCAGTATCTTCTATAATAATATGTTCTTTATTAATTGTAACTTTTATTGTTAATTTTTCATTTTCTAATCTAGCATCTATCGAATTGTCTATTAATTCTGATATTGCTTCCTGTACAGAATATCCAGTTTGGCTTATCTTACACATTATGCTCCTATGTGGTGTGATATCAATAAACTCTTTTACCATAATTATCCCTCCTATAATAATTATAGAATTTTTTCTAACCTAATAATTGACATTTTAGGTACCAAAAAAGTCTGTTTTATGTTAAAATATTTCTTAATTGGAGGAATTATGGATAATTTTGATAAATTTACTGAACTAATTAATTACATAGAAGCTAATTTAGATGCAGATATTGAACCTAAAAAGATGGCACAAATCTTATGTGTTAACGAATACACTATGTATCGAATTTTTACTTTTTTAACAGGAATGACATTAACAGAATATATTAGAAAAAGACGTTTAAGTATGGCTGCCATTGAACTTCAAAATTCGGATGTAAAGATTATAGATTTAGCAATTAAATATGGATATGAAAATTCTGAAAGTTTTTCTAGATCTTTTTATAAGTTTCACGGAATTAAACCAAGCAAAGTAAAAAAAGAAGGGAAGTATATAAAAAACTTTCCTCCATATTCATTTTCAAATATAAGAACTAATAAGGAATTACATTATAAAATAGAAGAACATGATGAAATTGAATTATATGGTATTCCTAAGAAATGTTATATTCCAGATATAAAAAAAATTGCACCTGCTTTTTGGAAAGAACTTAGTAAAGATAAAACATACGATAATATCTTAAATGACTATACATCATATGGAGTTATAGAATACGATGAATTTTTTCCAAACTCTATTAATGCAAATTATTACATTGCGAGTAAAGAACACATGCCACATAGCAAAAAAATTATTATTCCAAAGTCTACATGGGCCGTGTTTAAAATAGATGAAATTTCTGGTGACTATTTTAATAACTTTTCACATAACGCATATCGTAACTGGGTTCCTTATTCTGGTTATAATATTAGAAATATTCCAGAACTTGAAGTTTACAATGGACCAAGTCATACAGAATGGTGGCTTCCTATAGAAACAAAATAGCGACATATAGTCGCTTTTTTAATATTTTATATATATTGTAGGATCAACTTGTACATTATCTTTTAATATTTCGAAATGTAGATGACTTTCATCAGCAACTTCAAAAGTAGCTGTATTTCCCACTGTTCCAATTGTTTGTCCTGTAGTTACCTTTTCTCCTTCTACTACAAACTCAGAAGTTAATAAATTAGAATATACGGTTTTATAACCATCATCATGTGCAATAATAACTGTTAAACCATATCTAGGATCATTTTTAATTGATTCTACAGTACCTTCGTATGACGCTTTAACAACTGTAGTCTTTGCTGATTTTATATCTATTCCTACATGAGTTGTCCACTCGTTTAACGTATTAGAAAACAGTAAATTATCTTTCGCAAACTCTTTTATAATCTCTCCTTCGACTGGCTTTTCAAATTTTATTTCTTTCTTTGTTGTTTGCTTTGATGCAGATGTAGTCGTATTTGTCTTTTTGGATGTTGTATTAGTTTGTTTTTGGTTAGTAGTTGTATTTTGTGAATTTACAAAATTTTCTGTATTTAATGCTATTTTATTTTCCTTTACTTCATTTACTGTCTTGTCAGAACTAGTACTTGCCTCTTCTATAGAGTTACTTTCATCTAAATAATTAACACTACCTGCAAGTTGTTTTCCACCACTTTCTGGCTCTTCTTTTCCCAATGAAAATAATGATATTAAGGAAACACCAATTACTATTACTGCAATAACAATTGCAAAAATAACACCTTTGGATACTTTTCTATATTCTCTCATAAAAATTTCCTCCTCGTTTTATTTAATTAAAGTATTTCCTTATTTTATGAATTTATACAATTTTTACATATCTTTTATTTCCACTCCAATATAAAAATGATGGATTATATCTTCATAAGTACTTCCACTACTTGCTAAACTATCTGCACCAGTCTGACTCATCCCGATTCCGTGCCCATATCCTTTTACAGCAAATTTAATATTATCACCTTCTATTGATACTTCGAAATTAGCAGACTTTAAGCTAAAAATAGTTCTTACCTCAACTCCTGACAAATTTTTATTCCCAATTTTTATAGTTTTTACTCTACCACTTTCTGTATACTCTAGGATTCCTATACAAGCTGAATCATTATAATCTATAGTAAAATCTTGATATTTTTCTAACATTTTATTTTTTAACTCTTCTTTAGAAATAGTTACCTCTGAGCTATATTGACTATAATTTTCCTCACCAGATGTTTCTACCACCTGCAAATATGGCATGCCACTGCCACCCCAAACATTTATAGGAATTTCGGTTTTTCCTCCACTATTAGAATGAAAGAACGCATTAATAGGTTCATTATTATATGTTATTATCTTTCCCTGTGTAGCATTTACTGCATTAACAATTTTATTCCAATTATTTTCTCGTTCGCTTTCTTCCCATTTTGCTAGTCTATCTTCTTTCGAAATCCAAGCCTGGCAACAAGCAGAATTATCACATATTTGTGCTTCTCCATGTTTTGTACTGTTATTTATTATCTTATAAAGAGTATAAGTCCTCGCAACTACAGCTTGAGCTTTTAACGCTTCTTCTTGAAAATTTGCAGGCATTTCTGCAGACACAACACCATATAAATATTCATCTAGTTTTAGCTCTTCTATACTATTGTCAGCAGTATGTAAAAGTTTGACTGTTTGATATTGCTTATAGTCATAGTTATTTTCTATAATACTTTGAGTAACTGCATTATTTGTAAAATTACTATCTGCTGAAGTTTCTTTTATCTGAGAAGTACAAACGATTGGTATAAGAAAAATAATTATTATTATTCCTACAAAATAAAATATAACCTTTTTCACTTTTCCTCCTATGATATTAACTCTATTTTCATCTTATTTAATATCTTTTTTTCTATTCTAGAGACCTGTACTTGTGAAATATTTAACATTTTTGCAACTTGTGATTGAGTTTTTCCATTAAAATACCTTAGCATAATAATTTGTCTATCCCTGCTATCCATTTTATTTAACAATTCTTTTATGAAAATTCTATTTACCATCGTATCTGTTTCGTCTTTTTCTGAAGATACTTTATCTATTAATGCTAATTTATTATTCTCTGAATCTTCTTCATATATTGAATCTACCTGTTTCATAGAATCAATCGCAAGAACAATATCTTCCTTTTCTACTTTTAATTCTTTTGCAATCTCTTCTACTGTTACATTTTTCCCTTCCTTTATTGCTTTATTTTCTATATCTTTAATTTTTATACACAATTCTTTAATACTTCTGCTAACTTTTATTATTCCATCATCTCTTATAAATTTTTTTATCTCTCCTATAATATAGGTTACAGCATATGTAGATAATTTCACTTCATATTCTGGATTAAAATTTTTAATTGCTTTTATTAAACCTATATTTCCTATTTGGAATAAATCTTCATTTTCATATCCTCTTCCTCTAAATCTTTTTACAATACTCCATACTAAGCCACTATTATTTTCTACAATTTTACCTAGCTCCTCTTTGTCTGTTTGAGCTTTTAAAATCTCACTAATAGTATTTTCATACATAAAAATTCTCCTCTTGATTTTTCTCATCATTTGTATTTTTTACAGCTATCTTTTTTTCCATTGTTACTTTTGTTCCCATTCCTACAACCGATTCAACTTTTAGGTTGTCCATAAAGTTATCCATTATGGTAAAGCCCATTCCTGATCTTTCTAATTCTGGCTTTGTCGTATATAATGGTTGTTTTGCAATTTCTATATCTTCTATTCCTTTACCTTGATCTGCAATTTCTATTCTTAATATATTGTCATAGATATATGCATTTATCCTAATTATTCCTTCTTTATTTTCGTATCCGTGGATAATAGAATTTGTTACTGCTTCTGAAACTGCTGTTTTTATATCTGATAATTCTTCTATTGTTGGGTCTAATTGTGCTGCAAATGCTGCTACTGTAATACGTGCAAATGCTTCATTATTTGATTTACTTAATATTTCCAATTGCATTTTATTTTTGTATCTTTTATTCATTTTTTCCTCCTAACATACATTAAATTTCATATCTAAATCATCATATATGTGTATTAGTTTTAATATCCCACACATATCTAATACTTTTTTTACACTTTTCTTAACATTAATTAATGCTACTTCTCCACCGTAACATATTTACTATCCTATACCTTCCTAATAATAAGCCTATTCCTGCACTATCCATGAAGCTAACACTATCAAAATTAAATATAACCTTTTTAGGCATATGTCTTTCAATTTCATAATCCATTTTCCTCCTTAAATCTTTTGTAGTATGATGGTCTATTTCTTCTTCCAGCGAAAAGAATAATAGCTTGTCCTGCTCTAAATATTTTATCTGCACCACTATCCCTCCTTTTGGATTATTATAATACCATTGGTAATATTTTCCAATAGCGATTAATAGGAAGTTTTGTCGATATGCCAAAAACTCATCGACTTTTTTCTACATATTTTCTTAAATCAATTTTTATGTTATAATTTTGTAGATAACTTTTATTTGGAAAGGATTATTATGAAAAGAATTAATAATATTAAAATTTATGAAGATTTAGATAATAACGCTTTGATAAAACATATCTGCAAAAAATATCATATTTTATACGAAGATATTTTAGATTGGCATATTATAAAAAAATCTATCGATGCTCGTAATAAAGACAATATTCATTATTTATATAATATTGCAATCTCTTTTAAATCTGAGAAAAAATATTCTAAATTTGATGATTATAAAAAATTTGAATTACCAAATATAAATATAAAAAATAATAATTTAGAACGACCTGTTATTGTTGGCGCAGGACCTGCTGGACTGTTTGCGGCACTAACTTTTATAAAAAATGGTATTAATCCAATTATTATAGAACAGGGCAAAAAAGTTGAAGATAGAAAAAAAGATGTTGATACATTTTTGCAAACTGGAAAATTAGATACTAATTCTAATATTCAGTTTGGTGAAGGTGGTGCTGGAACATTTTCTGATGGCAAACTTACTTCTGGAATTAACAATCCTTTATGTAGTATTGTTTTACAAGATTTTTATAAGTTTGGTGCACCTGAACAAATTTTATATTTGGCAAAACCTCATATTGGAACAGATAATTTAGTAAAAATTATTAGTAATATAAGAAAATATATTATTTCTAAAGGTGGAGAATTTTTATTTAATAGTAAAGTTATTGATTTTAATATAAAAGATAATAACATCGAATCAGTTATATATGTAACTGGTGGCAAGGAATATAAGCTTGCTACTTCAACTCTTATCCTTGCTATTGGACATAGCAGCAGAGACACTTTTTATAAAATTTACGATAAAGGACTAAATATGGAAAGTAAAAACTTTTCCGTTGGTGTTAGAGTTGAACATTTACAAAAAGATATTAATTTTGCACAATATGGCGATAAGACAAAATTACAACTTCCACCTGCAGAATATAAATTGGTATATCATGACAAAGATACTGGTAGGAGTTGCTATTCTTTTTGTATGTGTCCTGGTGGTACTGTTATGGCATCATCAAGTGAAGAAAATACTATTGTAACAAATGGAATGAGCGTATTTAAACGTGATGGAACAAACGCTAATAGTGCGATTTTAGTTAATGTGACTCCTGCTGATTTTTCTTCTAACAGTCCCTTAGCTGGAATTGATTTTCAAAAAGACTTAGAAGAAAAAGCATTTATTGCAGGTGGAAAAAACTATTATGCCCCTATCCAAAAATTAGGTGATTATTTAAATAACACATTATCTTGTGAATTTGGAAAAGTAAAACCTACTTACTTACCTGGTACAACATTTTATAATTTAAACAATATATTCCCTGCTTTTGTTAATATAACTATGAAAAATGCTTTTTTACAATTTGACAAACAGATTCATGGCTTTGCAAATCCTGATACTCTTTTAACAGGTGTTGAAACTAGAAGTTCCTCACCAGTTAGAATTCTTCGTAATGAAATGCTTATGTCTAATGTAAACGGAATATATCCATGTGGCGAAGGTGCTGGCTATGCTGGTGGTATCATGTCTGCAGCTGTTGATGGCATAAAATGTGCTTTGGCTAGTATGAAAAATAATATGTAAATTTCAAAGACCACCTATCTACAGTAAAAACCGTAAATAGGTGGTCCGTTTTTCACTTTGCTACTGAAATTGTCAGGCCAGTCTTGCCTTCAAGTAAATTGTGTCTTCCGTTTCCTCAAGAATTTCGAAGAAAGGAAGCACTTTCTTCTTAACGTCTTCCTGGTCGAAGACGCGGTAGGTATTTCCGTTAACTGTTATGGTCTTTTCGTTACGTCCTGTCGGCCAAGCAGTAAATTCTGCTTCAAAAAGATGTGTGATATCTACCTCATCTTTGCCATCGTTCCATGCTGCTCTTAACGGTTTCATGAAAAGAAGTGCCATGGCGAATTCCCATTCTGACTTCCCAGTTCCACGCCATGCCGAAATCAAGCCCATCATAGAGACCCTCATCTTGAGTGAATCAATATCTCTTAAGACATATCTCTTCGGTGTAGGCAGATATCGGACACCTATGGATTTTAAGTCCATAACTACAAATTCGTAGCCAGGAACTCCTTCCCGATTGATACCGTAAAACCGGTCTTCCTCTTCGGGTGTCATTGTTCTTTTTGTTGCTTCTGTTGTTGCTCTCATATTTTTTTCCTCCCAATAGTACAGTAGCTTTGTCTTTAGTGTAACCTGAAAAAATCCTTTCCATCATTCTTTCAGATAAATTATTACCTAAAGTAAAGCAAAAATTTGTTACAATTATATTTTACCACAATTTACATAATATTACAAATTTTCTAACATTGAGACATAATTATATTTACTAATATCTGCTTTTTTTCCAAAATAACCTAAGCTATAAGCTTAGGTTATTTCTTATCCTTTTAATTTTGCTAGTCTTTCTTTAGAAGCATTTAACATTTCTTCATATTTTGCTAGTTTTTCTTTTTCCTCATTTACTTTTGCTTCTGGTGCTTTATTAACAAATCCTGGATTAGAAAGCATTTTATTACATCTTGCAACTTCTGCCTCTAGTTTTGTTATTTCTGTTTCTAATCTTTTTATTTCTTCTGTAATATCTACTAGTTCTTCAAAAGGAATATATAACTCTATTCCATCTTTTAAAATTGCTATAGCATTTTCTGGAATTCCTGCTTTATCTTCTTGAATCTTAATATCTGTAGCAAATCCTAATTTCTTTAAGTATTCATCAGCTTCTTCTATAGCCTTTTTATACTCACTAGTTACAAATATTAATTTTGTCTTTTTACTTGGATGAACATTCATATTTGCTCTTGTATTACGAATATCCACAATTATATCTTTTAGTTTTTCTATTGTTTCTTCTTCTTTTTCGAATTGTGGAATTTCTCTATATTCTGGCCAATTTGACATCATAATATCTATATCATCATAATGAACTAATTTTGAATAAATCTCTGCTGTAACAAATGGCATAAATGGATGTAATAATTTTAATGCATTTCTTAATACATAATCCAATACAAAATCAACTTGTACTCTTTCTTCTGAATTTTCACTATATATTCTTGTTTTACAAATCTCTATATACCAATCACAGAATTCATTCCAAATAAAATTATATATTTTATCTAGTGCAATACCTAAATCGTAATCTTCTATTAATTTTGTAATATCTTTTATTAATGTATTTAATTTATTTAAGATCCATTTATCTTCTATTTTTAACATTTCGCCGTTGAATTCTTTTTTCTCTACATTATATACTTTATTATAAAATTCAATTATTTTTTCATCTGGCTCTAATGAATTAGTTATAAATTTAGCAGCATTCCAAATTTTATTTGCAAAATTTGATGCTTGATCTAATTTTTCTGGCATATATCTAATATCATTTCCCATTGTTGTTCCAGAAAGTACAGAAAATCTTAATGCGTCTGCACCATATTCATCTATAACTTCTAATGGATCAACACCATTTCCAAGTGTTTTAGACATTTTTCTACCTTGACTATCTCTTACAATTCCATGAATTAAAACATCTTTAAATGGATTTTCTTTTGTAAGCTCTAAACTAGATACTATCATTCTTGATACCCAGAAAGTTATAATATCATATGCTGTAACTAATACATTTGTTGGGAAAAATGTTTTATAATCTTCGCTTTCTGTATTTGGCCAGCCTAATGTAGAGAATGGCCATAATGCTGAACTAAACCATGTATCTAATGTATCTTCGTCTTGATGAACATTTTTTGATTTACATTTTTCACATTCTGTTATTTCATTTCTTGATACAGTTATATGTCCACAATCATCACAATAATAAGCTGGAATTCTGTGTCCCCACCATAATTGTCTAGAAATACACCAATCTTGTATATTATTCATCCAATTAAAATACATTTTTTCGTATTTCTTAGGAATAAATTTTATATCTCCATTTTCGATTGCTTTAATTGCTGGTTTTGCTAGATCTTCCATTTTAACAAACCATTGATCTGAAATTTTTGGTTCTATTGTTGTTTTGCATCTTTCACATTTTCCTACATTATGTGTTAAGTCTTCTACCTTTACCAAAGCTCCTAATTCTTCTAATTTCTCTACTATTTTTTCTCTTGCTTCTAGTAAATCCATTCCCTTATATTCTGGAACTAAATCTCCCATTTTGAAATTTTCATCAAAAACTTCAATTATCTCTAGATTATGCCTTAATCCTGCTTGATAGTCATTCATATCATGTGCCGGTGTTATTTTAACAGCACCTGTACCAAATTCTGTCTCTACGAATCTATCTGCAATAATTGGAATTTCTTTATTCATAATTGGCAGAATACATGTTTTACCAACTAAATCTTTATACCTTTCATCATCTGGATGAACAGCAACAGCTGTATCACCAAGCATTGTTTCTGGTCTTGTCGTTGCTACAATTATATATCTATCTTCATCTTTTACTTTATATCTAATATGCCATAAATGTGTATTTTCTTCATGATATTCAACTTCTACATCTGAAATTGTAGTATTACAATTTGGACACCAGTTAACCATTCTTTTGCCTTTATAAATTAGACCTTTTTCATATAATCTAACAAATTGCTCTTTAACTGCTTCTGAAAGACCTTCGTCTAATGTAAATCTACGTCTATCCCAATCACAAGAACATCCTAATTTCTTTTGTTGTTCTTGTATTGTTCCACCATATAAATGTGTCCAATCCCAAGTCTCTTTTAGGAATTCTTCTCTACCTATTTGATGTTTTGTTTTTCCTTCTTTTTTTAATTTTTGAACTACTTTCATTTCTGTTGAAATTGAAGCATGATCAGAACCTGGAAGCCATAAGGCATTATATCCTTGCATTCTTTTAAAACGAATTAAAATATCTTGTATTGTTCCATCTAATGCATGCCCCATATGTAGCTTTCCCGTTACATTTGGTGGAGGCATCATAATACAATAAGCTTCTTTAGTTTTATCCATATTTGGTTTAAAGTAACCTTTTTCTTCTGTTTCTTTATAAATCTTTTCTTCGAAGTCTTTTGGATTATACTTATCGTTTAATTTGTGATTATAATTCATAAATATTCCTCCTTATTTATTTTATTACATAATTTATGTAAATTATTTGAACTTTTAGCTCCGTCCCTAAAGTTCACCTAAAGTTCAAAGTTCAAATAAAAAAAGAGTAAGCCTGCCTTTAAGGGCAAGATTACTCTTACGGTACCACCTTAATATTCTAATAATACTCATTATAGCTTTTAACGGAGCCAACCCGGATATACTTACTATTAGTTCACTATATCTACCAAAAAAGCTACCTTCATTATATCTTAATATAAAAGGCTTTCAGCTACTAACCTTTATTCTCTAAATACTCCAATATAATTACTCCTCTTTTTTATTGTATTTATTATTCATCTATAAAATTGAATTCATCTTTAAATTTTTCTTTAAACATTTCGAATACTGCATTTAAAGTATCTTCATCATCTATACTAACATAAGTTTCCATATCTGGATCATCTTCTACATCTTCTACTTTTAAGATAACAACCTCGTCATTATCTTCTCCCTCTTCTGTTGGTAATAATATTATATATTCTTCTCCTTCATATTCCATTAAATCTAAAAATTCAAATTTTACTTCGTTTCCATTTTCGTCGTTTAAAATTATTATGTTGTCTAGTTCTTCACCATTATTTGGTGTGTTGATATCTTCACTCATATTATTCTCCTTTCGATATCTTGATATTATTATTTTCAATTTTTCTTATCATATACTATTTTTGTAATTTTTGCAACTATTTTTTCTGTTCTTTTCCAAGATATGTCTCTAAAATATATACAGCTGCTATAGTATCGACAATATTTTTTTTATTTTTCTTATTCACGTCCAAAAAGTTCATTGTTTTATGTGCTTGAACTGTTGTTAGCCTTTCATCTATGACTTCGATAGGCATTTTCCCAAATTTACATTTTAATTTATGGATAAACTTTTCCGTTTTCTCTGCTCGTACAGTCTTTTCTCCTTTTAAATTTAATGGCATTCCTATTACTATTTTCTCTACATTATATTCTGTTACTATTTCTTCAAGTTCTCGTAATAAAATCCTATCACTATTTTGATTATTTATAGTTTTTAGTCCTTGAGCTGTGATACCTAATGGATCTGTTATAGCCACTCCAGTTCTTACATCTCCATAATCAATTCCTAATATTCTCATATTATTTATCATCTAATCCTATATAATTTTTTACCATTTTTTCTAATAACTCATCACGTTCTATTAATCTTATTTTGTTTCTTGCATCATTATAACTTGTTATATATGTTGGGTCTCCAGAAAGAATATATCCAACTATTTGATTTATTGGATTATAACCCTTTTCTACTAAAGCATCGTAAACCTCTTTCAAAATTTCCTTTACCTTAATATTTTGGTCTCTTTCTACCTTAAAACTCATTGTTTTATCAAAATTTGCCATATTACACTCCTCCTTTTAAATATAATTTATATCACTTTCAGATTTATCTGCATTATCAATATATTCTTCTAGTTTTTTAGTCAACCCATCCATTGATGTTCCTTTATAATATGATGTTAACACAAAATTTAGTCTTGGACTAACATATATTGCCTCTTTATTTTTTACATTTGCTATTGCCTTGTCATCTAAATCTGGGTGTATTTGCATTTCTTCGATTTGAGCTTTAATATCTTCCAAGAAGTTAGCAACATCTTCTGATTGAACTCCAGAAAATACTATTACAAATTTTGGTCCCATATATCTTACAAATAAATAGTCCTTAGATATATTGTTTTCAAAAAATTTACTTACTTGTGTAATTACCTTGTTTCCTAAATGTCTACTTATTTTTTCGTTTATTTCCTCTATATTAGTTATTCTAAACATACAAACTGTTGAGATTGTATATTTATCGACTTCTTTCTTTCCTAACCCATATAAGTATTCAGCAGAATTTAGTCCTGTAAATAAATCTGTTCTTACAGTATTTTCTACTGTATTTTGATATTGAACAGTTTTTAATATTGTAACAATATTATCTCTTATTACTTCTATTATTGCTGTATCTATATTATCAAAAGCATGAATTTCGCTACTTTCGATTAGCCAATATCCAATATAAACATTGTCTATATATAAAGGAAAGAACATTGCTGATTTAGCTCGTCCAAATTCCATTTTTTGATATGGCAATTTTTCTGATTCTTTTTCTACAGTTATATATTTAGGTGTCGCTGTTGCAATGCTATCTTTAAAAATATCTTCATCGCCTAATTTTGTTAATGTTTGCCAGTGCTTTTCATCTACATTTGATGCTTTTAATTCGTACTCTGCTCCATTGAATACTACTATTGTCGAATATTTTAAAATATTATATTTATTTAATATAATTTCGTTAATTTTTTCTATTTTTTCTTCAACACTAGAATATTCGCCTATTGTATCCATAAAATTTTGTAATACATTTAAGCCATTTATTTTTTCACTAATATTACTAAATTTCGTTATCTTTTTATGAATAGAAATATTGTATGCCATTAATGCTATTATTATGCAAACTAATATAACTATAGTTATTAATATTGCTACTGTCAAAACTTTCTCACCTCTATATTATTCTAAAAATTTTTCTTCATTTGATTTAATGTATCATTCATTTCGTTTGAAAATCTAGTTCTTTCATAATTGTTATTACTTTTAGCACCTCTATTTGAAGCAGGTGTTGGTTCCATTAATGGATATACCATATTTTCTAATGTTCTTAATGCTTGCATAAATTCCTTTGAATATCCATTTAAAGAAATCTTGCAGTTAACTAATCCCTCTAAATATTTTGAATAAGTTGCAATTTCAAATGGAATTGTACAATATTTAGCTGTTTCCCTATTAAATAATTCTCTCATAAATGACATTGATGGGTCATTGTAAAATGATAATCCACCGATAATATTTTTTACAGTAAGAGTTTTAACAGGTAATTCCTTATTAATAACAATTCTTAAGTTCTCTGGTTGATATATATTTTTGCTTTGTAAATCTCTTAAAAAAGCAGTAAGTGGTTGGATAGTTATAATATCCATACTTTGTACTAAGTAAATTTCCTGTGATGCAGCAAAATATCCAAAATCTGTTTCAAAGTCACAATCAATTAATATTAATGAGTGATTTTTTACTAATGTTGATAATATTTCTTCGTATTGTTCCATAGGTACATCATCATCTGGTAGTGCTGTATATACAGTTAAATTTTTATCTACCTTTAATCCTGCTGCAACCCCATTAATTAAATTTGGAATACTCTTCTCTGCAATTTGTCTTAAATCTTCTTCGTTTTCTGTGTAGATATAATAAGCATTTCTATTTCTTGTTGCATCTAATATCGCTACATCTATTCCTTTTTTAGATAAACTAAGTGCAAGATTATTTACTAAGAATGATGTTCCATTCTTACTTGTTCCAACAAATGTTACAATTTTCTTTTCTCTAGTTAATAACGCATCTATTGCATCTGTTGGATATGTTCTTCTTGTGTTTGTTAATTTTGTTTGATTATAATCATTTGATCTCCCAGTAGGTGAATTTAAATCAAAAGGTATATATCCATTACTTTGAGTAGTACTTGAAAAATCCGAACTATTGTCTATTTGTGGATCATTGTCATTATCAAAACCTGGTATTGTGTTTGCTTGTGATTCATCATCATCATCAAAACCTGGTACAGTGTTTACTTGTGGTTCATCATCATCATCAAAACCTGGCATCGTATTTACCTGAGGTTCATCATCGTCATCGAAACCTGGCATCGTATTTACTTGTGGTTCATCATCATCATCAAAACCTGGCATCGTATTTACTTGTGGTTCATCATCGTCATCATCGAAACCTGGCATTGTATTTACTTGTGGTTCGTCATCATCAAAACCTGGCATTGTAATTTCTTCTTGTTTCTTTTTAGGAGGTCTACCTCTTCTTTTTGGTTTGCTTTCTTCTGCCTTAACAACCTCTTCTTCTGTTTTTTTCTTAGGAGGTCTACCTCTTCTTTTTGTTTTAACTTCTTCTACTGGCTCTGGAACACTTGAAGTGTCTTCGTCATCTATACCATCTATTATTGGCTCAATTGGTTCTGGTATATTTAAACCTGAAGAAGCTGTAGTTTTGGCTGACATTTTCTTTACTTTATTTGTATTTACTGCTGATGGAATAATAACTGGTCTACCAAGATTTCTTTTGCCATTTGAAGATTCTATAAATCCAATTTTTAACCCGTTATCTTCTATATCTTTAGTTTTAGCTGTTCCAGTTGAACTTCTTTTTTCTCCCATTAATGACATAATTTGTTGATATTTAGGAGATTTTTCTTCCAATATTGCTTTTACATTTAAAGGAAGAAAACTTGCAATTACTTTTAATTGAACATCTGTATATTGTTGTGCTATAGAGTCAAAACTATCTACACATTTTTGTTCATCTCTTCCTATTTTCTTATAATGAGCTAATATACTTTGTATTTCTGATTCGCTAACATCATTTTCATTCTCTGATTGATAAGTAACTTCTTCTGCATCAATTTTATAATATATTTTTGCTTCTTTTTTTGTTCTAGGTACTTTTATTAATTTGCAGATTTCATCTATATTTCTATCTGTTCCAATAAGAGCATTATATATACCAATACTAAATAATTTTACTAATATTTCGTCAGACTTTGTACGTCTATCTGAGCATATTAATATTATTGGAGTATCTGCTCTTGTAGAATTTGTAGCCTCATCACTAATATTATCTAATCTTTCAAAAATAAATTTATCGATTTGTTCATAATTATTATTTGTAAAAGGCTCTAAGTCTTCACTTATTATAATTCTATCATAAGTATTATCTTTTTGTAGTTCTTTTAAGATAGCATTAAAATAATATACATTTTTATATGATATTATTTCTTTATAATCACTTTGATATTTTTTTATAATGGATTTTGATATTTTTTCATTATTTACAGCAAATAATATTTTCATTTGTTAACCCCTCCAACCTTTTACAACTATAGCAAATATAAGTGGTAATAGTTGTGTTATTACTAGTACAGTTATACATCCTATCATAATTCCAAAGCCTCTATCTCTTTCATCAAGCTTACGGATACCTATTACTTGGTAAATTCCTCCTATTGCTATTCCTACAAAGCATACTGGTATACTATATATTCTTACTGCATTTAATATATATGCTGCAATACCATAGGCATCAGAGCCATATTCTTCTTTGTAATCTTCTAATTTCTTTTCTGAATTTTCTTTTATTTGAACTAATTGCCCTGCTCCTTGTGCTTCTAATTGATTTACAGAATCTGCATATACCATTTGACCACTAAGTACAAAAAGTAAAATTATAAAGCAACAAGATAGTACTTTTTTTATTATTTTATTCATTAGGTTTTTACCCCTTTCTGCTTGATTTTATTATACTCTATTATCATACAATACAATCGTTAAAATATCAATAATTTATAATTATTTTTTTAATTATATTAGAAAAATCTTTGATTTTTCTAATGATTATAGCTAGTTATTACAACGTTATAACTAAAAACTTTTATATTATTTGCTACAAAAAAAGATAGAGCCTAGCCCTATCTTATATTCTATTCATAACTACTATTAAAACAACTATTCCTATTATTATTCTGTATACCGCAAATATTTTAAAGTTACCTGTTTGTAAGTATTTTAATAAGAATTTAATTACCACTATTCCCACCAAGAAACTTACTAAAATTCCTACAAAAAATGGTACACTAAAAACAAAATCTTTTATCTTAAATATAGTTGCGGCTAATACTATTGGTGCAGATAACATAAAAGAATATCTTGCTGCTGATTCACGTTCTATTCCCATTGCTCTTGCTGTAGTCATTGTTACTCCAGATCTAGAAACTCCTGGTATAAATGCTAGTGATTGTGATAACCCAATTAAAAAAGTTTGTTTAAAAGACATTTCTTCATATTTTACTTTAGATTTTGCTTTTTTATCTGTAATGTATAAAATAATACCCATAAAAATTAACGCACAGCCTATAATTTCTGGTTTCGTTAATATATCTGCACAATAATGGTCTAACAAATATCCTATAATTCCACCAGGAATTGTTGCAAATACAATATACCAAAACATTTTTCCTTCAAATGTTTTTTTCTTTTTGGCAACTTGTTCATAACCACCTTTTATTAATTTTATCCAATCTTTAAAGAAAAATATTCCGATTGCAAGCAATGTTCCAAAATGCAAAGCAACATCAAAATCTCCTATCTCTCCCCAATTGAATAGCCATGGTATTATGAATAAATGTGCAGAACTTGATATTGGAAGTAATTCTGTAAGTCCTTGAACTGCTCCTAATATTATTGCTCTAAAAACTGTTATTTCCATCATTTTATTTTTTCTCCTTAGCTAATTGTTTTTATATCTTTTAATATATTTTCTAATGTTTCTTTTATAAATTCAGCTGAAGTTATAGGTGCAACTCTTCCAGGTAAAGAAAGTGCCCAAATTAATTTTATTCCTATCTCTTTTGCAGCTTTTCTATCTACTCCTCCTGGATTTGACGCGATATCTATTATAAGACAATCTCTTTTTAAAAGTTTTAATTTTTCTTTATTTAATATAATATGAGGAATTGTATTAATTATTATATCAAATTGGTTTAATTCATTATCTAATTCATCAAGCAATATTGGTTTATATCCATATGCTTTTATCCATGCACAATTTACAGTTGTTCTTGTTTCGCAGTATACCTCTGCACCAATTCCTTTTAACATATTTGATAAAATTTTACTTACTCTTCCAAATCCCATTACTAATATCTTACTACCATGTAAAGTTTTAGTTGATTCTTCCATAGCAATTTGAATCGCTCCTTCGGCTGTAGATATTGTATTTAAAACTGTCAATTCTTCTCTTTTTAATAAGTCAATTACTTTTGTATTATCAAATTTTTTATATAATTCATCTTCTATTCTTCCTGCAATAAAAGTTTTTCCCTTAACATACTTTGCTACTTCTGATATTTCTATTTTATTTTTGCTAAAAGGTGTATTTATATTTATCCCATCACTTGAAAGTGGAATTGAGCTTACAATTATGTCAGACTTTGATGTAACTTCTTCTATACTAGTACATTTTACTATTTCATTGCTAGTACGAGCTTGTTCTATCCCATATGTATATACCTCGTATCCATCTGCTTTTAGCATATCTGCAAGTTTTACAATCCTTAAGTCTCCTCCTATAATTGAAATATTTTTCATAATAAGCCTCCTATAAATTTTCTCTTTCATCTTTTTGTATATCTATGCTTTTTTCTTTGATAATATTCATATTTTTAAATTCATTTTTACTTATTTTACCAACCAATAAATATGTATCTTCAAGATGTTTTTTTACTAATAGCTCTGGTTTGGTCATAGCTACCTTTTTTCTAATTATTTTATTAATATTTTTTGGAATATACCTTTCTATAGATAAAAAAACTGTGTCTTTAGCCGCTTTCTCTGCAAATGAACTATCCAAATTTATTGCTCTATCCAAATAATTAATTGCTCTCTCTTTTTCTCCTTTTATAACATATATTCTAGCTAATTGATAACAGCTTTCTGGCTCTGTATCTTCTACTTTTATTCCTTCTATAAAATATTTTTCTGCTTCGTCCAAATCGTCATATAGCATCGAAATTAAACCCAAATTATAATAGCCCTTATAATTTAATGCATTTATTTTTGCAGCCTTTTCATAACAATTTTTTGCATTCTGAAAATCGTTTAATCTTGTATAAGCGATTCCTAAATTATAATAAATTTCGAAGCTTTCTTTGTCGTTATACTTTAAAGCATTCATATATACATTTATAGCTTCTTTAAAATTTTCTTGCTCACATAATAATCCACCTAGTAATTTTGAAGCATTATAATAATCTGGTTTATTATGTATTAGATTAGTTAACATTTGAATAGCTTCATCTTTTTTTCCTAAGTTTACTAATAATTCAGATATTTTATAATAAGAATCATAATCTTTTTTGTTTATATCTATTGCTTTAACATATTCATCTATAGCTTTTCTCATTCCGCCTTCTTTTTCATAATTTTGCGCAAGTAATCTATGACCATTATAACTTTCTGGATATTTATTAATTAGATTCATTAATAATTGTTTTGCTTTTTTATTGTTGTTAAATATACTACATAATCTTGCAAGAAAAATATATAGCATTTCAGAAAAATTAAGTCCATATTTTTCTATTAAAATTATAGCAAATGGTAATACTATCGCTAATAAATATGTTATTACCCTAATAAACGTCCCCAAAAATCTTCCAATCAAAATTTCTATTAATCCAATTGCTATTCCTATTGCTTCTAGAATTAATGGAACAACATATGTTGTATCATTTTTTTTGATTATTTTAAAGAAGATTATTATAAAAAGAGAAAAGGATAATATATTAAAAATTATTC
>ERZ1673700.1543-NODE-1543-length-22114-cov-4.182647_pt1 | contig 22114 bp, 26 predicted proteins | sample MGYA00580230_ERZ1673700 | MGnify/ENA primary metagenome ERZ1673700 (study PRJEB41218, sample SAMN15661782) | gut metagenome | host: Homo sapiens | place: Canada: London | collected 2015-08-20/2019-03-30 | study: EMG produced TPA metagenomics assembly of...
AGATATTGGTAGGATGCGGCCTTGTGAATGATCGTAAGGAAGGAAAATGGCATCATTAGGAAGAAAAAAGAAGTTTCAGTAGAGAGTGTTGAAGATTAAAAACAAAATATTTTAAATAACGCCGGTGCGGGATTTTTGATATCCAGTACTGGCGTTATTCATTCTACAGGGGCTTGGGGGGGTAGCCAGAAGCTAATTTGTCATCTACTTTCTATTAGATAGTGGGTGACATATAAATAGCTTCTTTTTAATTGACAGATCCATAACCATAAATTGACTTATTAGTCAAAGAATAATTTTTATTTCTTACCTCGTCTTTGCTGTTTCCTTCAATAGTACATACCTTGTCGTTTTCTACTTTTTCAACGATTCCGACATGTTGAACATGGCCATCACCGTTCCAATCAAAAAAGATAATATCACCTGTTTGAGGTATGCATGATTTATTTTTCCATTTGTTATGGTCTTTATACCATTTTTCTCCATCTGTACATAAAGAAAATCTTGGAATTGAATTATTAATGATGCCACTTCCATTAGCACACCATGACACAAATATCGCACACCAATTTACTCGTTGATTAAAACCGTACCATCTCCAGTATTTTTCTCCACCTTTATTTCCAATTTTTTTTTGCAATCTCAATAATATTACTGTTTCCAAAATGATAATATCTTAAAACATGTTCAACGTATTCAGGATCACCAAATACTTTTATTTTTAATTCACTTTTCTTGTTGTCAGAATAAACTTTAGCATTTGCTTTAGAATAACATCCAAATAAATCGTATGCCCAAGTGATATATGCTTTTCCATAATTGTAACCTTGTAGTGCCAAATAAAGATTGTTATTATCGTTGATGTTTAATACTTTAGCTGTAGCCAAACAATTAGCAAAGTTTTGAATACCAACCTCTATAGAATAAACAGGATCTTCAATTCCATTTGGCACGTGTGGATATTTTGTATTAAATCCACATTCAGCAGCTTGCATAGGATCATTTCCTTTACCACCAGATTCTTGCATCATAATAGCTTCTATAATTGGAACATATTCTTCAATACCATATTGAATAGCATATTGAGTAATGATGCCTTCATATGCCAATACTTCAGCACTTAAAGGAGAGTTTTCAGTGTTGATGTTATTGTTATTGCTAAGGCTTCCGAAAACACCAATAAAAAGACATATAACTAAGATCAAAATCAATCCTGTTCCATAACTCCATAGCTTCGATAATTCATTTAATGTTTTAGATAAAAAAAGTAAAGGTTTTTTAATCACTTTTGATGCAGAAAAGACATTATGATTGATTTTTGAATCAACAGGACTATTTTTAAGTTTTAATCTATGTTGTTTGAGCATATGAGATTTCATTCTATTTTTGTAATTATTATTATGAGTTTCCTTTATTGAAAAAAAATTATCATCTTTATTTGATGGCAAGAAACTTTTTTTTGATTTATTACTGTTTTTTAATTTAAACTTTATCTTGTTGTTTTTTTGTATGTTAGGTTGAGATTTTGTTTTTATAATATTAAATTTTCTATTTTATTTTATTTTAGAAAATTCATTAGCTACTATTGATTGGTGTTCTTTTAACTTGGATTGTTTTCGTTGTCTTTTTTTTTCTTTAACTGATCTTTTTGTTCTTGAGTAGCTTTCTATTGCAACAGTTCTTTGTGTTTCTTCAATTTTTTGAATAGGGTAATCACGCTCATCTATTTCTTTTTCTTCATATTTTCTTTTCTTTAATGTATTTGTTTTATCATGAATAGCTTTGTCCTTAATAAAATGTTTAATATTATTATGAGTGTCTTTTTCTTTTATATCTTTAATAACTTTTTTGATCAAATAGTATGAACATGATTATAAAGTAATAGTTTTTTATCTGTAAATATTTATAATATAGATGAATATTTTAAAACATCCTATGATGACGAGTGACGGTTTTGACTCGTCGGTAATATAAAAAATGGCTCAAGGATGTACTAGAGGAATCTAAAGGATTCCTTTTGTTTTTTATTAAAATGGAAGATTGTAAAATTAATGTCATATTTTATTGAATACGTTTTCTTTTCTAGATACATTGAAATAAAATAAGGAAGGGAAATTGAATATGAAATACTTATTTTTAGATGTTGATGGAACATTAATTGATTATAAAACAAAATTACCTGCTTCAGCTAAAAAAGCAGTAGAACAAGCACAAAAGAATGGACACAAGATTATTATTTGTACAGGATGTAGTCGTTGTGAAATAGAAGCAAGAGATATGGATTTAAACTTTGATGGTGTGATTTATGGAAATGGATGTTATGTTGAATATAATAATGAAGTAATCTTTCATCAACCATTAACTTTAGAACAATGTACGCATTTTGTAAATTGGTGTAATGAAAGAGATTTAGCTTTCCGTTTAGAATGTAATGATGGAATGTTTTTAAGTGAAGGTTATGAAGAAAAATCACGGTTAACAAGATATAAATATACTTATGGATTAGAAGCAAATTACTCAGATAAACCTTTACCACCACTTTCAAGACATATGATTAGTGGGAAAAATTTATTTAGAGATGCTGTTAATAAAACAGCATTTGTTTTAAAATCTTATCAAGATTTTTTAGATGTTAAAGAAGAATTTTCAAATATGGCGGTTGATACATGGGGCGGTAAAGGTGAACTTGCTTTATATGGAGCAACGCGTGCTAAAGGATTTGATAAAGAAAATTCAATTCATCTTTTATTAAAATATTTAAATGTTGATCCTAAAGATGCTATTGCATTTGGTGATTGGTGTGGTTGATATTCCAATGTTTAAGGCTTGTGGTTTTTCTGTAGCGATGGATAATGGAAATGATGAAGTTAAACAAGCAGCAAGTTATGTAACGGATGATGTAGATCAAGATGGTTTATATAATGCCTTTGAATATTTAAAACTTATCTAAAAAGAGAAATCGTTACGATTTCTCTTTTTGGTTATTTGATTTTTTTAAAAGTTTGAGCAACTTCTACAAGTAAATCTCTAATGTGTAAATGTTGTGGACAAATTTGTTCACATAAACCACATTTCAAACTTTCACTTGCTTTTGCATTTTTAACTGTAGTAGTAATCACTGTTCCAATCTCCATAAACTTTTTTAGTGTTTAAGCAGGCAAATAAATCTGGAATAGCAATGTTCTTTGGGCATTTTTCCATACAGTAACGACAAGCAATACATGGAATAAAGTTTTTACTTTTGAAGATTTCTGTGACTTGTTTAACTGCTTCTTGTTCTTTTGTAGATAATGGTTGAAAATCTTTCATGAAACTTAAGTTATCTTGCATTTGTGCCATATCATTCATTCCTGATAAAACCATCATCATTCCATCAAAACCAGCAGCAAAACGTAAGGCATAACTTGCAGGCGACATTTCACCTAAATCTTCATAGATACGTTTTGCTTCTTCTGGTAAAAAGGAAAAGAATATTTAAGATTAGATTCTTTACGTAGAAATGAAACTTTGGAAGATTATTATTCAATGCGTGGTTTTGTAGAAAAAGGACACGTGTTGATAGAAATTATTATGGTATTTTAAGAGAACGAAAACTTTAAAAAAATATTAAAAATCCTCTTGACTCTAAACTCAACTTTAGGTTTATAGTTTGTTTGAAAGGAGGATTACTTATGAAATCAAAAGTTTATTTTACAAGAATAATAACACCTGAAAAGGTTTTAGAAATGTATGAAGTATTAGGAAAAGAATTAATAGGAAAGATTGCTGTTAAACTTCATTCAGGGGAAGAAGGAAATCAAAACTTTTTAAAACCTGATTTTTGGAGACCAATTATTGATAAGTTAAATGGAACAGTTGTGGAGTGTAATACAGCTTATGAAGGATCTAGAAATACAACTGAAAAACATTTAAAAACAATTGAAAAACATGGATGGTCTAAATATTTTGATGTAGATTTAATGGATGCAGAAGGTCCTGATATGATTCTAGATATTCCTGAAGGAAAAGTGATTCAAAAAAACTATGTTGGAAAAGATATGAAAAACTATGATGGAATGATTGTTTTATCTCATTTTAAAGGACATCCAATGGGTGGTTATGGCGGAGCTTTAAAACAACTTTCAATTGGTTGTGCTTCATCTTATGGAAAAGCTTATATTCATGGGGCAGGAGAACCTGAAAAGATTTGGACAGCTGATCATGATTTGTTTTTAGAATCAATGGCGGATGCAGCTAAGTCAGTTCATGAATATTTTAAAGGAAACATTGTTTATATCAATGTTATGAAAAATATGTCTGTTGATTGTGATTGTTGTGCAGTGGCAGAAGATCCATGTATGGATGATATTGGTATTTTAATTTCAACGGATCCAATTGCTATTGATCAAGCATGTATTGATTTAGTTTATGCTTCTAATGATAAGGGAAGAAATCATTTAATTGAAAGAATTGAATCTCGTCATGGTATTCATACCATTGAAGCAGCCTCAGCACTTGGATATGGTTCAAGAGAATATGAACTTATTGAAATAGATGATTAATCTGTTCCATGCTTAAAAGACATAGTGCGCTATTTAAAAGAGGTATTTGCCTCAACTATGCAAGAATGATAGAATAATAAAAGGTAAGAATACTTACTTGAAGGCTAATTTAAGGAAAATAAATAGGAGGAAAAAGGAAATGAGTCAAAAGAAATTAGGTTTTGGTTTAATGCGTTTACCATCGTTAGATCCAAATGATGCTTCAAAAATTGATATTGAACAAACAAAAAAGATGGTTGACACATTTATCGAAAAAGGTTTTACATATTTTGATACTGCATGGATGTATTGTGGATTTGCAAGTGAAAATGCAGCCAAAGAAGCACTTGTATCACGTTACCCAAGAGATGCTTATACACTTGCAACAAAATTACATTCAGGTTTTATTAAAACAAAAGAAGATCGTGATCATATCTTTAATGAACAACTTTCAAAAACAGGTGTAGAATATTTTGATTATTATTTATTACATGATATTAATACACATAGTATTGAAGTTTATAATGAATTAGATTGCTTTAACTGGATACAAGATAAAAAAGCAAAAGGTTTAGTTAAAACTATTGGTTTTTCTTATCATGATGGTCCTGAATTGCTTGATCAAGTTTTAACAGAACACCCAGAATTTGAATTTGTACAACTACAAATCAACTATCTTGATTGGGACAGTGTTGGCGTTCAATCAAGAAAATGTTATGAAGTAGCTACAAAACATCATAAACCTGTTATCGTTATGGAACCTGTAAAAGGTGGAACACTTGCGAAAGTACCAGAAGAAGTTGAAAAGATGTTTAAAGAATATCATCCGGATATGTCAATTCCTTCTTGGGCTATTCGTTTTGCAGCAAGTCAAGAAAACGTTATGATGGTTTTAAGTGGTATGTCTAATATGGAACAATTAGAAGATAACTTAGGTTATATGGAAGATTTTAAACCATTAAATGAAGAAGAATATGCTTTAATTAAAAAAGCGGTTACTGCCATTAATTCAACAATTACTGTCCCATGTACAGGATGTGCTTATTGTGTTGATGGTTGTCCTATGAATATTGCCATTCCAAAATACTTCTCATTATATAATGCAGATTTACAAGAAGTAGAAGAAAAAGGATGGACACCACAAGGAGAATACTACAACAACTTAACAAAAACATTTGGTAAAGCCAGTGACTGTGTTGAATGTGGTCAATGCGAAGGCGTATGTCCACAACATTTATCAATTATTCAATATTTAAAAGATGTTGCAGGTCATTTTGAAAAATAACGGAATATAGAAAATTGCTACATAGAAATGAAGAAATAAATATTATTAGTTTAGGGGTAGGTTCTTTAGAATAAGTAAATCAAGAAGTAATCAAATTTACTTACAAATTCATTTTGGTGTTGAATATTCATCAGAAGAGTACGGTTGGACAACGAATTTAAAACCTATTATGGTGCTTTAGATTATATATTAGATTAAAAAAAGCAATTATTTATCATATTGATTTATCATCACATTCGCTAAAATTTGTTCATCACGTTTTAGATATTGACATGTTTAGTATTGATTCGGCTTATGATTTGAAGTTTGAAGACTTCGCCATTGATGAATTTGATGAACGTATGGATTTATATCGTTGTCTTAAAAAAGAAGGCGTAGGTACTACTGTAATGAAAGCCTTTTGTGGAGGAAAACTTTGAGAAGAAGATGAGTCACTATTTCATTAAGCCTTGACAGAAACTCAATATATGCAGTATGCTTTAGATAAACTGTCTATTTTAACAGTTTTGCCAGGAATTAGAAATGATGATTTAACACGTACTCTTCGTTATTTAGAAGTATCTGATGTAGAAAAAGATTATTCAATTTTAAGAATATTTCCAATATTAGAAAATTGTAATCAATTTGTTTATTATAAACATTGTCATCCTTGTTCAAAAGGGTTAGACACTACCTTGATTAATAATATTATGATCTTGCTACAGATCATTATCATCATTTAGCTTTAAAAGCAAGTGATTGTATTGTTTGTCACCATTGTGATAAATGATGTCCATTTCATGTTCAACAGAGTAAACATATGCAAGAAATTACTGATTATTTTCATGAATAAGATATAGAGATACGAAATCGAAAATAAACAAGAAGTTTATTATATATCAGGAGGGAAAATGGAAATTGTTGTTATTGATGGACAAGGTGGCGGAATTGGAAAAAATATTATACAAGTTTTAAAAGAAAAGCATCCAGAATATACCATCATTGGTGTTGGAACCAATAGTATGGCAACAACACAGCTAAAAAAGGGTGGTGCTGATATTATTGCAACGGGGGAAAATGCTATTGTTTATAATGTTAAACATGCCTCTATTGTTGTTGGTCCGATTGGAGTTGCTTTTGCAAATTCAATGTATGGTGAAATTACACCAGCTATGGCAAAAGCTATTGGAGAAAGTGAAGCGCGTAAATATTTTATTCCTGTTTCTAAATGCAGTGCTCAAGTCGTAGGTGTTGCATCAAAATCAATATCTGAATATATTGATGACCTTGTTGTTATGATTGAAAAATTAGAAAAATAGAGGATATCGTATACATGAAGTATCGATTATAGTTGAAACTATAAACTACTTATGTATACGATATTTTTTTGAGTAAAATAATAAATATAACTTTTTTCAATGTTAAATGAAGCCTTTAAGTAGAAGTCATAGAGGAGTTTAGGGAGATTTATATGAATAAATTAGAATTATTACAAGAAGAATTAAAAAATTATGGAAAAGTTGCGATTGCTTATAGTGGGGGTGTTGATTCCAACTTTTTATTCCATGTAGCTCTTGAAACATTAGGAAAAGAAAATGTTTTACCTGTTTTATGTCGAGGAGCAATGATGTCAAAAGAAGACATTGAAGGTGCTCTTGAACAATTAAAAGATTCAAATCATGTGGTTTTATCAGTCAATCCATTAGACGTAGAAGCTTTTCATTTTAATCATAAAGATCGTTGTTATCATTGTAAAAGAAGCATTATGTCAAAAGTTATTGCCGTCGCTAAAGAACATGACTTTGCTTATGTTTTAGATGGGAAAAATAAAGATGATGAAAAAGTGTATCGACCAGGATTAAAAGCTTGTGAAGAATTAGGTATTATTTCGCCTTTAGCGAATAATAATTTAGCAAAACAAGAAATTAAAGATTATTCTAAACAGCTTGGTATTGCTACTTATAATAAACCATCCAATGCCTGTCTGGCTTCTCGTTTTGACTACAATACAGAGCTTACTTTAGAAAAATTAAAACTTGTTGAAGCAGGTGAAAAATATTTACATGATTTAGGAATGCTTCATGTACGTTTAAGAGTACATGGAGATGTGGCACGTCTTGAAGTTGAACCAGAAGATTTTATGAAAATCATTGAAAATAAAGAATTGATTCAAAATATTAAAAATCTTGGATTTAGATTTGTAACACTTGATTTAGAAGGAATTAGAAGTGGAGGTTATGATATTGAAAACATTAGAAATTCTACAAAAGGTTAAAAATAATGAACTAACAATTGAACAAGCTCAAAAACTGATTGAACAGCCTTTAGATTATGCAACGATTGATTATGATCGAAAAAAAAGAACAGGAAATCATGAAGTAATCTATGGTGCTGGAAAAACCAAGGAACAAATTATTGGGATTGTAAAAAATATGTTAGACCATGATATCCATTCTATTTTAATTACACGTGTCGACCAAGAAAAAAGTGAAGCTATCTTAAAAGAATTTCCACAAATGATTTATGATTCTTTATCGCACATTTGTTATATTGATGAAGATCAAAAAGAAATCAATAAAGGAAAAATTGTTGTTGTTTGTGCGGGAACATCAGACTTGCCAGTTGCTCGTGAAGCTATGCTTACAGCTCAATTTTTAGGTAACGAAGTTGAACTTGTCAGTGATGTGGGTGTTGCCGGTATTCATCGTTTGTTTCATCGTTTAGATATCATTCAAAGTGCAAATGTTTTAGTTGTTTGTGCAGGAATGGAAGGGGCCCTCGCTTCCGTTGTTGGAGGACTTGTGGATAAACCAGTTATTGCTGTACCAACATCTATTGGGTATGGCGCTAACTTTGATGGATTATCAGCTCTTCTTGCGATGCTTAATAGCTGTGCGAGTGGGGTTAGTGTTGTCAATATTGATAATGGATTTGGGGCAGGATTTATGGCCCATACCATTAATTGTTTAGGAGGAAAGAAATAGTGAAAGTATTATATTTTGATTGTAGTAGTGGAATCAGTGGAAATATGACTTTAGGAGCGTTATCTGAATTGATTGATGATCCTCATTATTTAGTTAATGAATTAAAAAAATTAAATGTGGATGGGTATCATATTCATATTTCTAAAGAAAAGAAAAATGGGATTACAGGAACTTATGTTGATGTTCATTTAGAACATGAACATCATCATGAACATGAGCATGAACACTTACATCATGAACACGCTCATCACCATCATCATGAACATCGTAATTTATTCGATGTTAATAAAATTATTGATGAAAGTGAAATTGATGAAAAAGCGAAAGATCTTGCTAAACGTATCTTTTTAAGAGTTGCCAAAGCTGAAAGCAAAGTCCATAATGAAAGTTTAGAAAATGTTCATTTTCATGAAGTAGGAGCCATTGACTCTATTGTTGATATTATTGGAACAGCGATTTTATTATGTAAAATTAATCCGGATGTTATTTATAGTAGTGTCGTTAATGATGGTTATGGATTTATTGAATGTGCACATGGAATGATTTCTGTTCCTGTGCCAGCAACATCTGAAATCTTTGCAGCAAGTAATGCTATCACTCGACAAATTGATGTAGATACAGAACTTGTTACACCAACAGGTGCTGCAATCATCGCAGAAATTGCGAGTGAATTTACTACAATGCCTGCTATGAATGTTCAAAAAGTAGGTTGGGGAACGGGTACAAAAGATTTGGTAATTCCAAATGTTTTAAAAGTATCCCTTGGAGAAATTAAAAAAAAAACGAAATTATAGTCATGGAAACCAACATTGATGATTGTAGTGGAGAAATGCTTGGTTTTGTAATGGAACAGCTTTTAGATCAAGGAGCTTTAGATGTTTTCTTTACTTCTATCTTTATGAAAAAAAATAGACCAGCTTATCGCTTGACGGTCGTTTGTAATGAAGAAAAGATGGGTCTCTTACAAAAAGTGATTTTTACGCAAACAACAACTATTGGTATTCGTTATCGTAAGGAACAAAGAACTGTTTTAAAAAGACAAATTAAAGAAATCGAAACACCACTTGGAAAACTTCAAGTAAAAGAAGTAGAAATTGATGGTGAAAAAAGATGTTATCCAGAATATGAAAGTGCTAAAAAATTAGCGTTAAAACATCACTGTTCTTTACAGGAAATATATCATCTTGTTAAATAAAGGAGAATTTATGACAAGTCAGTTAAATAAAATTGCAGATTATTGGAATCAACGTTCTTTTGGTTATTCTTTGGATAACCAAGAAGAACTTTTACATGATCAAGAAAAATGGATAGAATTAATAAATTTTTATTTGAAAATAAATAAAGGAATGAAAGTATTAGACTTAGGATGTGGACCAGGCTTTTTTTCTGTCTTACTTGCAAATTATGGATGTCAAGTTATCGGTATTGATTACAGTGACAAAATGTTGGAGGAAGCAAGAAATAATGCAGGTAAATTTAAAGCGAATGTCGAATTTCAAAAAATGGATGTTCAAAATTTAGCTTTTCAGGATGAAACTTTTGATTTGGTTATCACACGTAATGTGACATGGAATTTAGAAAAGCCAGTACAAGCTTATAAGGAAATATTGAGAGTCTTGAAAAATAAAGGGCATCTTTTAAATGTTGATGGTAATCATTATTATCACTATCAAGATCGAGATTATAATAGGTCAGGGCATAGTGATCATCAACATATGGAAGGAATTGATGTTTCTATTATTGATAATATTGCTAAAGAATTAAAGTTATCTTATGTTTTACGACCTCAATATGATATAGAAATTCTAAAAGAAATCGGTTTTCAACAAATTGAAAGTGAAATACTTTCAAAAGAAAAAACAAAGGAAGGAAAAGAATTGATTCGTCAATTCTTAATACATGCGATTAAATAATGAAAAGAATTTTATCATTATTTTCAGTTCTTTTCTTGGTGACACTTGTTACCTTTATTATGACAGATTTGGCACCAAGTGATAGTGCTGAAATGTATTATTTATCTAAAGGAATTACACCTAGCGAGGAAGTTTTAAATGAAACACGACATGAAATGGGTCTCGATAAAAATATTGTTGTTCGCTATGTTGACTGGTTGAATGATTTTGTTCATGGTGATTTAGGTTATTCTTATCATTATGGACAAGATGTGAATCAACAAATGTTATCAAAGTTACCAAATACTTTAAAATTAGCGATATTTTCATTTGTTGTTGTTTTAGCTTTTTCGATTCCTTTAGGAATTTATAGTGCTACTCATCGTCATAGTTTGATTAATTCTATTTTAAAAAATATCTCTTTTTTAGGTTTATCCTTACCTAATTTTTGGTTAGCACTTCTTTTAATTCTGCTTTTTTCAGTAAAGATTCAATTGTTTCCTGTTATTAGTGGAAGTAGTTTAAAAGGTCTTGTTTTACCTGCTTGTTGTTTAAGTTTTCCGCTGATTTGTTCTTATACAAGAATGATTCAAAATGCTATTTTAGAACAATTAAATCAAGATTATGTTATTGGACTCAAAGCACGAGGAATGAAACAATCAGAAATTTTATTAAAGCATGTTTTACCTCATGTTTTTACGACACTTTCTTCTTTATTAGGTCTTTCTATTGGACATTTACTTGGTGGAACAGCAATTATTGAAACGATTTTTTCATATCAAGGTTTAGGTAACATGGTTGTAGAAGCTATTCGTTATCGTGATTATCCAATTATTCAAGCTTATGCAATTTATATGGCATTGATCTATGTTTTTGTTAATCTATTTGTTGATATTTTTCAACAAGTATTAAATCCACGATTAAGGAGGCGTTTCAATGAAAAGAAAGTTAAAAATTGAGATTGGTCTTGCTGTTTTATTATTACTTATTGCTCTATTTGGTTCTTTTTTAGCGCCTTATGATCCTTTAAAAGTTAATTATGATTTTTCTTTACAACCACCAAGTTTCTTACATATTTTTGGTACAGATAAATTAGGAAGAGATGTTTTTAGTCGTATTCTTTGTGGTGCAAAAACTTCTTTTGGTTTGACTTTTTTGATGTTGTTTTTAATTGTTTTTATTGGAATGATTGTTGGCTTAATTGCAGGCTTGTCTAATGATAAAGTTGAATCTTTTTTTAATAATATAATTAATGGATTACTTGCTTTTCCTGATACGATTTTTGCCATTACAATAGTAGGAATCGTCGGGGCAGGTCTCTTTAATACAGTATTTGCTTTAGCACTTATTTGGTGGACAAAATATGCAAGATTGACACTAGCTCTTGTCAAACAAGAAAAGAAAAAGAATTATTTAGTGATGGCCCAAATGTCGGGCGTCCCACCACTGCAAAGAGTCATTCGTTATTTATTACCAAATATTTTATCACAAATACTTGTAACAGCTTTTTTAGATATTGGAAATATGATGATTTCACTTGCCGGTTTAAGCTTTTTAGGACTTGCTAGTCAGCCACCACAACCTGAATGGGGAGCGATGCTTTATGAAAGTAAACAATTTATGCAAGTGGCTCCTTGGATGATGTTTTTTCCAGGACTTGTTTTGTTTATTTGTGTGCTTATTTTTAATTTATTATCAGAAGATATAAGGGATTATTTAGATCCTAAACATTATGAGGAGAAGTTATGAAGAAAATAAAATTATTACTTTGTTTATTTATGTTAACAACTTTATGTGGATGTTCTAATTCAAACAAAAATGCATCAAGTAAAACACTTAATGCTGCTATGTTTTGGATTTCAACATCTTTAGATCCAACAAATAATTATGATGGATGGGTTTTAAGTCGTATTGGGGTAGGAGAAACATTGTTAAAACTTAATGAAAAATATGAAGTGGAACCATATCTTGCAAAATCCTATGAACAAATTGATGATACAACTTGGAAATTGACTTTAAAAGATTCTATTACTTTTTCAAATGGTAAAAAAGTAACAGGAGAAAATGTCAAAGCATGTTTAGAAAGAGCTTTTGAAAAAAATACAAGAGCGATTGATTATTTTGATTTAAATCATGTTGAAGCAAAGGGGCAAGATATTTATCTTTATTTAAATAAATCAAGTGGGGCAATCTTAAATAATCTTTGTGAACCACTCTTTACTATTTATGATGCAAGTCAAAGTGAAGAAGATATTGCCAATCATCCTCTTTGTACCGGCCCTTTTGTGGTGGATGATTTTGTTTCAGAAAAAACAATCGATACAAGCAAAAATAAAAAATATTACGATGGTAAAGCAAAACTTGACCATGTTCATTTTAGTCAAGTAGCAGATTCTGATGCGCGTGTTTTAGCGTTACAATCGGGTGAAGTTGATCTTGCGAATACGATAGATTATTCAAGTTTAAAATTATTTAGAAATAATAAAGATTATCAGGTTTTAGAAGTTTTAGGGCCACGTACAAATGTTATTTATATGAATAATGAAACAACATTTTTAAGTGATTTAACGATTAGAAAAGCTTTATCTTATAGTGTAAATCGTAAAAGTATTGTTAAATTGATTGGGGGAAAAGAAGCAACTGGTCTTTATTCAAGTGCATTACCTTATGGAGATGTTTCTAATGGCTATAGTCTTAATTTAAAAGAAGCCAATCGTCTTTTAGATGAAGCGGGCTATGTTGATACGAATAATGATGGTATCAGAGAAAAAAATGGACAAGAAATCATTTTAAATTATTATGAAAGCGCGGATCATGGTTCAGCAGATGCAAATATTATTGCGCAATCTATGCAAAGTGAAGCAAAAAAGATTGGTATTAAAATTAAACTTAATCAAGTTGAAAATGTGAATGATATTAAAGCAGCAGGAACTTTTGATTTATGTTCGGCTAATGATTCAAGTGCACCTACAGGTGATCCAGAAATCTTTATTCAACAACGTTATTTATCAACGGGTTCAAGTAATACAGGACGTTATAAAAACTCAAATCTTGATAATTTGATTCAACAATTTTCCACAACTTATGATTTAAAACAAAGACAACAACTTGCTATTCAAGCAAGTGAAATGATTTTAGACGATGCTGCCAATATTTATGTTTCTTATGTTCCTTTAAATACGGTAACTTCTTCTAAGGTCAAAGGAGCTATTTGCCATCCGGTTGATTATTATATGATTACAAAGGATATTGATCTTAAATGAGTATATTAAATTATCAAAATTTAACATTGACTTATAATGAACAAGAAATTTTACATCATATAGATTTAATGATTCCTAAAAATCAAATTACAGTTATTGTCGGTCAAAGTGGTAGTGGGAAATCAACGTTACTTAAAGCAACAATGGGATTGTTAAGTGATGATGCAAAAATTATAGAGGGTAAAATTTTATTTGAAGAAGATAATTTATTAGAAAAGGATTTAGATTGTTATAGAGGAAAAAAAATAGGCATGATTTTTCAAAATCCTTTAACTTATTTTGATGATTATCAAAATATTGAAGAACATTTCTATGAAAGTTTACATACTCATTTTAAATATTCTAAAAAACAGTCAAGAGAAATAGCTATTCATTATTTAAAACAAATGGGGCTAGAAGAAACTATTTTAAACAAGTATCCTTTTGAATTATCAGGAGGAATGGCTCAAAGGGTGATGATTGCTTTAGTATTATGTTTACAACCTTCACTTGTTTTGGCTGATGAACCGACAAGCAGTTTAGATGTCGTTATTCAAAAACAAATTTTAGATTATCTTTTAAATCTAAAAAAACAAACAACTTTTGTGTTTGTAACACATAATATTCAAGTAGCACGTTATATTGCAGATCAAATAGTTGTTATTAAAGATGGAATGATTGTAGAAAAAGGAAACGTAGAGACTCTTTTTAATGCTCCTAAGCATCCCTATACAAAGTCACTATTATGAAAGGAAAAGAATAATGCGTTTATTTGAAGCTAAAGATCTTACAAAAAAATACGATAAGACTGTTTTAAATCATCTTGATTTTAGCATTGATGAAGGTGAAGTTGTTGGTATTATTGGTGTTAGTGGATGTGGAAAAAGTACCCTTGCAAGACTTGTTTCAGGTATTGAAAAACCTTCTTCAGGTTCTTTATTATATCAAGGAAAAACAGTTGATTTTAAAAAGAGTCGTAAAGATATACAACTTATTCTTCAAAATCCAATTGAAAGCTTTTCGCCACGAATGAAAATCAAACAGTTTCTTTATGAACCTTATCATTATTTTTATCATTTAAATAAAAAAGAAGTGATGACTGCTATTAAAAAGATATTAGAACAAGTAAGTATGGATGAGGCTTGTTTGGAAAAATATCCTCATGAATTAAGCGGAGGACAGTTACAAAGAATATCAATTGCTAGAGCATTGATTATACAACCCCAATTACTTATTTGTGATGAAATTACCAGCAGTCTCGATCAAGTGATTCAAAGAGATATTATCGAATTATTAAAACAATGTGTTTATAAATATCATATGGCTATTCTTTTCGTTAGTCATGATCTCTCATTGGTTCATGAGTTTTGTCATCAGGTTCTTGTTTTAAATGATGGAAAAATCATAGAAAAAGGAACAATACAACAATTATATAAAAGTGAAAATGAAGTTGTACAAAACTTATTAAAGGCAGCTTATTTAAATGGTTAGGATATTTTGAAATATCCTTTTTTCTTTACAATGACAAGAAGATATTGTTATAATTATAACAAGAGTTATATATAACATTAGTTATAGAAAGGAGGCTTTTATGCCAGCAAAAAGAAAAAAACAAAAAGAAGATATTCTACAAGCAAGTATTTCGATTATTAGCCATGAAGGACTCAATGCTTTAAATGCCAGAAAGATTGCAAAGAAATTAGGCTGTTCAACACAACCACTTTTTTATATTTATGAGAATATGGATGTTTTAAAAAAAGATGTGATAGATGAAATTGTAAAGATTTTTGATCGAGAAGTTTTAAAAAGTGAAACAGGTCAATTAGAATACAAGGATATTGGAATCAATTATATTCGTTTTGCTAAAGAAGAACCTGAATTATTTAAAATTATGTTTAACCGAAAAATAAATGAAGGAGCATTTGATTTTATTGATTTAACAGGATCAGCAAAGACAATCCTTGAAACAATCTCTAAACAAACGGGTATGTCAAATGAAGATGCCAAACAATTCCATTTAAGAATGTGGTTATATGTCAATGGGATTGCTAGTTTAGCAGCCAATCAAACTGTTGAATTTAATGATGGAGAAATTGCAGAATTGTTAAAGGATCAATATGTTTCAATGCTTCTTTATGAAGTAAAAAAGGGAAATGTAAAAGAAGAAATTTTGGCACAACTTGCTATAAAGAATAGGGAAGGAAAAGAATGATGGAAAAAGTAATAGAGGTTTCACATCTTACAAAAGAGTATAAAAATTTAAAAGCAATTGATGATTTATCCTTTAATGTTTATCAAGGAGAAATTTTAGGATTATTAGGACCTAATGGTTGTGGGAAAAGTACAACTATTAACTCTATTTTATCATTACTTAAATATCAAGAAGGATTTATTAAGGTTTTTGGTAAAGAAATGAAACCTGATTCTTATGATTTAAAAGCAAAGATAGGAGTTATTTTTCAAGAAGTAGCTGTTTTTGATGAATTAAATGTTTATGATAATATCAATTATTTTTGTGGTTTATATATTCGAGATAAAAAACAAAGAAAACAATATGTTGACGATGCAATTAACTTAGTAGGATTAAATGATTTTAAAAAGTTTTTACCTAAACAACTTTCTGGAGGTTTACTTCGAAGATTAAACATTGCCTGTGGGATTGCTCATAAGCCTAAACTGATCTTTTTAGATGAACCAACTGTTGCAGTTGATCCACAAAGTCGTAATCATATTTTAGATGGTATAAAAAAATTAAGAGATCAAGGGGCTACAATTGTTTATACAACACATTATATGGAAGAAGTAGAAATACTTTGCGATCGTATTATTATTTTAGATAAAGGAAAGATCATTGCTCAAGGAACAAGTGATGAATTAAAGAAAGAAGCAAATATTGAGGAAAAGATTGAACATGTAGGTCCAACTCTTAATGACGTTTTCTTAAAATTAACAGGAAAGGAATTGAGGGATTGATGTTTATTCATAATCTAAAGTATACAGTTAAAATACTTTTTAAAAATAAAGTTCTTATTTTTTGGATGTTTGCTTTTCCTATTATTTTAGGTATTTTCTTTCACATGGCTTTTGAAAATATTGAAAAAGACGAAGCTTTACAAGTTTTTGATATTGCAGTTATTGACAATAAGGAATATCAAAACCAAACAATTTATCAAGAAACCTTTAAAGAGCTTTCTGATAAAAAAAATAAGGATCAGTTATTTCGTATTCATTTTGTAAATAAAAAAGAGGCGGAACAGCTTTTAGAAGATAATGAAATAGAAGGATATGTTCTCTTTAATAAACAAGAACCACAAATTGTGATTAAAGAAAATGGTATGGAACAAACAATCTTGCAATTTGTTATGGATGAAATTAAACAAAATAAGAGGATGATAGAAGATCTAACAAGGAAACAAATTGAAGATGAAATACAACAAGGAAATTATAATTTTAATGTTCAAAAAATTGTACATGATATTCTTCAAAAGCTCAATAACCAAGAAGTATCTTTAAAAGACACATCAAGTAGTCATTTAAGTTATATGCAAATTGAATATTATACCTTAATTGCCATGGCTTGTATGTATGGTGGGATGTTGGGCTTAACAGCTATTAATAATCAATTGGCGAATATGTCCGCTAAAGGGAAAAGAGTTTCTGTTTCACCAAATAAAAAAGGAATACTTGTCTTATCTTCAGCACTAGGTTCTTATTTAGTAAGCCTTGTTGGTTTAGCAATTCTTTTAATCTTTTTAAAATTTGGTTTAAATGTTGAATTTGGTAGTCAATGGCTTTATATAATCATTCTTTCTTTAGTTGGTGATTTAGCAGGTATTTCGATGGGAATATTTATTGCTTCTGTTTTTAGAGTTTCTGAACAAGCAAAAACAGGAATTAATATTGTGATTTCTATGTTTTTCTCGGTTCTATCTGGGATGATGGGTGTTACTTTAAAATATGTTATTGATAAAAATATACCTATTATTAATCTTATCAATCCTAATAATTTGATTACCGATGGTTTTTATGCTTTATATTATTACAATACATTTAATCGATATATCAGAGATATTTGTTGTTTAGGAGTATTTATTATTGTATGTTTATTTATTTCTTTTAGGACTTTAAGGAGGGAACAATATGATTATATTTAGTACCGTTTTTAAAATCTTAAATAAATTAAAAGGAAACTTGATTCTTTATACAGTGATCTTACTTGCAATTACATTATTTAATACAACTTCTGGTAATATGAATCATTATGAGGCAACAAAACCAGATATTTTGATTGTAAATAAGGATCAAAACAATGAAATAACCAAAGGATTTGTTTCGTATTTAAAAGAACAAGCGACATTAAAAGATATCGACATCAATGATCAAGAAAAAGTAGACGATGCATTGTTTTATCGTGATATAAGTTATGTTGTGTATATTCCTGAAAACTTTGGTGATGATCTTGTAAATAATAAAAATCCAACGATTGAATATAAATCAAATGGTAATGAAAATGCATCTTTTACCCAAATGTTAATTGAAAAATATATAAAGACAGTAAATCTTTATAAAGAGCATTATCAAGGTAAAGCTTTAAATCAAAAAGTCAAACAAGTGATTAACCAAAAAACAAAAGTAAACCTCAACACATCTTTAGATAGTTCTAAATTGAATCAAGTGAATGTTTATTTTAATTTCTTAAACTATGCCTTACTTGCTGGGGGAGTTTATTGTATGACAATGATTCTTGCAAGTTTAAATCAAGAGGGTGTGCGTAAAAGAACAATTATGAGCAGTTTTTCATATCGTAAATATAATTGGATTGTTTTTGCTTCTTTAGGTCTTGCTTCTTTTATTGTATGGTTAGCCTATATGATTATTAGTTTTATCTTATTTAAAGAAATTATGTTAAGTGGGAATGGGATTGCTTATATTTTAAATTCATTTGTTTTTTCAATATGTAGTTTGGCCGTAGGATTCTTAATTGGAACTATTACCCATAATAAGCAAGCTATTGGAGGTATTGTCAATGTTGTTGCTTTAGGAACATCGTTTCTTTGTGGATGTTTTGTGCCAATGTCATTTATGCCAAGTTATGTTTTAAAGATTGCTCATATTTTACCAACGTATTATTTTGTACAAAACAATGAACTTATTAAAACATTAGAATATTTTAAATTAGAAACATTACAACCAATAATTATTAATGGTATTATTGTTTTAGGATTTACCTTAAGCTTTGTTTTGATTACCTTAATGATTAGTAAAAGAAAACAAAAGATTGGGTGAGTGTATGAAAGAATTTCTATTAATTGTTGCCATTGTTATTTTAATGAATACAAAGAAACAAATATCAAAAGATCATTATTTAAGTTTAGGAATTTTAATGGGATGCAATAGGATACTATTTTAAAAAGGACGAGTCATCAAGATGGATAAGAATGAATTATTAATGAATATTTATAAAATTCACACAACACATTTAGGTATATCAAGAATTAAAAGAAATTTAGGAATTGAAGAAGATGTTGTAGAATTTTGTAAGAATAAAGTTTTAGATAAAAAGAGTTTGATATATCGTAAAGGGAAAAACTGGTATATTGAAAATGGTGCTATAAAAATAACAATTAATGCAACAAGCTATACCATTATTACGGCACATACAATAAAATAGATTTTCACAAGTTGTGCACATTATGCACATTTTATTCACATTGAAATTAAAATATAAAGTTAGGTTATCATCATTTTGATATGGGACAATCATATGGTAATGAAAAAGGTATAGGCAAAGATATCCGTAAACATGTCAAGTAACCAAAGAAAGTATTGTTCAAACCATTGAAACAACGGGACTAGGTTATTTAGATAGGATGATTATTCATAGAGCTTAACCTTAGGAGAAAGTCAATCAAAGCGATGATCGTTATCTAGAAGGAAATAAAATTGCTTGTAAAGTTTTAGAAGATGTTTATAAGGAAGGAAAGTTAAAAGTAATTTGTGAAATTTTATATGAAGAATTTCGTGCAGAACACATGGATTTTATTGATGGTCCAGCTACTAATACTTCTATTTTAGATGAAGATTAAAAAGTGATGTTATTTGGGTTTGCTATAGAGCATAATGATTAAAAGATATTGACAATTTGTTAGTATCTTTTTTCTTGACAATCTTTTTTATAATTATATAATTACCAATGATAATTATCATTGGTAATTAATAGGAGAAATTAATGAAAAGCGAAAAAGTAAAAGAAATGTTAGATAGCTGTTACATGGCTAAAAGGATTTTAGATATGTTGCCTAAACTTCCTGAAGGAGTTTTACCATCCTATGTACGTTATTTAGAAACGATTATCGAACTTGAAGAAAAAAATCAAAAAGTGAAGGTTTCAGATGTGAGTGAAGTTTTAAATCTTCCTCGTCCGGGAGTTACACGTACAATTCATGCAATGGAAGAAAAAGGATATTTAAAAAAAGAAACAGCTAAACATGATGGACGTGTCACTTATGTGACCGTTACAAAAGAAGGAAAAATGATTTTTGAAAAATACAATAAAGATTATTTTCAAAAATTAGCCTTGTGTTTGAATCATGTTTCTAATGATGAAGCAGATTGTATGATTCAAACTATTGAAAAGTTTTATGAAGTTATGTGTGAAGGGAGAGAAAGATAATGGATCAATCTAAATCAGATTTTACACAGGGAAGTATTTTAAAGAAATTAACGTTGTTTATGATTCCCGTTTTAGGTGCGCTTATTTTACAAGCGGCCTATGGAGCGGTTGATTTACTTGTTGTTGGAAGGTTTGGAACAACAGCAGGACTTTCAGCAGTTTCTACAGGAAGTCAACTTTTAAACTTGATAACATTTGTGGTAACACAATTTGCGATGGGAATTACAGTTTTAATTGCAAGATATATTGGTGAAAAGAAAATGAATTCGATTGGTGCTTTAATAGGAGGAGCAACGGTAGTTTTTGCAATTATTTCTGCAATTATATTTGTAGTTATGATTACGTTAGCATCACCAATTTCAACTTTGATGCAAGCACCTAAAGAAGCACTTGGTTTAACTGCTACTTATGTAAGAATTTGTGGGGCAGGTATTTTCTTTATTGTTGCTTATAATCTATTATCAGCAATCTTTAGAGGTTTAGGCGATAGTAAATCACCTCTTTTATTTGTGGCAGTTGCCTGTGTTATTAATATTATTGGTGATTTAGTTCTTGTTGCAGGATTACACTTAGATGCAGCAGGAGCTGCCATGGCAACTGTCTTTGCCCAAGCAATCAGTGTTGTTTTTGCTTTAATGTTATTATTTAAAAGAAAATTATCATTTAAAATTACAAAGCATGATTTTAAAATCAATTCACATTGTGTTCGAGCTTTAAAAATTGGATTACCATTAGCGCTTCAAGAATGTTTAACACAAATTTCATTTTTAGCTTTATGTGCTTTTATTAACCGTTTAGGATTAGAAGCATCATCCGGTTATGGTGTTGCTTGTAAAATCGTTAACTTTGCCATGTTAGTACCAAGTTCATTAATGCAATCAATGGCTTCTTTTGTTGCTCAAAATGTGGGTGCTGGTGATGAAAAAAGAGCAAAACATGCAATGTTTACAGGAATGGGTATTGGCTTAATAATTGGTGTTGTTGTCTTTATCTTAGTTTTATTTAAAGGAGATTTACTTACAAGTATTTTTACAACAGAAAAAGCTGTTATTTTACAAGGTTATGCTTATTTAAAAGGATTTGCTTTAGAAACAATTGTAACAGCAATATTATTTAGTATGGTTGGTTATTTTAATGGTCATTATCAAACGGTATGGGTCATGGTACAAGGACTTATTCAAACACTTCTTGTACGTTTACCACTTTCTTACTATATGTCAATTCAACCTCATGCAAATTTAACAAATATTGGTTTAGCTGCACCAATTGCGACAATTGTTGGTATTATACTAAATGTATGTTTCTATATTTATTTAAGTAAAAAAATGAAAAAAGAAAATGCTTAGGAAGTGTGAAAAACACTTCTTTTTTAATAAGAAGAATTTTTTGTGTTGGAGCTACTGTTGCCATTGCTGTTGCAATTGAAGAAGCTTGTAAATAATGATGAATATTCCATTATTTTATCTTTACAATTACACTGAAAATTAATGGATTTTCAGTGTAATTGTAAAACACCTGTTATAAGTATATTAGATGAAA
>ERZ1673700.1550-NODE-1550-length-22017-cov-4.780393_pt1 | contig 22017 bp, 19 predicted proteins | sample MGYA00580230_ERZ1673700 | MGnify/ENA primary metagenome ERZ1673700 (study PRJEB41218, sample SAMN15661782) | gut metagenome | host: Homo sapiens | place: Canada: London | collected 2015-08-20/2019-03-30 | study: EMG produced TPA metagenomics assembly of...
TATTTTCTGAATTATTTCTATTCTTTTATTAGTTCTATTATAATATAAAAAATTTGCATCAATAATTGGATATAATACTATAGCACTAATTATTAAAACAATAAAAATCCATGCTAGTATTTTAAATCCCTTCTTTTCATTTATTAATTTTCCCAATAATTCAGCTAACAATTCCTTCATTTTATTATTCTCCTTTATAATTTGTAATAAGTAATTTAAAACCTGATGTTTCCAAATTTTTATTTAAATCATTCAGTAAATATTTTGCATATGGAGACTTTGTGTCTTCTTTATAGCCTGTTAAAAAACCAGCAACAAAAACTATATTTTTGTTAAAAAGCTTTTTAAAATCTTCTAATTTTATTTTGTTCTTTTCATTATCTTCTAGACTATTGTAATACTTTTCTATATATTCTTTATCACTCTTCATTATCATTTCTAACATCTTAGAAGCAGTATATATCTGATTTTCTAAATCTCTTACATTTACACCATTAAAATTCCCTTTATTACACATTAAATAAGTCTTGTCATTATCTGTAAAAATTAAATCTGCTAATTCTATAAATTTTATCTCATGAGTATGTACTTTAATAATTCGCTTATCACCTTCAAATTTTTTATTGTATTCTTCTTCATTTTTTATATCATTTTTAATCAAATTAAACTTTTTAGTAATATCTTTTGCAGCTGGTTCTATGCTATGGTATAAATTTTTGTATTGTTCATCTAACATATTAAAGAAGTGTTCCTCAAAAACATACCACGAACCATTTAATAAGTAAAAACAATTTTTATCATCTTCAATGTTTCCTCTCAGTACATTCAAAACTTTCTCTGGATATATTATTTGCTCTCCGTTTTCGTTTTGGGTTTCCATTTCAAAATTATTTAGCATCTGTTCTATACTATTTTTATATAACTTACCTTTTTCATCCTTTAAAAATTCAATTATATCACTAAGTACTATTGGTTCTTCTTTTTCAAAAACTTCTTTTCCATTTTCTTTAATTATATATTTGTATGACGAAAAATAATATTCAGCAATATTGTCACTCAAAATTTGAAAGTCCTCATATTCTTCATTTAAAATTTTATTTATCATAATTTCTTTTAAGTATGAACCTTTTATTCCTTTTTTTCTAATTGGTACAAAATAATTTAATATAAAATTATCTTCCTGTGTTTCCAATTTGGATAATGTAGTTAAAATAGTTTTTAGTTCATCTAATGATATACTCTTTCTTATTACAACTGAATCTCCACTAGATATTACAATCTGTCTATTATCTTCTATTCCATCGACGCCTAATTTTTTGGCAATATCTTTTGATACTTGAATACTTAGTTCTCTATAAATACTACCTAATCTATCTTCCATAGATACACTAGTAACATTTTTGGTTATTCTTTCTGTAGACAAATTATTTCCAGTTATATTATTTTCTACTACTTTTTTTATGATAGGATTATTTTTTTCTACAATTTTTGGAATTAAGTATAATCCATAATTTTTCTCTACAAATTTATTTATATAATTAGCTCCTCTTCCTCCAGTCATTGCATATAAATTATTATCTACAACTGTAAACAATATGTAAGATGTACTTTCATTTAATATTTTTTTATCATTTATATCTTCTAAAATTTCTCCGTTATTTATCATATATTCAACAATATGTTTCCAAATAGGATTCCTTTTGCTCTTAATAAGCAATAAACTAAATTCATCATATTCTGATATTAGAACATTATCATTTCCTTTTTTAATACAATTTTTCAAATACTCAATTATTTTATTTTTTATACTATACATGTCATCATTATCATCTATTTTAATTTTTTCTTCTACTTTTTCTATATTTATTTTATATATACTAAATTGTATTAACTCGTTATTATCTTGCATTTAAATCCCCCTTAATAATTGTATCCCAATATTTTAGAAAAATTTGTCGAAACTTGTAATTTATTATCAAAAAAGCAAAATAATCCTGTAATATTTACATTCATATTTTGCTTTTCATTAGTTTTTTTATTCTTATCAATTCTTTAAGCATCCTATTGGAACAACTAATATTCCGTTTTTAGTAGTATATGCCATTTTTGTGTTAGTAATAATCATTAAAAATTCTGGTTTTCTTAATCTATCATTTTTTTCAATTAAATCTTTTAATTCTAATAAATGTTTTTCTGCTTCTTCTATTGACTTTTCACTTCCTATTTTTGTTTCAATTAAACAATACTTCCCATTATCAAAATGAGCTACCTCATCGCATTCTAGTCCATATCTATCTCTATAATGATTTAATGTACCTCCTATTGAATTAATATAAACGCTTAAATCTCTATCTACTAGATTTTCAAAAAGCAATCCATATGTATTAGGATCAAGCATTAATTCTTTTGGTGATATTCCAAGTAAAGCTGTAGCAAGAGACGGATCCACTAAACTCTTTTTAGGTGTTGATCTAATTGCCGTTTTACTCCTAATATTAGGATTCCATGCTGGAATTTCATCAATAATGTAAAGTTTCTTTAATACTGCTAAATAATCATTTATTGTTCTATCTGATACATTATTATTATTTGCAATAACATCCTCAATTAAAGTTTGGTTTGACTCTATTGTAGAATCTAGTCTTGCATATGATTTTAAAATTAATCTTGCTAATTCAGAATTTCTTGAAACACCATCTATTCTAGAAACATCTGATTCACAAACAGCAGTAATATAGTTCTTTGAAATTCCTAATGAATCATTTTCATCTTCCATATTAAAAATATCTGGCCAGCCACCTCTACAAATTAAAAATGCCATTCTTTCATATGTGATATCACTTGTTATTCCATCAATTTTTCTATTTCCTTTTAAAAGTTCAGATAATGAAATTTTACCATTTGAATCTCCACTTTCAAATAAAGACATTGTTTTCATATCCAAAAAAGCAAATCTACCAGCACCTGAGTGTAAACTTTTATCTTCTTTTTCATTTGGAGTTGCTGAACCCGTCAAAAGATATTGTCCTTTTTTTCCTGTCTCATCAACTGAATGTCTAACTGTATTCCACAAATTAGGAGCTAACTGCCATTCATCAATTAATCTTGGTTTCTCTCCTTCTAATAGCAATGATGGTTTCAATTCTGCAAGTTTTAATGCATTAGAATTTTCTTCATCTATATCTTCATCTTGTAATTCTATATAACTTTTTGCTCGTTGTTTACAAGTTGTTGTTTTTCCACACCATTTTGGTCCTCTAATTAAAATTGCCCCTGCAATCTTCATCTGTCTAGATAATTCTTTATCAATAATTCTTTCTTTATAATTTTTCATAAACACTCTCCTATTAAATATATTATACTATACCTTTTAATTTATTTCAATGTTTTGTGGTGTTTTATTTCAAAGATTTGTGATTATTTATTTCAAACATTTGTGATTTATTTTACAATACTAATGTTCTCTAAAATTTTGAAAAAATATATCTTCATAAGACAAAGTCAATTACTCTTTTATTTTAGTAATTTAAACACATTTTTATTTTATACTAAATATTTAAATATATTTAACTTTTCGGTCATTTAGTATATTATTTTTCGGTTATTTGTAGTTTTTTTATTTCAATGATTTGTGATTAAATATTTAAAAAACCTTGTTAACTTATTTTATTAATTCTTTCACTTTTATAACATCTATATTTTAATTTCAATAATCACATTTTTTTATAGTCGTACTAGCTTTTACACTCAAAAGATGCTATACTATTATTATATTTTATTTTGAAAGGAGGTTAAATATATGGTAAACTCAGCTTGTAACTCAACTTTAATTTCAAGTTATAATTTAGCGAATAAAATTAATTTTTATTATAAAGCATATTATAATAATATATCCTATAAAGATGTCATAAAAGAATCTATTTCTATATCGATTGATTCTTCTAATAATTTTAATTTTATTCAAAAAGAATATTTGAAATTTATAATTTCATTTTTCTAAATAAATTTATATGAAAGGAATAGGCATTTGTATGAATTTAAATAAATTTTAAACACTCTAGTTTATAGATTAGTATAACTAGAGTGTTTATTTTTATTATTGAATTAGTTTATTTCTATTATTCTTTTGGCATAAGAACAATCCGCCATTATTTTTCTATCATTTATTTTTGCGTTCTCTATCACTTTTTCTACTAATTTTCTTGCAATTCCTTGTCCTTGATATAAGCTACTAACTTCTGTATGAACAATATTCCAATATTCTCCATCCTCTATAAATACACATTCTCCTATTGTCGTTTTATTATCATATGCTACCGCTTTATTATTTTCTTTCTCAAATTTTATTTCTATCATAATAAACTCCCTAATATTTTAGTTACGCTAACTTCTCAGCATTCTCATTTATTTCTTCAATATCTTCTCGAATCTCTTTAAATAAATCCACATTATTTCCAAAAAGCTCATACACTTGTCCAACAGTATTAAAAGGTTGCTCTGTCAATTTTTCCATTTCTATAGTTCCATTTTTTACAACATAATCAACTAGTAATTTCACAAATTGTATTTGTTTCATGTTCAATCTATTTTCATTTATGTATTTGTAAAAAATATCACTTGCAACACTTTTATCAAGACCAACTATATTTCTTACTGCTTTTATTACATTTGTATCTCCAAATGTTTCTGCATATTCTTTGTTGCTTCCTAATTCTTCAAATAGTATTTTTTCTAAATTTTCTTTTTCTAATTCTGTCAATCTTATATTATGTCTTATTTTCCATATAATGCTATTTTCCAAATTACCTGTTAAGAATTTTTCTAGTTTCTTTCTATAATTTGTAAAGTTATTTCCTGTACTTACATATACATATTCTTCATCAATATCATTTAAAGTATCTTCTATATCTATATATACAGGGGGTCTATTGTATGGATCTATAAATTGTATTAGGTCTCTTAATTCTTTTCTAATTTCTTCTACTTTCCAGAAATCGGCTTCTTTCAAATAATCTGTTTCTGCTACTTTTAAAATCAGTTCTTGTTTTTCTTTTACTTGTGGTACTGTTCCTAATTTTTCTAGTTCAGATACTGTATCTATTATTGTATTCTCACATCTACCAGTTTTTTCTGTTCTAATTCTTTTTACTTGTAATTGATACAATAAATTGTCAAATCTTTTAGCAGATTCATTCTCATCTGATGCTATAAATAATGGAATTAAATTTTCTTTTATATCTGCTAAGTCTATTGTAGATATATATACCCAATTTTCTTTTTTAGAAAATTGTTCTATATAATGTACTTTGGCTTTTACTAAAAAACTTTCTTTATTTAGTTTGTTTATTTCTTCAATAAATTCTTCTATCAATTCTTCTCTATAATTTTTAAATATTTCATCACTTTGGTATTTTAAATTTTGTAATTCTACGATTAAATCTAACTTATATCCATATATTCTTTCTGTCAAACTTATTTGTGTATTTGCCTCTATACCTTTTGGATTCTCAGAGAAGAATTCAAAATTTTTACAATAGTCAAATATGTAAAATTCTTTTTTATCTTGTCCTACTCCAAATAAATCTTTACAATGTCTTGTTCCTCTACCAATCATTTGCCAGAATTTTATTTTTGATTTTACTGGTTTAAAAAATACTAAATTTAATATTTCTGGCACATCAACGCCTGTATCTAACATATCAACAGATACTGCTATTTGAGGAAAATCATCTTTTATACTAAAATGTTCTATTAAATTTTCGTTATACTTAACTTGATTATCTATTAATTTTGCAAATTCACCTTTATACTCTGGATATAACTCATTAAATATTTCTACTATTCTTTCTGCATGTTTGTGATTTCTTGCAAATATAATAGTTTTTCCTAATTTATCTCCGCCTTCTACTTTTATTCCTTTTTCCATTAAAAGTTCTAATAGCTTTTTAATTGTATCTCTATTAAATAACCAACTATTGATTGCTGTAGCATCTATTTCTTCTGGAATGTTATCTTCATCATCTGCAAAAGTATTTTCATATTCTTCTTTTTCTTCTTCACTTAATTCATTATATTTAATTCCTCTATCCATAAAATCTGTACTTGTTTTTATAGTATGATAGTCTACTAAATATCCCTCTTTTACTGCTCTTTCATATTCATATGCAAATGTTGGTACATCATTTTCTATTTCAAAAAATCTATATGTATTTCTATCTACATCATTTCTTGGAGTTGCTGTTAAACCTACTACTAAGCCATCAAAATAATCGAATATTGCTTGATATTTTTTATATATACTTCTATGAGCTTCATCTACTATAATTAAATCAAAATGTCCAGGAGTAAATAATTTATTTCCTGTTTTACTTTTGGTACTGTCTATTGCATTAATCATAGTTTGATATGTAGAAAATACAATTCTTGAATCTTCTGGATTATCTACTGTACTTAATAAATTACAACAAGACATATTAGGCAATAGCTTTGTAAAATTATTTTTAGCCTGTTTTACTAAAACTGTTCTATCTGCTAAAAATAAAACATTTTTAACCCATTCTTTATCTGATAACACATCTACTATTGAAATTGCTGTTCTTGTTTTTCCTGTTCCTGTTGCCATTACTAATAATGCTTTTCTATGTCCTTCTTCAAAAGCTTCACAAACACTTTTTATTGCTTCTAATTGATATTCTCTATTTGTTATTTTATCATCTACAAATATATGCTCTAAACTTTGTCTACCACTTCTTCTATTTATTAATAATTGTAATTCATCTTGTGTATAGAATCCTGCAACTTTTCTTGGTGGATAATTTACATCATCCCACATATATATTTCAAATCCATTTGTGTAATATATAACGGGTCTTTGATGATATTCTTGTTCAATACAATCAGCATATAATTTTGCTTGATTTTGTCCAACTTTTGGATCTACACTTGTTCTTTTTGCTTCGACAACTGCTAATGGTAATCCATTTTTACCAAATAATACATAATCTGCATATCCTTCTTGTTTATTATTTGGCATACCCTGTAATTTTAATTCTTCTTGTATGTTTGTTTCAAAATCCCAACCAGCAAGTTTTAATTCTAAATCAATATATTTCTTTCTTGTTTCATATTCTGATATATCTTTAACCTTAAATGCATAATTTTGCTTTTTGTTTTCTCTTGTTTGAGTTAGTTTCTTTCTTAATTCTTCATTTTCTTTTCTAGTTTCTTCTAACTTTTTATCTTTTGCTTCCAATTCTTGATATAAAGTTTCTCTTTCTTTTACTGCTAATACATTTACAGTTTGTGTAGGTAAAATATTTTCGTCAAATTCTTTTTCTTCAAAACTATCAGAATAACAATATGCTATCCAACAAGTAAAATTATATAAATATCTTAAAGAAAGTATTACTTCTTCTCTTGATATCTTTTTATTATTATGTACTGCAAAATTTCCTAATTTTATAACATATTCAATTTGCTTTAATAATTTTTCATCTATTATGTTTTTAAATGTTATATCATGAACTAATGCTGATAAATTATCATTGTATGGAATTCTTAAATCATTATCACTGGCATATAGCCATTTTACTGCTAATTCTAATGCTCTTCTACTTAATATGCTACATGTTACTGTATTTAGTCCTATTCCGTTTTCTGCCTCACAACATGCTTCTGAAAAATTATTAAATATTTTACTTTGTTTTAAAAAATCAAAATTTGACATATTTTACTCCTCTATATCCATTTTTTCTCTTCATCGGAATATTCCAACCACTTTACTTTCCATCCATTTATATAAAATAGATTCGATTTTGTATCTGGCACATCCATTTGTTTTGTTTTAAAACTTATCTTTCTTAACAAGAGTTTTTCAAGTAAATACAAAGCTCCTAATGCATTTAGTAAATTTTCAAAATTACCTTTTTCAAAGTTTTCTGTTCTGCTATGTTTAACTTCATTGTATCCTTTCCACCAAAACAAATTTGCTGTTTTATTTTTATCCCAATTATTTAAAGGTTTTATTTTCATTCTATTCGTTCGTCTTACATTAATTTCTATATCTCGAAAATTCTTTAAGTTCAATTCTTTGCATACATCTTGCATATAACTCTTAATAACTTCGTAATAATTCTTAATATTTATTACCTTACTTGACATATCTAAATTTCCTAATTCTTTACAAACAACTTCAAACTCTGATGCTACAGATTGTAATTGTTTAATTATAATTTCAGACGAAGTTTTATAATTAGTTTCTCTAATATCAATATATCTTGTTATTTCTATAAAATCATTTTCAAGCATACAATAATAATTCCAATATTTTTGTATAAATTCATCTCTATTACTAATCATAGTTCTCTCTTTCAATCATTATTTTTTTGTTTTTATACCTAATTTTTTTATTTTAAATAAAAGATTGTTCTATTCTAGATATTTCATTTTGCATTTCATTTATTCTTATTTTAATTTTAGCATTTAGTTTTATCATATCTTTTTCATATTCTTTTACTAATTCATACATTTTCTTTTTATATCCTTCTTTAGAATAGTCTAGTATATTTTCTCGTAATTTTTCTATTTCACTCTCTTTTACTTGAATATTATAACTAAAATCATATAAAAATATTTCTTTTAAAAAACCTTCTTTATATGAATCAACTTCATATTTTTCAATATACTGATAAATATACAGTAAATCAGAAAATTTTTTATATACCAAACTAGATATATATTCGTTCTCTTCTGATAAATTATCTATTATTTTTGTATCATTTAAAAACTCACAGATAGCATCAAATATATTTTCATATATAATTTTCAATCTATTTATTTGATATTTTTTCTTGTTTTTTATGGCTGATATATAAGCCAATATTAATCCTGTTACCATTCCCGAAAATATATTTGAAAAAATCGATGATAAATACTCATACTCTGTTATATTAAATACTATGGATACAACCAAACTAATCATTGTCCCAACCATTAACGTACATAGTATTCTATTTTCATTATAATTTTCTTTATTTTTTTCTTTTTTGGTCATACTTTTATTTTCCTAATTAAAATATTTATTCATTAAACTTTCTTGTAATTCTTCTGTCTCTTTTAAATTTTTTTCTAGTGTAATTTTCTGCTTATCAATTTTTTCAACTATTTTTGCAAATTTATTTATTTCATCCATAGATGGAAGTGGTAGTTTAACATGATTCATCATATTAGATGTTATTTGATTAATTGTAGTAGTTGCTCCCGTTGATATTTGTGCTCTGAAGCTATCCATTTGAAAGAAAGTCATTAAATATGGATAATATTCACTTCTAATTATCATCATAAATGCACCAAAACTCATATCTTCATTAGAATTATTTATTAATGCTACTTTTCCAACTAATCTAGCACTTCCATTTCTTGAACACATTAAAATATCATTATTTTTCACATATTTTTTTGGGGGAATAATACATGAAACTCTTATAAGATCTTTATAATCTAACTTTCCGTTTTGAATATTGCTAGATCTTAAAACTATTGTACCATTTTCATTTATATCTGAGGGCTTATATGTTAATCCATTCCAATATTGTGATATATCTGAAAGGTTTACTATTTTATAGTTTTTGGAATTTTTTGATATATCTCCAAACATTTCTACAAACTGAGATTTAATGAGTTCATCTAATTCTTCTATTTGTTTTTTTCTTAAATCTATTATTTCTTGAACTTTATCTAATTCTTTGACAATTTTTATTTCTAGTTCTTTTGTATAAATCGGGATTTCCAATTCTTTTATCATTTTGTGAGTTAATGCAGGCATTGTGGAAGAATTTGCTTTATTTACCAGCACGTTATTTATTTTTTTTGATCTTAAAAAATAATATATGTATTTACTTATAATATCTTTATTTCCTTTTTTCTTTAAAGCAAATAAATTATTAGCCAATATACCAGCTTTTCCTATTCCTATACTTCCTATATTTCCATATCTAACAACAACAACATCTTCTTCAGTACATATTAATTCTTTACCTGTATACTTAACAAATCTTTCTGGTTCATTTATTTTTGTATAATCTGATATTCTTAAAAATCTTTCATACCCTTCTTTTCTTATATATATTTGTTCATCAACTGGATATTGACTTCCTTGAATCGTATCTACAATATCTCCTAATCTTACTTTCTCCATCACAACATTCCCTCCAACTCTTTTAATTTTTGTTGGATTTCATCTTCCATATCAATAACTCTTTTTAAAATAACCTCTGGCTTTTCATATTCTTTCTTTTCTATAACTATTTCTTTATATTTATTAATAGATAAATCATAATCATTTTCTACTATTTCTTCTTTTGTTACAAAGAATGATTTTTCTGTTCTTTTTCTGTTTTGTTCTTCTTCTGATTCTCTATTATTAAATCTTTTTATAATATCTGGAATATCATTTTCTTTTACATGTTGTCTTTGGTCATCTAAACTAAATCCATCTGCTGTCATATCATAAAACCAAACTTTATCTGTTCCACCTTGTGTTGTTTTTGTAAATATCATTATTGCGGTTGATACTCCAGCATAAGGTTTAAATACGCCACTTGGCATAGAAATAATTGCTTCTAACTTATGATTTTCTATTATTTCTTTTCTAATTGCTTTATGAGCATTTGAACTTCCAAATAATACACCATCTGGTACTATTGAAGCACATCTGCCTCCAATTCTTAATATTCTTAAAAATAGTGTTAAAAATAATAATTCTGTTTTTTTAGTTTTAGTAATTGCTAATAAATCCTTTGATGTTCTCTCTGCATCTATTGAACCTTTAAATGGCGGATTTGCTAAAACTAATGTATATTTTCCATTATCTTCATTATCTTCTGAAAGTGAATCTTTATATGTTATATTAGGATTTTCTATACCATGTTGCATTAAATTCATTGCTCCAATTCTAAGCATTGTTCTATCCATGTCAAATCCATAAAACATTGTATTATTAAAATGTTCCAATAAATTATTTTGTAAGAATAAATCTCCTTTATTTTCTCTTAAATATTCTCCTGTTGCAACTAAAAATCCTGCTGTACCACATGCTGGATCTACAATTATATCTTCTGGTGTTGGTTTCATTAATTCTACCATCATTTTTATAATGTGTCTTGGTGTTCTAAATTGCCCATTTACACCAGCTTGGCTTAATTTAGATAACAAATATTCATATACATCACCTTTAGTGTCTTTATCTTTCATTTCTAGCTTGTCCATTGCTGTTACAACTTTTTGTAACATAATTGGTGTTGGTATTATAAATATTGCATCTTCCATATATTTTGCATAAGCAGATTCTTTGTCTTTTCCCAAATTTTTAATAAAAGGAAATACTTCTTCTTGCATTATCTTAAACATTTTTTCTGCAGGATAATCTTTAAATTTACTCCATCTACAATTTTGATGTTCTTTATCAAATATTCTTTTGCTCGTTATACCTAACATAATATCATTTTTTTCATGTGCTATTTCTATATCATCTAATCCTTTTATGAATAAAAGGTATGTTATTTGTTCTATTACTGTTAATGGGTTTGTTACCCCACCTTCCCAAAAATTATTCCACATTCTATCTATTATACTTTTTATTGCACTATCCATTTTATTCCTCCAATATAATCTAACTTTAATAATTATTTTTTTTTAGAAATATTACAAAATCATTTAAGTCATCTTTCCATTTTCTTCTTGCATTCTCTCTATTTTCTCCATTAAAATCTATAAACCACTGTAGTTGTCTGATTACTTCTTGAGAATGCATTTTATTTGTTCTTATAATATCATATAATATTCTCATTCTTTCTTCTTTACATTTGGTTAAATTATATCCTAATTCATATAGTCTACTTTTTTCTTTCAGTCCTATATCTTTGTTCTTATGACTTTCATATTTAATATTAAACATATTTCTATACAAAATATATGTACTTTTACATATTGGACAATATATTTCTATTTTTTCATTTCTTCTTAAAATTTCTAAATCTATTGGTATTCTTTTCTTACATTTATGTATATTAGAAATATCTCCTGACTGTATCTCTTTAAACTCTTTTATATCTATGTTGACATAGTTAGGTCTATATATTTTTAATAACTTTATGATATATTCATTCTTTAATTCAACAATATTTGAATTCTTTTTTTCTAATTCTTTTTTTAAGTAATTTATTTCATAATATTTTTTTATTTTTTTAGATTTTCTTCGTTCAATAAATGCTTCATTACCTTTTTCTTCTATCTCATTAACATATTTTTGATGTTTTCTAATTTGTGGAATTATATACTTTTTTACCATTTCCTCATATATATCATAACTTTTTATTTTAAAATGCACAATCTCTTTAATTTTTAAGTTGTTATATGTATTTTTTATATGTTTGTTTATACTCTTTTCTTTCTTACCAATTGTAATATATTTTTTCCAAAAGTACTTATAGAACTCTGTTTTTTTTACTGTCCATTCTTGTTTTATTAAATTATCATCTGTTAATTGTAATTCAATTAAATTTTTGTTATAGCAAAGCTTTACAATATTTATATTATTATTAATTATTGTCTCTTTATAGTTAGTTAATATTTTACTTATTACTTGGTTTATTTTTAGATAATCCATATCTTTTCTATCTCCATCGACTATTAATATCTTTATAATTTATCTAGCATATCCTATTTAGATTCAATAATGTATTTATACCATAAAATTACTTTTTTCTCAATCATTTAAATATAATTGTAATCATGATTATTAATTTCTTTAAACATGTTTTTCTATTAGCGCTTTTATTAGTCTAATAACTGTTTAAATGATCTCATTTCCTTTAATCTAATATTTATTTTTTATTCTTCACTCATAATTCATACATTAATTATTATTTAACTTTTACATCCTATCCAGAACTTGTTAACATAGTCTTTATCTATAGCTAATCTTAATTCATCTACATCTTTTCCCTTTATATTATTTTTATCTAATATCTCTATTAATTTATTATTTCTTTGTTTTAATCTATCAATATCATTCTTATTAGGAATTACATTGTTTTTGCTTGAATTACAATTTCTATGTACATAAACTAAATTCCATAAATCATCCGCATATAAGTACGACCATGGTATAACATGATCTATACTTAGTTCATTTTCATGTATCTTTTTACCACAGATAAAACATATCCTTTCTTTATTTTCTTCATCTAAATATTTTTTAAATTTATTTAATGAATTTCTTTTTATATCTATTTCATCTATTATTTTTACTTTTTTATTTATTCTTGGTGAACTATTAAATGTTTCTAAAATTAATCCCCATCTATAATTTATTAAATCAAATAGATCTTGACTATTAGCTTTTAATATTTCTAGATTCTCTTTTGAAATAGTTATTTTATTTTCTCCTTTTGAATATTTATATATTTCATCATGATTTTTTCTATCTATAAAAGTAAATCTCCAACTAACGTCTGCTTTTAATGTCTTTACTATTGAATTTAAACAATGCTTATATTCATTATTTAACTTATCATTAATTAAGTATTCCAGTCTTTCAAATCTATCTGGTTTTCTTGAATTGATATAACTAAAATATTCTTCTATTAATTCTTTAACTTTTTGCAAAATTACTGGTGTTTTTATTAGATTACTGCCTTGTATTAAATTGAAATATATGGTTTGATTCCAATAATACTTTATAAATTTCTTTGCAATTTCTTCTAAACTAATATCAATAAACTCTTCTTTAAATTCATTCTCAATAGCAATCTCTACTAAAGCTTTAGCCCATGCCATTTTATATGTATTATCATAGTTACATTCTCTTATTATTCTCTTAAAAATAATATAAAAATCATTCTCCATCTTCTAATACCTTTTCTAAAAATATTCTTTCTTTAAAAGCTCCTCTTTTTTCAACTTTGCTTTTTCTTATAGTTTCAAATTCTTCAATTGTTACATTTTTTGAATCTAATATTCCATATATTACTTCAACTATATCTGCCAACTCTTCAACATTATTATCTTCTAAATATTCTTTTACTTCTTCTTGTAATTTTTTATCTAATTCTTTTTTATATTCGTCGTCATTTAATATTCTTGTAATTGGTTTTCTACTATCTTTTTCAATTATGGATGGTATATTATCTCTGACTAATTTATTATATATTTTCATAGAATGCTCCTTTTCTTTTAATTTTTCAACAATAAACATATCTGCGGGTGCAAATTTAAAATTTTCTAATTCTGAATTTGACACCCATTTATAATCTTCATGTTCCATTAATTCTATATTCCCATCAATCTTACTACATTTTAATGCTATTAAATTTATATCTTTTTCAGGATAATTAAAAACTTTTTCATCAAAATATTCATCTACTTTAATATCTATCGTTAATTCTTCTTTTATTTCTCTTATAATCGCCTTTTCTTTAGTTTCATCTGGTTCAATTTTTCCTCCTGGAAATTCCCATAAACCACCTTGCGATTTTTTTAAATTTCTCTGAGTAATCAGAATTTTACCTTCTTGATTTATAATTATTGCTGCTACAACATTTATCATTTTTACCACCTATAATACATTTTTATTTGCTTCAGATATAAATTTACCTGGTATTGGATTTTTTAATTTCCATATAAAACTAACTGGTTTATTTCCACTATGATTTACATATTCACATTCTCCTAAATACATATATGGACTTGTTATTCCATTTTCTTTTGGATAATCTCTTACAAATAAAGAAATTCTTCCTTTACTATGTATGTATCTTTGAATATTTTTACTTTTCTGAGAGTCTCTATTTTGAGATTGCCAATGAAATAATACTTCATTTATTGCATAATCTTCATATAGCGTTGATTCAGAAAAATCTTTATCTGATTTATTTAAGGTTACTAAAAATATGTCTAAATTTTTTTCTTCAAAATACTTAACTCCTTCTCTAAATGCTGGTTTACTATTTTCATTAAAATATTCGAAAGATGCCATTATTTGGTTTAGAGTATAAGTAGAATGTACTTCTAATGGATTTATAAAATCATAATTATTCTTAATCGGTAAACAATTAATCCTCTCAAAAAGAATATTTAATATTTCTAAAATTTCTTCTTTATATTCTCTAGAATCAACTAACCTTTCTATTCCATTTTTTTGGTCTATTACTCCTAATTTACTTGGAATATCATTATAAAATGTATAATAAAACATATTAAGTAAAATTTGTTCTTCATAATCTAATTTCATTTCAGGATTATTAATAAAATCAATAGCAAATTTTATTAACTTAGGTGAATCCATAGATAATAATACTGGTATTCTTCTTGCAATAAAATCTTCATTTTTGATATTTACTTCAGGAATAATCTCTGCCATTTCTTTTAACTTTGTAAATGTTCTATTAGATTTATAAAACTCTTCTAAAGTAACATTTGCATATTCTAAAAAATTTTTTAAAGTCAATTCTTTTCCCGTATCTAACACAAAATATTTCATTTTATTAATTAGAACATCTCTACTATTTTTCAATCCTTTTATATTTCTTAAAACATATTCTTTAGCTTGTTTTTCTAATTTTATAAAACATCCTTTAGGTAAATTATTAAATCCTTTCTTTATATATGTTTCAACTGGATTTTTGGTTTTACCAATTAAAGCTCTAAATTTATCTGTAAAATTATAATTTTTATTTGATTGACCTATAAAATCTAAAACTGTTAAACAATCTTTTCCTTCGCAAAGTCTTAGTCCTCTTCCTAATTGTTGTAAAAATATTGTTAAACTTTCTGTAGGTCTTAAAAACAATACTGTATTAATCTGTGGAATATCTACACCTTCATTAAATAAATCTACTGTGAAAATAACTTTAATTTCACCTTTTATTAATTTTCTTGAAGCATCATTTCTTATTTCTTTTACAGTGTCTCCAGTTATAGCTATAGAAGGAATTCCTACTTTATTAAATTCCTCTGCCATAAATTCAGCATGTTTTATACTTACACAAAATCCTAATGCTTTTACATTTTCTATATCATCAACATATTTTATTGTATTTTGTATTATTTCTTTTGCTCTCCTTTTGGCTATTTCAGTATTTAATACAAATACATTTTCCAATTCAGATATTTCATATCCGCCTCTTGTCCATTTTAAATTTGACAAATCAACAAAATCAGATACTCCAAAATATTGAAATGGACATAACAATTTATTATCAATTGCTTCTGGAAGTCTCATCTCATATGCCATTCTTTTATCAAAATACTTTGTAATGTCTGCTCCATCCATTCTTTCAGGAGTAGCTGTTAATCCCAATAAAACTTTTGGTTTATAATATTCTAATAATTTTTGATAAGATTTTGCGGCACCATGATGTACTTCATCAATTACAATATAATCATAAAAGTCTGGCGTTGTTCTTTCTAATAATTTACTTGAATTTAAACTTTGAATACTTACAAAAAGATTTTCTATGGAATCAGGTTTATTATTTCCAACAAGCAATTCTCCAAAATTTAAATCCTTGCATATATATCTAAAAGTATCTCTACTCTTCTTTAGAATTTCTTCCCTATGTGCTACAAATAATAATCTTGCTCTAGGATTTTCATCTCTAAATGTTTTATAATCAAAAGCTGAAATAACTGTTTTTCCTACTCCTGTTGCTGCAACCACTAAGTTTTTATTTCTATTAAAAATTTTTCTTTCTGCTTGTAAATTTTCTAATATTTCTTTTTGATATGCATATGGTTTTATATCAAATTCAAATGACATATCATTTTCATTTGTTTTATTCTTTTTTAGTGCATGATATAATTTTAATTTACTTTCTTCGCTATTGTCATAAGTTTCAAAAATTGCGTCATTCCAATATGTTTCAAACGTTGCGTTTATTTTAGTAATAATATCAGACGATTCTTTTTCGGACATTTTAACATTCCATTCTAACCCTGATGTCATTGCCGCATTAGACATATTTGATGATCCAACATAAGCTGTTGTAAATCCACTTTCTCTTTTAAATAAATATGCTTTTGCATGTAATCTTGTTCTTTCTGTATCATATGATATTTTAATTTCAGTATTTGGTAACTTAGCTAATTCTTCAACTGCTTTTACTTGGGTTGCTCCCATATATGAAGTTGTTATTATTTTTAAACTTTTACCGCTTTCTGTAAAAGTTTTTAATTCTTCTAATATAGTTCTCAATCCACTCCATCTTATAAAAGAAACTAACATACAAATTTCATCACTAGATACTATCTCTTTTTTCATTTCTTCATTTAAATTAGGTTCTTTTTTAGATCCTGTAAATAAAGATGTTCTTGAAATAGATGTTTCAGGTCTAATTACTTCATTATTAAAACTCGTATTATTTATTTTTGAATAAACATATGTTAATACTTCTGCACTTTGACTTATTTTTAGTTCATCTAATTCATTATCTTGTAGATTTTCTTTTAATAAATCTATAATTCCATTACATATCTCAATTTGTTTTAAAAGATATTCTTCAGGTTCCTTGCAATCATCTCTAACATATTTCAAAGCTGTTTTAGTAATATTTGAAATGTACTGTGTTAATATATTTTTAGCTTCCTCTGCATCTAATTTTTCTTTACCAATTATTAAATTATCATCATTTATATCTTTTAATATTTTATTATTTACTATTTCTTCATAAATACCATTTTTCATATTTAATAACCACCATTAAAGTTTATTATATTTTGTACTTACGCCTTTAGCTTTTTCTACTGGATATTTTTTTGCAGATATATCCATTTTATCTAAAACAATCTGTTTAGGATCTACACCTATTTGGTGACACAAAAGAATACAATAATTCATTACATCTGCAATTTCATATTTTAATTCGTCTTTATTATAATTGTTATTCCATTGAAAACATTCCAATAGTTCTCCTGATTCAATTGCAATTGATTTTGCTAAATTTTCTGGTGTATTAAATTGTAACCAATCTCTATCTTCTGCAAATTTAACTATTTTTTCTTCTAATTCTTTCATCTTGTGCCTCCTAAAATATTACACTAATTCTATTATATTTTATATCACAAAAACTAATATTTAACAATAAAATAACCAATAATCTATCCTATTTTGTCGAATTTTTTCAATCTTTTGGTGTTTTAAAAGCATTTATACTACAAATTATTAATTGCACTCCATATCTTACCTAACTCTTGTTTTAATTCACAAAAATCAACAGTATAAATTCTTCCACTATTTGCTAAATACGTTAATTGATTAATATTATTTCCTAGTCTCCTAAGTTCAGTAATAAATTCATTTAGTCCTTCGATCTTAATTATCTTTTTATCTAATCCTTGATTAATTAAATATTCTGATAAACTTAAGCCTGCTGTTTTACTTTTCTTTATCAATCTGTTTTTCTGTTGTTCACTAATTCTAATTGTTATTACTTTATCTTTACTCAATTTATCATCTCCATTCTATATAAGGGTTTGGGAACTTCCCAACTTATGTGACACTGTCACTAATCAATTTGTATATACAAATTGGAATCTTGCTTAAAGTTCTTATTGTATTTAGTGTATAATATGGTCTATATTTTTAACTTTATTGCTTCAAATTCATTAGCAATCTAAATTACCCTGCAACACTTGTACTCCAGTACTTTTAGATGATTTCCCAATGTTGGGAATTTTACCTACAATAGTTAACTTTATAGTATTAATAAAACTAGCATTTTTTATTTAATGCCAGTTTTATATTATTAATTCATTCTATAATCTTTATCAATTAATTCAATTCCAGCACACATTCCATATAATCTTGAAATTATTGAATCAACAATACTATAATTTTTATTTACACAAAGTCTTTCTCTCAATTGATTTCTATTATAATTAGTTGTTATTACAATAGGTAAATAATTATTATATCTATTATTTACTATTAAAAATAATTTTTCTAATACCCATTCTGTTGTTTTTTCTTTACCTAAATCATCAATTATTAGTAAATCAACATTCGAATATAAGTAAATGTATTCTTTATCAGATATTTCATCATCTTTATAGGTATTTTTAATACAATCTAATAATTGTATTAAAGTGCCAAATATAACTGGAATATCATTTTTTATAAGCTCATTTGCAATACATGATGCTAGAAATGTTTTTCCAACTCCATAAGTTCCTGTTATAAATAAACCTCTATCGATATTTCCTTTTATTAATTTTGTTGTGTATTTTTTTATATTTTCATAAACTGTTTTATTTTTATCTGTTATTTTATAATTTTCAAATGTGCTATTTAATTGTCTTTTACCTAAATTATTATTTTTAAACAATTTATTAATTTGTTTTATATAAAAATCTTTAATTTCTTGTTTTTCTTTTAATTCATCATAAGCTTTCCAAATTTCTTTTGCTTTTTCACAAGTACATCTACTATAAGCAATTGCAATATTTTCATAAACGATGTTAGCATATAATACTGAATAATCTATTATTGGAAGATGTTTTCCACAAAATTTACACTGTTTGTGCATTTTATCATCTGTATCAATAACTATATCAGAAATCAATTGTTTTAAATCCACTACCATTCTCACCTTCTTCTATACTCTCTTCTATTTTCCTCTCTTCTACTTCTTTTCTATTCTCTTCTGTAGCGTTACGTAACGTTATTGTAACGGTATTTTCTTCTTTTTTCTTATCTCTAAACCTCTTTTGTCTTTCTCTATTTTGTTCTAAGATTTTCTCATATTTATCAATACTTTGGTACTTATACCAATTTTTAATTATATATGTGTTATCTTCAAATATAATCATTTCTAAATGGATTAACTTGTTCAGTATATTTTCCATTTTGTTGTTTGTTTTGTTCATGATTGTTGCAAAATCTTGTATCGTCATTGGATTATTTTCAGACATCATTAACTTTCCATCTTGCATACATTGTCCAGCTATTGTTAATAATTGAATCCATACTCTAAAAAACGTGTCCCCATCACGTTCTTTAAATAATGATTGTATTTTAGGATTTGCAAATATATCTGTAAACACTTTAATCCATTGCATACTTCTTGCCCTCCTTACTTTTTCAATGATTTTTCTTCCTTTTCTTTTAAGTATTCATCTAGAGATTGTACTCTAAATAATACTCTACCTCCAACTCTTGCACATGGTATTTGTTTTCTACGTACTAATTGATTTACTAGCCAATATGAAATTCCTAAATATTCTGCTGTTTCTTTCATGGTTAATGTAGTACGTTCTACTTTTGGTAAATCTTGCATATAATCACCTCTCTTTACTTTTTATTTAAGTTTTTCTACAGAAAGGTATAAGACCATTAAGTTTTATAACTTTCTTAGATATCGTTTGTATAATTTAGTTAACTAATTATTGTTTATTATTTTAGTTGTTTTATTAGTTTTAAAAAACCAGACAGGCAATAAATTATTCAATTATTTTCATTGTAGGGTCAATCTTATAAAAAAATTGATAAAATTCAAAAAATTTTTAACCTTTTTAATAAAAATTTCGCCTATATATGTGAACGAAAATCAAAAAATTTGTAGGAAATTACAAATCTTATTTTGTCTATATATAAAATTAAAAATTTCTTAAAATTTGTTCAGATTTTTAATAAAATTTTCGCCTATATATATGACAAAAGATTTTTTGAAGTTTTGGGAAAATTGCAACTCTCATTTCGCCTATATATGTATAAGATAAAAAAATTTTGAAAATTTCGTGTAAATATAAATTTTATGTTGTCTTTTATATATATAGAACCAGAAACGCATATCTGTGATTTACCGTAAACTTAAGGGGGAAAATAGAATGAATTATAATTTAGAACTTGCTTTTGATTTTAAAAATTCAAAAGAATACTTTGTAAGATACGAACCAATAGAAATTACTGAACTAGTTAAAATTCCAGAAAAGTTACGAAATAAAAAATTCTATGTATTTGAGAAAGTTAAACCTAAAGCCAAAAAAATCGGAACATTTTTACTTGAATTTCTTAATTTAGACTTTACTGATGTTTGGCATTTAAATTATTTCTTAATTAATTACTTTTTAGTTAACTTCATAGCTAGAAATAAAAATTATCTTTATTTTGAATATTATAGAAATATTAATTTAACTTATGAAATAATGGATAATCCCAAAATAATTTTAACAGAAGAAGAAATTATAAAATATTCTGAAGAAGCTAAGCTTTTATATTTTTCTTTTATAGAATCTGCTCAGTATGTATTTAAAAACATTGTAGACAAAGTTTATTTTAAAACATTATTTGAAGTATCTACTGAAAAAGATTCTGATTATGAAAAACTAAAAAAATTAAAAGATAATGAAACATATGAATCTATTCTAAATGACATAGCTGAAAATTTTAAAGATATAAAAATGAATTTTGATTTAGATAATTTCTTTTTAAACGCTATACCTAATGAATCAAAAAATAATATCAAATATTATTATTCTTCCGATGACTTTGCTTGCCTTTTATTTGTTAGTATGAAAGAATTTATGAATAATAAAAAGAGTTTTAGGGTTATAAAATGTAAAAATTGTGATTACTATTTTATTCCTAAAACTGCTCATAAAACTTTATATTGTGATGAGATTTTTGAAAATGGAAAGACGTGTAAAGAATACGTAGAAAATCTTGCTTTTGGTAGAAATTTTGCAAATGATCCTGTTTGTAAAAGATATAGAAATAGATATAAAAATTTACAAAAACAAGCTTCTTTAAGTAATAATCCTAAAGTTTTGGCTCTTTATGAAAATTATAAAGTAACTGGTTCTGTAATGCTTGATAAATATCAACATGGTAAAATTAGTGATAAAGAATTTGAGAAGTGGATTGATAGTATGAAAATAAGAAGGTAAGAAAAAAATTTCAAAGTGCAAGTTTTGCACTTTGAAATTCGAATAATTAAACTTAAAAGAAACATAATATTGTAATTA
>ERZ1673700.1555-NODE-1555-length-21941-cov-10.223933_pt1 | contig 21941 bp, 22 predicted proteins | sample MGYA00580230_ERZ1673700 | MGnify/ENA primary metagenome ERZ1673700 (study PRJEB41218, sample SAMN15661782) | gut metagenome | host: Homo sapiens | place: Canada: London | collected 2015-08-20/2019-03-30 | study: EMG produced TPA metagenomics assembly of...
CAGTTGGCGTCTTTTATCCCCGCAGAAACTCTAAACTTGATTTTAGACAATTTGGAAGAGGCTATTAAATCAGTCGGTTTAGAACCTAATAATACGAATATTAATCAGTTAGCCCAAGCGCTCGATATCAGAACAAAATATATCATCCAAGAGGCCATATTAGACGATATAATACACATAGAGATACCTTATAAGACAGAAATAATCTCAAGCGATACAGAACTTTTTTATAATAAATCTATTAACTTAAAACAAAAACTTGCAGAAAAACTTCAGGTAAACGAAGAGGATATAAAAATAGAAAATTGGAATCTCTTATCAGATAATACAAATAGCACTTATAATAATAAATCATGTTTTGCTTCCAAAGATGTATTTGATAGCTATAGTAACAAAGTAATAGGTTTCCCTTCTAATATGTTCGTTATTGATTATAATAAACAAAACTATGAAACTCTTTCTATTTATATGCTTATACAAATAGCAGATGAATTAACAAAATCTATAGAACCGATAGTCTTAAATGGCTCAGACGAAAATTTTTTGATAAATTATCAAAAATTTGATAGCTTAAAAGCTTTATATTATTCTTTATTTTTAGGAAGCCCTTTACCATTAAGACATGTTGCTAAACTTTCCCCTTATACTTATAGTTCTATTAATTTGAACGGAGGCTTTGAGGAGACAAAGGCAATTACTTTCACGAGAGAGGCTTATTATATGTATATAGATAATATATCTTTTGATAATGTTAAAAGTTATGATTTTAATTTTAAAAATCTTTATAATTTTTCTCAAAATCTTTTTTTTGGAGATTATGTAAAAATAAGAATGAAAAATGGCACAAATGGTTTATATGCTTATATGGATATGAAATTTAGTATTGCCATTCGATACGCCATTATAAAAAAAACTATAAATTTGAGTCAAAAATAGCCTGCCGATAGTTTAAGTTGGGCTATTTTTTAGTTCTAAATTTTGTTTTATAATCGAATACAAAACTAAAATTTATAAAAGTATGCTTCAAAAAATGAAAGGCTATTTCACATTGTGATGCAAAACGCAAAAATCTATTCGCTGGTGTTATTAAAAAGGATTGGATAAATTTACCTAAATGTATAGCGCTATAAAACCCGAAGTTATAACGAATAGTAAAAATCAATATGATGACAGTTGGGTAAAAGAGATTAAAGATTACGATAAAATATTTGTTTGCGGAGAAGTTAAAGATTATTGTGTTTATGAAACCGTTAAACAATTTTGCGAAATGTATAAATCGGAAAGAAATATAACCGAAAAAATTTATTTTATGCAAAATTGCTGTAGCTCTATCGGAGATAAAGATATTTGCGATAAAAAATATAAAGAACTTGAAGATATTTACGGAATTAAATTGATAACGGTATAAAAATTAAACTCTAATTGCAAGGCATTGCATAATAGTCATTATAAGCTTATTCCGTCAAGTACATATCGTGAGGCTTGGCAATCCAATTATGAGAATTTACTCATTCAAATTTCCTTAATTAAATAATTTGCCGATTAATTATACATAAAATTAAAAAAATGTCAAATTTATTAATTGATTTTTTATCTTTATGTATCTAATTTATCGCATTACAATTTTATAAGTTTAAACTCACATTATAATAATTTTGATAAATTTAATATTAATTATAATTCAAATAAATTTACTATCAATTTCTATAAACTTAATATTAATTACAATTTAAATAAAATTATTCTTTTAATTAACCTATTAATAAGATAATAAACTTTTTAAAAAAGTCCAGTAATAAATTTATAATTTTTGACTTTCCTTATGCTAAAATATCGGCTTTGTATTGATAAATTTTAATTAAAATATATGATTATAAAAAATAATTCAAGTGAAATTTTATTAAAATTGGATTTCTCACTAAAGGTATACTTTAGCCTGGGGTGGTTATTTTTATCGGTAAAAAATAACGAAGATTTTATTTATTTTTCACTTAATCGTATCAGAGTCAAATCTCTGCAAAAGTCTTACCAATAAATAAGCCGATATAAAAAGCAAAGGGCATAATATCCATTCTATAATATTTTTAGGAAAACCTGGAAAAACTTGAATAATAGAACCTAAAACAAATCCCGATATAATCAAATAAGAAGATTTAACATAATGCGACATCCAATATTCCAAAATTTTTGTAGTTAAAATTATTCCTAAAATCAAACCAAAACCTAAAGGAATTAAATAAGGAATATAAAGATTTTGAACTGCGTTTATTGTCTCTTGATAAATGCCAAGCAATAAAAACATATACGAAACGCTTATTCCTGGCAAAATTAAAGCTATAGCCGAAATAAAACCCGCTGCTATGAGTATAAAATAAGTTAAACTTTTTCCTCTGTTATTATCCGAATTAAAAAAACCTTCGGGTATAATAGATATTAAATATACTATAGACGCTCCTAATATTATATAAAATACGCTCATACAATTAAATTTATAAGATTTTGTTTTATTATAAACTGCATTAAAACCGCCCAAAGCCGCTCCCATAAAAAAGAAACATGATATTGTAAAAAATTTTTCTATTATTACCGACAAAGGTTTTGAAACTAAAATCATTCCAAGTAAAGCTCCTATTGAAAAAAGAATTACTATTAAAAAATTTGATTTATTTTTTATAAAATAATTTTCATTTTTTGAAAAACTTAAAATACCGCTTAAAGAGGCGATTAATTTATCGTATATTCCAAGTATCATTGCCATAGTTCCTCCGCTAAAACCGGGAACTAACATAGAAGCGCCTACTATAAAACCTTTTATAACATTCATTTAAATTAAATCCTCTAAATTTTGTTTTGATTTTTAATTTTGAATAATAGCATATATAAAATATTAAAGCAATTATTAAATATAGTTTAATTTTCCATAAGTTATTTTTTTATGCAATGCTATAGCTTCGGAGTCAGTCAAATGAGCGACATAATCTTTTACTAATTCTTCTTCGCTTTTGTATGGAATATTTGCTTTTTTAAATAATTTATCTTCTTCTATAATCTCTTTATGTTTTAATAAATATTCAAAAATCGTAGAAACTATTTTATAAACTCTTTCAGAATCTTCCAATATAATTTTGCTTTCGTAAACTTTCTTAAACATAAAAGCTCTTAAATCGTTTATAGCTTTTAAAACTTTTTCGTCAATATCAATTTCCATTTTTTCCATACTCGATTTTATAACGCCCATAACCATAGCGTCAACTCTATCACCATAGCTATACCCTAAAATTTTGGTTATACTTTTTGGAATATCTTCAAATTTTAAAAGTCCGTATCTTATCGCATCGTCTACATCATGATTTGAATACGCTATTGTATCGGATATTCTAACCAACATTCCTTCGTTTGTCGCAGGTCCCAAAGAATCGGCGATTAATTTTCCGCTCTTGCCTTTAGTATGTTTTACTATTCCATCTCTGACTTCAAAAGTAAGATTAAGCCCTTTTCCTTTTTCTAAATGCTCGACTACTCTTAAAGAATGAGTAGAATGATGAAAACCTTTATAATATTTCGCTATCGCTTTTTCTCCCGCATGTCCAAAAGGCGAATGTCCTAAATCATGACCAAGCGCTATTGCTTCGGTTAAATCTTCGTTTAATCTTAAAGCTCTCGCTATACTTCGTGCGATTTGCATAACCTCCAAAGTATGAGTAAGTCTCGTTCTAAAATCTCCAACCGAAAGCATTATAACTTGAGCTTTATCTTTTAATCTTCTAAAATATTCGCTGTGAATTATTCTGTCTCTGTCTTGCATATATAGAGTTCTTATATCGTCTTTTTCTCTTTTAAACTCCGCACCTCTGCTCTCCGCCGAAAAAGAAGCCGCGGGCGATAAAAAACTTTTTTCTCTATCTTCTATATCGAGTCTTATAGTTCTCAAAATTAAATCCTTATAATTTTAATCTATATTATTCTATAAATAAAATAATTTCAAGTTTTTATTTTTATAATTATTTAATAAGCCTCAATATGAATAGTAGCCTCTATAAACAATTTTTCTCTTATTTCATTTTCAAGCAAAGTCGCCATATTATGAGCTTCAAAAACCGTCATATCTTTCGGAAAGCGAATATGAAAAGTAATTTCCGTATGAGCGCCGTAAATATGTATATGGAAATGATGCAAACTCTCCGCATTTAAATTAAGTTCTTTCGCAATATTTTTTATTTTATTTATAATTTCTTCGGAAGGATATTCTCCAATTAAAGGTTTTATGCTTGATTTTATAACATCGAAAGCTGCTATAAATATAACGATTGAAACGATTATACTTAATATGCCGTCTAATTGCCAAAAATTTTTTCCGATTAAAATTCCTACTAAAATTATTATAGATGTAATGCTGTCGCTTCTATGATGCCAGGCGTCCGCATATAATGATTTTGCTCCCGATTTTCTATAAGCCCAAAAAGAATATTGAGCTAAAACTTCTTTTATAATAATAGACACTATCATTGCGATAATAGAAATTTTATTAAAAGTAGCCGTTTGTTTATTTAGAAGATTTTTTATAGCTTCTGCAAAAAAAGTATAACCTATAAAAATAAGCATAATTCCTACAATAAAACTCGTTATAAGTTCGATTCTTCCATGTCCAAAAGGATGCTCTTTATCAGCGGGTTTTTTTGAAAATATTCCGCCGATTATTACAATTATGCTGCTTATAGAATCGCTTAAAGAATGCCAAGCGTCCGCAATAATCGAAAGCGAACCCGAAAAAATTCCAACAGCGTATTTGAAAGCAAATAACAATATATTTACGATAACCGAAACGATTCCCTCGATTATCATATATTTTGATTTAATTTCGTTTTTATTCATTTTTCTAACCTTCATTTTTAATTTAGATTTAACTTTTAATTAATTTATTTAAAAAACTTTTATTTAAGAATATTATTTTATTTGCAAATGTCAATAAAATATATTTACAGTTTAGATAATATTAACATTTAGAAAGAATTATATATAATAAATATTTGATAAAATTAATAAATAATTATAAATGCGGATTTGAAAAAGTTTATTTTTACTTATGAATTTAAATTCGCATGCCTTTATAAAAATCGGTTGAAAATTATAATATTGCATATATACTCTATAAAATCAATATATGAAAGAAATAATAATACATTACAAAAAAATAAAAAATATATACATTAGAGTAAAGCCCGATTTAAATATTCATGTAAACGCTCCTAAAAGAGTTACCAAAAAATATATAAAAGAGATTATAGAAAAACGGAAAGATTGGATTGAAGAGAGAATAGAAGCGATGCAAAAAAGAAATATAAGCGACTTTACTCTTAAAGAACTTGAAGACGGAAACGAAATATTTTATCTCGGAAAAAGCTATATGCTTAAAGTTGTAAAAAGCAGAAGAGAAAATATTATACTTGCGGGAAGAATTATGTATATGTATATAAATATTTCAAATAATTTAAATAACAAAAGAAAAAAACAATTAACGCTCGATATATGGTATAAGAAAGAAGCTATAAAACTTTTTGAAGAATTAATTAAAAAATATTCTTCTTTAATGAATTTAAATACAAATATAACTTTCACGGTAAAAAAATTAAAATCAAAATGGGGTTCATGCGACATAGCAAAAAAGCATATATTATTAAATTTGGAATTAATGAAATATCCTATTCATACAATAGAATATATAATTTTACATGAGCTAACTCATTTATTATATCCAAATCATAGCAAAGATTTTTATAATACAATTTCTTTATATATGCCCGAATGGAAAAAAGAAAAACTTATATTAGATAATTTTTTCAATATTTAAGAATAATAAATCTATTTTTGCATTTATAAATATTTACTTTATAAAATATTAATTTATAATATAGAAATCAAATAAAAATTAAGGAGAAAATAATGGATAATGAAGAAATGTCAGATAGAAGTTGGATTGCGACTCTACTTCTTGCAATATTTTTGCCCGTTCATAGATTTTATGTTGGCAAAATAGGAACGGGAATTTTATTCTGGCTTACCGCTGGAGGTTTCGGAATTTGGTATATAATAGATATAGTTATGATTTTATTAGATGTATTTACCGACAAAAACGGAAGAAAATTAAGAAAATAAAATATTTAATAAATCAAATATAATTAAATAAATTAGTTTCGTTTTCAATATAAACTTTGTCAAAATTATTAGAATCGTAATTAATATTATATTTTTCTTCTAAAAATTTTATCTTTTTGTAAATTTTATTTTTATATTCTTCTTTTAATTCGCCGTTATTATTGTAAATATAAAGATATTTTTTATAATGTTGCGGAAAATTTTTTCTAACGAAATTTAAATATATTTTTCTGCATTCTCCTTTTAAATTTAAAACTTCGCAAATAATATAATCTAAATTATTTTCTTTAGTTTTTATAAATAAATTTTCTAATCCCTCTTCGGTTATAAAAGGCATAACGGGAATTGTATGAACTCCGACTATCGCTTTAGTTTTCTTAAACTCTTTAAGCGTTTCAAATCTTTTTAACGGACTTATAACATTTGGCTCGATTAAAGAAGATAATTTTTCGTTAGCGGTTGTTATAGTCGAAGCGATTCTAACGGGAACGATATTTGAAAGTTTGTCTATCAATTCAAAATCTCTCAATATTAAATCGCTTTTTGTCGAAATGCACATTGGAGTTTTATATTTTATTAAAAGTTTTAATATATCGGGCATTATCTTATAATCTTCTTCTACTTTCTGATAACTGTCGGTTACGCTTCCTAAATTTATAGTTTCTCTTTTCCAACTTTTTGAAGATAATTCTTTTTCTAAAACTTCCGCTATATTTTTCTTTACAAAAATCTCGTTGAAAAAATCTCTCGAATTAATATATTTATGCGAATAAACGGCATAACAATAATAACATTTATGCAAACAACCTCTATAAATATTTAAATCGTTGCAAAAACCGAATTTATTTTTTATTTTGTTTATTGCCGATTTACAATTTATTTCTCTATATATTATTTTTGGTTTTATTTCCGTTTCAAACATAGCCTTACTATATTAATATACATTAAGATTTTTAGCAATATACTAAAATAAATAATAAAAAATACAAATTATTTTAACTTGCAATAAAATAAAAAAAATATATATTTAAATTTAGTAATAAAATTAAGGCATAAATACGGAGATTTAATAATGCCTATAGCCCCTTTAGATTTACAACAATTATACATGCAACAATCCCATATTGGTCGTATGGAGCATGTGAGAATGGCGGCAAGAACTATAGCCATGCAATCGGAAGATAAAGATATTCATAGAGAATCTTTTATAAAGGATTCTACGGTTGTAAAATCGGAAAATGTTTCGGAAGATAATAAAATTAAAGAAAAAAAAGACGAACAGAGAGGCAAAAAAGGACAAGGTTATATTTCGTATAGAAAGAAAAATAGAAGAAATATTATTTTAGACAACAATAACGATAATTCTATAATTGAATCTATAGAAATAAAAGAAATTGGAGAATCCGTGAAAGGTTCTAAAATAGATATTTTCGGTTAAATAATTTTTATGCAAATTTTAATAAGCGTTATAATTAATATAATAATATTGGCGGTTGCTTTGCCGTTATTTTATATTTATATAGTTTCAAGAGCGAGAGAAAGACTTGAAAGAGAAACTACTTCAAAAGCGAGAGAAGAAATAGAAGCTTTGGTTAAAGAATTTAATAATATAGCTTTAAGCAGAATTTCAATACTTGAAGACGCTATAAACAGAGCGGACGAATTATTAAAAAAAATGAATATCGACAATCAAGATAATAATAACGAAGCGAAATCTAAAAATCATACAAATAATTTGAATATAAAAATAGAAGATATTGAAAATAAAATAGAAAATAAAGAAAGCGAAATTCAAATTATAGAAAATAAAAATGAAACTAAAAAAGAAAATATTAAAGAATTTGCTAACGGATTAAATAAAGATTTTAGAGAAGAATTAAAAAATAAACTTGATATTGCATTTAAAAAAAATATTTATAATAAAATTGATAAAACTGAAAATAAAAACGATAATATTGAAAATCAAAAAACTATTAACGAAAATATTATTAAACTTTATAAAGAAGGTTTTTCAAAAGAAGAAATTTCAAAAAAACTTAATTGCGCTATAACTGAAATCGATATAGTTATAGATATGGAAAATATAAAAAAATAATGTATAATCTACATTTAATAATAAATAAAAATTTAAGTTAATTTAATTTTGCTATAAATTGTAAAATTAAAAAGGAGAAACAAATGAGTAAATTTAGCAGAGTTTTATGGTTAATATTTGGAATAGCGCTTATAATATCTGGAATAATCGCAATATTTAATCCGCTTGAAACTGTTGTAATGTTGGCTTATATTATAGGTTTTCTAATGATATTTTCGGGCATAAGTTCTATATTCTATTTTGTAAGTTTAAGACATTTAATAGGTTCGGGAATTATTTTACTTGACGGAATAGTTTCTACTATTTGCGGTATTATAATAATTTCCAATTTATTAATAAGCGCTGCGACTATACCTTACTTTGTAGCAATATTTACAATAGTGAGAGGCGCAGTTTCAATAGCTTCCTCAATAGACTTAAGAAAGCAAGGTTACGACAAATGGGGCTGGACATTATTCAGCGGAATACTAACTATAATAGCGGGAATAATATTAACATTCAACCCATTACTTGGAACGCTTTATTTAAGCATAGTTTTAGGAAGCGGATTAATTCTATACGGAATAGTAACGATACAATTATGGTTTGGTTATAAAAGACTTTTCAAATAATTATAATTGAGTTGTTAAAATTCAAGAGGCTTTAAATATTAATTATTAATTTATTTAAAGCCTCTTTTAAAATTTATTCATAGGAAACTTCTACAAACTTATAAGATAAAATCCTATTTGAAAACCAATATCAAACGATGCAATATTTTCTTTGCTATATGCATCTTTTAATATTCCATTATTTTTCAAATTAAAAGGAAAATCATAATTCGCATAAACTCCAAGCGTCATCATAAATTTGTTTTTGCCTTTGATTAAAAAATCAACTGAAGCCTTAATATAAGGATAGTAAAAATTATTCAAAGTGTCTCTTATATCGCCCAAATCTAATTTATACTTTTTATTATCTATTGAATAAGTCATTGAAATTGGAAATTTAACGCCTCCGCCTATTCCAATAGATAAAAAGCCAAAATTAATTCTCGGCAAAAGTCCTATAGAAATATTATTCAATCTAAAATTTTCAACTATTCGATTTTCGCTTTCTCCATATTTAAATTCGTATCTGTCTTTTCCATATCCAATATCTAAAAATATTGCAGACGATATAGTATCGTAATAAGAAAAGAAAACTCCAGGCTGAACCGAAAAAGAACTTTCAAATTCTCTAAAATCGGAATTAAATATTTTTCCTTTCTCTGTGGTAGCGGCGCTTGCTCCAAACTGTCCCATAAAACCGACTACAAAATTTGCAGCGTCTAATTTATAAAAAGAAATTATAAATAAAATCGCAAATATAATAAATTTGTTTCTCATAAATAAACCTCCTTTTTTTATCTATTATATTTTTCAAAATTGACGAAATATCCAAGTTGAATTCCTATGTCTAATCCCGTCATATAATTTTTATTTACTATTATATTATCCATAAAATTATTTTTCTGAAATTTTATTGGAAAATCATAATTAACATATAAACCGAATAATGCATAATTAAATATACTAAAATCAAGCGAAGCTTTTAAATACGGAATAATAGAAGTTTGAAAAATATCTTTTATATCTCCTCTGCTTAAATAATATCTATTGGCGCTTGAGTTAATTTCTTTTTTATAAACTGCCGAAATTGGAATTTTTATTCCTCCGCCTATTCCCAAAGAGAAAAAAGAAAAATGAAATTTTCCAAATCCTCCTATAAGAAAACTATCAAACTGATAATTTTCGGTTATTCTATCTCTCGACATATTATGTTTGAAATCATAAGAATCATGATAATATCCGAGTTCCGCTAAAATAGATACGGATAATGTATTAACTAAACTTTGATTTACTCCTATTAAAAAAGAAAATCCCGAATCAAAATCTCTAAAATCTGACGGAATAGATTTATTTGTAGACGCTCCGCTTATTGCAAATTGTCCTAAAAATCCCATAGACAAACTTACCGCCTTAAGATTATGCGAATAAACTGCAATTACTAATAAAATTGTTAAAAATATTTTTTTCATTGTTATAAACCTAATTTTTTTTATTTATATATATAAATTTAGCAAATTTTATAAAAAAGTCAAGAGAAAAAATAATTATATAAAAAAATTTTAAAAATAAAAAAGAGATAGCCATATTAGCATCTCTTTTTAATTTACACGCTTAAATATTATTCTACAATAATAACATAAGTCATTCTCGCTCTTTTAATGGTAATCGTATAAGATTTTTCATTGCCGTAAGATTTAACGAAATTATTATAATCGCTTATGTTAGATATTGTCCTTCCGTTAATAGCCTTTATAACATCGCCAGCTCTAAGTCCCGATTGATAGGCTTTTGAAGATTGAGATATATTAAGAACGACTACGCCTCTTTCGTTATTTCTAATTTGAAGTCTTTGAGATATTTCGGGAGTTATATCCGAAACATCAAGTCCCATCCAAGAACGAGAATTATTTGATTGTCCTCTATTAGGCAAACTTCTTCCGCTTGGAATTTCTTCGGCATCTTCCATTCTAGCTTCTATAGTCACTTTTGCGCTTCTTTCTTTACCGTCTCTTAAATATTTAACCGTCACCTGCTTTCCTACTTTTGTAGTGGCGACTTTATTAAATAAATCAGCCGATTTTGTCATTTTATCGCCGTCAAATTCAGTTATAATATCTCCGTCTTGAATTCCGCCTCTGCTTGCAGGAGAGTCGGGAATAACTTCGCTTACATAAACGCCGCTTCCTTGTCTAACATTAAGACCTCTCGCTAAATTTCCGTCTATATCTTGCAAATATATTCCTAAATATCCTCTTGTCACTTTTCCCGTTTCTTTTAATTCGTTCATAACAGAAGTGGCTATATTAATAGGAGTTGCAAAACCTATTCCAATATTTCCGCCCGAAGTAGAATATATTAAAGTATTTATTCCAATAACCTGTCCGTAAATATTAAATAAAGGACCGCCCGAATTTCCTGGATTTATTGCAACATCGGTTTGTATATATCTTTGATATCTATTAGCTCCGACATCGCTTCTTCCTTTTGCAGAAACTATGCCGAAAGTAACCGTATTGTTAAGTCCATAAGGATTTCCTATTGCAATTGCAAACTCTCCAGGCTCTATAGCATCGCTATCTCCCAAAGCGACATAAGGAAAAGTTCTATTCGCTTCTATTTGAAGTAATGCCAAATCATAAGCTTCGTCATAGCCGATTAATTTTGCAGGAAGCTCTTCAGTCTCTCCGTAAAGCAAAACCATTATTTTAGTAGCGCCTTTAACGACATGATAATTAGACAAAACATAACCGTCTTCATTAACTATAAAACCGCTTCCTAATGACCTTTGATTTCTTCTCTGTCTTGGAACTTGGTCGCCAAAGAAAAATCTAAAAAACTCGTCCGCGTATCTGTCTTGCTCGGTTTGTCTCGCTTCAATTTCAGTGGATATATTAACTACGGCGTCCATATTTTTATTAACTACTTCTCTAATTGCGCTTTCCACTTGCAAAGCTCCGTCTATAGAACCTGAAAAAGCGACTTTTTGAGGAGCGGCTTGAGCGTAAACCGTGAAGTTATCTTTTTTATAATTCTTTTCGTATGAAAATATAAAGAAAGAAATTATAATCCCTACTAAAGTAAATGTTAATCCTAAATTTAGAAAAAACATAAATGAAGATTTTTTTTGATTCATATTCATATATAAATACCTCCAAAATAATTATTATTACAATTTTTTATAAAATTTTATTTAATTTATTGTATTATATAAACCAGCTATAAAAAAACAAAGTAAAATAAAATTTACTTATAATTATTATGTTTATAAAATATTTCAGGCTCTCCTTTTGGTCTCGTATTCCATCTTGGATGAACCCAAAGCCAATTTTCAGGATACTTTCTTATTATCTCCTCTAACTTTTTAGTATATTTTTGAGTATTATAATATAAAGTCTCTTCTTTACTCGCTTTTTCCTCAATATACATTATTTCCGAAACTACTATTTTATGATGTCCATATCTATCGGGAACATCGTAAATTATAGCTATAGGCGATTTAGTTTTCATAGCAACTGCCACGGGTCCTACGGCGGTAGCACAAGGATAATTAAAAAAGTCCACAAAAATTCCGTCTAAATAATTTTGGTCGCATAAAAATGCAACGGGCGAATTATCGTATAACGCTTTAAATATATCTCTTAAATCTCCCCATCTCGATATGCATTCTTCTCCTCTTTTTTCTCTCCAAGAACGCATATATTTATCTAATTTAGGATTATCTAAAGGTCTGAATATAACTTTTGGATTATATTTATGAATTCCAAAATAAAAAGCTATATATTCCCAATTTCCTATATGTCCCGTAATTGCAATTATTCCTTTTTTGTCTTCCAATGCTTTATCAAAATCTTCAAGCCCTTCAATTTTTACTCTTTTTAATATTTGATTATTCGACATTCTCGAAGATTTTATAAATTCTGCAAAAGTTATTATCATAGATTTCATAGAGCGTTTGGCTATTCTTTTTCTTTCTCTGTAAGTTTTTTCGGGGAAAGCTTGTTTTAAGTTTATTAAAGCGACTTTTCTTGCGCTTGGAACTAAATAATACATTAAAGCGCCTATAAGTTTTGCAAATAAAACTACAAATATATACGGAGAAAAAGATATAATTTCCATTAAAATACGCAACGGAATATATTCAAGCATTATTACTTTTTTTGATTTATACAAAATATAATCTCCAATTTGAATAATTATTTACATATCTTTGACATCTTCGTCTATATTATCGGAAACAAGAGTATCTATATTTTCTTCTTTATCGTTATTAATTTCTTTTTCATTTTCTTCAGTATTATTTACTTCGTTATCGTCTTCATTATTTTCATTTTTAGTTTCTTCGTTTTCTTTTATTTCTTCTTCTTTTTTATCTTCTTTGTCGTCTTTTTCTTCTTTATTTTCTTCTATAGTCTCTTCTGCTTTATCGATTAAAATTCCAGCTCCAGAAAGTTCGCCTTCTGTTATCAAATAATTAAAACCAGATATAAAATAATAGGCTTCGGTTAATGCTTTTAAAACATTATAGCCTTGAACTCTTTTTTTATGATTTCCTATATCTGCAAATAAAGTTAATATATCGTTTGGATTTGCAATTATTTTTTCTCTCTCTTCTTTATCTAAAAGCAATTTGTCAAGTTTCTTTTTAAAAGAATTGATAATCGACATAACAGTAGATTTTAAATTTTTTGAAATATAAGCTCTCTGTCCGTTTCTCTCTGAAAGCATAGAAACTCTTTGCTCAAATCTCATAGCTTCGTCTTCTTCTACTTTCAAAATATTTTTACAAATTTCGCTATATTCGTTAAATCTTGAATTTATATCCGACAAAGATAAAAATATATTATTAAAATCGGATTTATAATCCGTTCTAACTAAATTATCATAAACTAAATTATATTTTACTTTATTTGAAACAAACAATATTGAATATTCTCTATCTAAAAAATCTATTAAAACTTTTATTCTATAAATTTTATCGTTTTCTTCAATCGTATAAAAAGGGTCGGTTTCGTATTCTATATTATTATCTTCTTTTTTGAAAGAAACGCATTTTTCAATAAGTTTTACTCCGATAGATTCTATTTTATTTAATTTTTCTTCTTCGTCTTTTTTTCCTATATTTTCTTTTGCAGCTTCAATTTTGCTTTCATGAAGTTTTTGATTTGCCAATTTTAATTTGGTATAATAACCAAGTATATCGACATCCGTAATCTCTAAAAATTTATTAAATTCTTCCAAAGTTTCCAATTTTTCTTTTGACGCATATTGAAGTAAAATTAATAATTTAGGATAATATTTTGAATATATAAGCTCAACCGCTCTTTTGAAAGCCGAAATTCTTGAGTTCACTATTCCTTTGCTCATATTGTCGACTATAGCATAAGAAGACATTGCTTTCTCGCCTACTAATTTAATTTTTGAAGAATATAAATGCAAAACATATAGAGGACGAAACATACCTTTTAATTCATTAACATAGTTTACGGCGACTACGGGCGAATCCAATTCTTTATAAGGACGCAATAGATTCTTATAAACTTTTTCGTCATATTGGTCTTTTATTCTCTCTAAAAGTTCAACATCTTCCAATTCTGTGGCAAATCTGCTTATAATCTTCTCTCTCTTATTTTTTGAATCGGCATCGTTTATTCCCATAGGATTTAAAGCGTTAAACATTAAAGTATCCATTTCCAAAAGAGAAGAAATTACATTTTTGTCTATAAAATTTAAAAATTTAGGATTAACTTTACCGCCAAAAAATGTTATAACTCCCGAACTGAAAGCGCTTAACCATAACTTAAAATTAAAAAATAAAGGTTTGCTTTTATTTGCAGGCTTAAATACTTCGTTAGTTTTAATTTTTTCAATCGCTTCATAATTAGTTTGTTTATTTGTCGGATGCGATTCTTTTTTTGGTTTAATATCCGAATGTTCAAAACGATTTTGAGAGTTAGTATTTATAGAATTATTTTTTTTAATATGACTATTTGTATTTGCGTTTATATTTGTAGTCGTAGAATTTATTTTTTTTCTACTATCGTAAACAACCTCGCCTCCAGCATCTACAAATTTATTGAATAAATCTCTTCTGTCGTCTTCTTCAATATCGTCTAATTTTAATCTATCTCTGGTTTTATCAATATCTCCCATAGAAAGATAACTCCAATTTATTTTTATTCTTAAATATTTTTTCTATAAGCTATTGTCGCGGTTCCTTGACTTTCAGCCATAATAGTCATACTCGATATTTGAACATGACTTTTTCTCGTTATAACATATTCTATATTATCGGCTATATCTTCCGCATATAGAGGATTTAATCCTTTATATACATTATCAGCTTTTTCTTTATCGCCTTTAAATCTAACCGTAGAAAATTCAGTATCGACTAAACCTGGTTTTATAGTAGTAACTTTTACGGGCTTATCAATCAATTCTATTCTTATAGCGTCTCCAAACATTTCAACGAAAGATTTTGTAGCGCAATAAATAGCTCCGCCAGAATATGCCTCGTCCGCCGCCGTTGAAGCGATATTAATTATATGTCCGCATTTGCTTTTTAATATAAACGGAAGCAAAACTCTTGTAGCCGTTATCAAGCCTTCGCAATTTACCCTTATCATTTGCAAAGCGTCTTCAAGCAAATTATTAGAATAAACATCTTTATTTAATGCAAGTCCAGCGTTATTTATAAGAATGTCAATATTTTTCCATTCGTCTTCTAGAGAATTTAAAGCTTTAACTATATCTTCGCTTTTAGAAAAATCTATTTTTATAGTTTTTACTTTTATTTTATATTCTTTTTCTAAACTATTTTTAAGATTTTCTAATCTATCAATTCTTCTTGCAGTTAAAATAAGATTAACTCCGTTTGAAGCAAGCATTTTAGCCACAGCCTCGCCTATTCCAGCGCTTGCTCCAGAAATAAAGGCGAGTCTTCCGCTAATATTTTCTTTATACATTAAATTGCCTTTTTATTATTATTCGTAAGTTTGAACTTTTCCCGCAACATCTTGAGCCGTATATTGCATTCCAACTTCTTTTAAGTATTTTGAAATTAAACTATCCATTTGATTTTTTAATCCTTTAGAATACAATTCCGCTACAACCGTGCAATTTTGTTTTGAATCCCATTTAGTTTCAACTATAGAAAGTCCTCTTATTCTTCCAGCGACTCTCTCTTGAATAACATATTCGTCTATCATACCTTTTTCGGTTGAACTTAAAGATTCTATATAAGAACCCGCAATTTTAGCGACAATTTTATTTTTTGCATCCAACTCTGCAGCTTGTTTTGAAGTCACTTCTCTTCTGAATTTATCGTTTGCATCTATAGTATCGCTTGGCGAACCCATTCCCATAACTCTAAAAGTGTCTTTATTAATCCAGCCTTCGGGATTCTTTTTGCTTACTCCCGTTCCGCAAGAAATTAATAAAACTGAAATTAATAAAATATATAGTTTCTTAAACATAATATATGCCTCCAAATTTTGATTTTATTATTATATATTTTTAATAATATCTTTGCAATATTATATAATAAAAAATTTATATTACAATTATTATATTATATTTTTTTAGATAAAAACTTTTTGACAATTTTTTATATTAAACTATAATTAAATAATAATTAATCGGTAATTTTAATTTTTTAGAGGTTTTTATGTTGCAATATGCCGTTATAGGAGTTGGCACATTAGGTAAAGCTTTAATAAATAGACTTATGGGCAAACCTTCCGTTGAAGTTTTAGCGATAGATAGCGATATTAACGAAATTGAAGCTATAAAAAATAATGTCACTCAAGCTATAAGATTGGATTCCACTCAAAAAGAAGCTTTGGAATCTATAGAGATAAATAAATTTGACGCTGTTATAGTTACTATTGGCGAAGATATGATGACAAGCATTTTGACATCTCTTATATTAAAAGAATTAAATGTAAAAAATATAATCGCTCGATATTCTGACGAAAAACATAAAGCGATATTAAGCATGATTGGAGTCACTCATTTGGTCAGCCCTGAAGAATCAATGGGAATTCATATAGCCGAACAGCTTGAAGTTGGCGACTCTTTACTTTTATACGATTTAACAGAATATCATTCAATAGTAGAATTTCCCGTTCATTCGGGGCTTTCGGGAAAAAATTTAAAAGAATTGGATTTAAGAAAAAAATATAAAATAAATGTCGTGGCAATTAAAAAAGAAGCGATAAGCATTTTAGGAGAGAAAAAAATAACGGTTGATTGCACTCCCGACCCTGACGAATCTTTAATCGAAGGCGATATTTTGGTAATTGCGGGACATGACAAAGATATTGAAAAATTAAATAAAAGGATGTCCGAATAATTTATGAACAATTATTTTGCAAAATTATTGATAGCGGTTGGAATAATCGTAGTTATTGTAGGCGTATTGATGCTTTTAAATATAAAAATTCCTTTTGGAAAATTACCAGGCGATATTGTAATTAAAAAAGAAAATTTTACTTTCGCCTTTCCAATAGTCACATGCATAATAGCGAGCATTGTTTTATCTTTTGTAATGTGGATTATATCGAAATTCTGATTTTTATTGTATAATTATTTTATGATAACAAATTTCATACTTGTTGGACTTGGCGCTATTTTTGGAGCGATTTTTAGATATGCTTTAACTCTTTTAATAAAAAATCTGAATTTTCCATTTTCAATGTTAATTATTAACGCATTAGGTTCTTTTATTATAGGTTTCGTTTCTATTTTATTTAAAGAAAATGTTTATATTTATAGTTTTTTAGCAGTCGGAATATTAGGAGGCTTTACTTCGTTTTCCACTTTTTCGCTTGACACAATTCTTATGTTTGAAAATGGAAAAATATTATTTGGTTTTTTAAATATTTTTACTTCAATATTTACTTGTTTAATTTTATGTTTCATTGGTAGAAAATTAGGAACGATAATATTGAAAGTTTAATTATAGTATATAATATAATTATTCTTCTTTATAAGAATATTCGCAATTTTGATAATTTATACAATTTTCGCATTGCTCTTTTCCCGAAACGGCGATTAATTTATCTTCAAAAATATTTTTAAATATTCTATCAAAATAATCGTTCAAATTAAAATCTCCGTCTTTATAACCGCAAATTGTTAAAAGAATATCTTTATTGTCAAATATAATATAATCTTCTTTATTTACAATATCCGCTTCTTTATAAATTGCAAATACAACTTCGCATTTTTCAACCAATTCGTCTATATTAAAATTATCGCTTTTATTAGGTTTTATTATATATTCGTCTATAGCGTATTTTAAATATAAAATCGGTTGTAAATACGCGTTTATAATTTCTTCTGTAGTCAATTTCGATAAATATTTTTTTAATTCTTTCGGATAAACATTTGCCTTATAATCGACTATTCTTATTCCGTTTATTTTATTATTGTTTGAATAACTAAAATCTATTCTGTCGATTCTTCCGCTTATCTTTATATTATGATTATTGTAAGAATATACTTTAAACTCGTTTATTTTTTCTTCAAAATTATTCGGAATATAATCGCTATTTTTAGATAAATCAATTTCGTATTTTATAAAAGAATTCATAACATTATTAATTTCTTCAATCATAACTTCTTTATCGGCTTCGTTATAAATTTTAATTTCTTTTTTGTTAAAATATTCTTCTATAGTTTCGCTTGCAATATTTTTATAAGAATTAAATTTATCTTCTTTCAATTTGCAATTATTATTAAATTTTTCTTTTATTTTATTGTAAAAATTTTCAAAAATCTTATGGTAAATTGTTCCTTTATCCATTCTATTTATTCCCATAATTAAAGAATCTATAGAATCTCTTTCAAATAATCTACTATAAATATATTTTATCGGGCATTCCATTATCTCTTTTATTTTGCTTACAGAAATTGTATTTGATAAATCTTCTTTCAATATTGAAATAAAATTTTGAGGATTTGTATAAACGCTTTCTTCATTTTTATTATAAACTAAATTAACTATATTTTTAATATTTTTATCAAAACTAATATCTTTTGGATATTCGTAATTTTCTTTATAAAAAAACAGACTTATTATATTTTCTTTTTCAGAATGAATATTATTTCCTTTCGGAATATAATTTTCTCTAAATATTAAACCGTTTTCTTTTAAAGTGTCGAATTTAAAATCTTCGTTTCCAAGTTCTAAAAATAAATCTTCTATATAGAAAAAAGGAACTTCCAAATTTCCATCTTTATCTTTTAATCTGAAAGAAAAATAAACTATTCCGTTATCGTAGCATGACGAAATAATATTTAAAAATAACGCGTAAGAAATATCGCTTAATAAATTTTGAGAGCTTAAAACATATTTTTTATATTTATTATTTATAGATTCTCTTACTTTATTGCTTATAAAAAATGTGTCGGGTTTTCTATTTATAAAATCGTTATTCGCTCCAAGTATAAATAAATATTTTGCTTTTAGTCCTCTCGCATCGTATAAATTGCTTATAGTTAAAGAAATTTCTTTATTATTGTCGCCTCTTAAATATTCGTCTTTTATTAAAATATTTAAAGCTTCATGAAAATCCATAGGCGAAATTTTATTTTTAGAATTATCATTAGCCGTAAGTTTTAAAACAATTTCTACAAAAGACGCCAAAGAATCGTTATCTCTATAAAAAATCTCGTCTTTTTTTATATAAACGGAATTATAATATTTTTCTTCTTCTATATTTTTTTCAAATATCAAATCGATTTTTAAAAATTTTAATATTTCAATATAAGCCGAACCTATTTTAGAATAAGTATCCGAAGACATAAGTTTTTTTAATAATTCTATTAATTTTATTATTGAATTTGAAATTTCTTTATGTTCTTTATTATTTTCAATATTATATAAAAAATCGCTTAAAGGCATTTTTTTAAATATTCTAAAATCTTTTGAATATAATAATTCTCTTATATTATAAGGATTTATTCCGTCTATATTTGTTAAATAAGGCGAAGATAATAATTTTATTAAAGCGTCAATATCTATTTCTTTTCCTCTCTCTATTATAAAAAATATTGAAGTTAAAACGGGAATAAGAGGCATTCTCCAAATAAAATTTCCTCTTCTTTGATTAAATTTTATATTGCATTCTTTCAATCTTCTTGCTACTGCTTCTCTATATTTTTGAGTGTCGGAAAAAATTAAAGCGATATCGCTTAAAGGAATATTAGAATTTTTAAGTTTTATAACTTCGTCTATTACCGTATCGATTTCTTGATTGATTCCAAATCCCGCTATTAATTTTATCTGTTCTTTATATTTATTTAAATCTTCTTTATTATTTTTATTAATTAAGGTTTTTGAGAAATCTGATATATTAGAATATTCAAAATTATTTATTCCTTGATAGAAGTCTTTATAATTAGAAAAAATTTTATCAATATTGTATGGCATAAAAGCTTTTATATTTATATTATAATTTTTATTTATCGCCTCCAAAAATATTGAATATCTTAAAGGCACGCTTTCAAAATTATAAATTTCTATTTCCTCATATTCTTTAAAATCGTCTATTTCTTTTTTATTTATAGAGTTTATAAATAATTCAAAAATATCGTTATCGTCAAATAAATTTTTTGCTTTGTTATTTGATTTATAAATAGAAACTATTTTTTTTATATCTTCCAAATTATTATTTAAATCCAAATCTTCATTATCTTTGCCTATTATAATTTTTGCAAAAGTAATCTCTTCAATAAAATTATAAATATTAGAGGCGAGTTCGTAATTTTTATTTTGTTTTGATATTATTGAATCTTTATTTTTATTTGTAAATTCAATTAAAGCTTCGTATATATTAATTATCGCAGTTGATTCTTCCAAACGAGAAACATTATTTTTTATAGAAAAATTTTTAAAAAATTTATCGATTGTCGTTCTATAGAATTCAAATAAAGTTTTGTAATTTGTTATATCGAGAGAATAATAATTATATCGGCTATATAAATAATAGTCTCTTGATTTTGAGTTTGGAAATAAAATTAATTTAGACATTTTTACTTTTACTATTTATTATTTTTAATATTATTAAATTATAATAAACAAATTAAAATTGTCAAATATACATCTACTACTCTTGAATAAAAATTATAAATACTTTGACAAATTAAATTATTTTGTTATAATATTCTCATGATAAAGAAACCATTTAATTCGCTTAACGATTATTTTGTTCGTTATTTTTTCACTGACAAAGGCGGAGAGAAAGTTTTACTCGATTTTATAAACGCAGTTATGATTAGCGCAAATATGAAGACATTTAAATCGGTTGAAATATTAAATCCGTTTAATTTGAAGAAAAATTATAGCGATAAAGAAACTATTGTCGATGTGAAATGCATTACAAAGAATGGAACTATCGTTATAATTGAAGTTCAACTTTCAGGCAATTCAAGATTTCCAGAAAGAATATTATATTATTGGTCAACTAATTATAGTAAACTTTTAAAGAAAGGCGAAGGCTATGAGGATTTAACACCTGTTATAAGTATTAATTTGCTTAATTTTAATCTTAATAAAAAAGACAGTAATGTGCATAGTTGCTATATGATTTACGATACTAAAAATAAAAGATTGCTAACCGACCATTTGCAAATACATATAATAGAATTAAAGAAATTTAATTTTAAAAATAATAATTTGTCAAAAGATTTAAATTATTGGTTAGGATTTTTTACAACCAAGAATATGGAGGAGTATATGTCTGAAATAGTAAAAGAAAAACCTATAATGGAAGAAGCGCATAAACGATATAATAATTTTATTAGAAGTCGATTAATGATGTCAGAATATGAGAAAAAAGAAATTTATCAATATGACAAACAGATAATGCTAAAAGATGAAAGACGAGAAGGAATAAAAGAAGGCATGAAAAAAGGTAAACTTGAAGGAATAAAAGAACGCAACTATTCTATAGCTAAAAATCTAAAAAAAGCTGGGTCGGATATAGAATTTATAAGTGAAATTACAGGCTTAACCATAGAAGAAATAAATAAACTATAAAATAGACTTAATATTAATTTATTAGGGCTTTTATTTTTTATCAAGTAATTATTGCATTATC
>ERZ1673700.1567-NODE-1567-length-21765-cov-7.116306_pt1 | contig 21765 bp, 17 predicted proteins | sample MGYA00580230_ERZ1673700 | MGnify/ENA primary metagenome ERZ1673700 (study PRJEB41218, sample SAMN15661782) | gut metagenome | host: Homo sapiens | place: Canada: London | collected 2015-08-20/2019-03-30 | study: EMG produced TPA metagenomics assembly of...
GCATGATTCGGTGAAACTCCGAAGCCGACAGTACAGTCTGGATGAAAGAAGATAGGAAAGCATAGAGAAACCACAAGATCTCTGTGCTCATGGAAGCTGCTCTGAGATGCGTTTGCATTTCAGAGCTTTCTTTTTGCGCAGGAGATACTGCACCTGTTTGCCTTGCCCTGAACAATCTGGTTCGGGGCTTTTTTATTTGGAGACAGAGAGATGAACGATACAGAGTATATGCGTCTTGCCTTAGAACTGGCTAAAAAAGGATGCGGATGGACATCCCCAAATCCGATGGTGGGTGCTGTCATTGTAAAAGATGGTCAGATCATCGGGCAGGGATGGCATGAACGGTATGGCCAGCCCCATGCGGAGCGAAATGCGTTAGCATCCTGCGCTGTTGACCCCGAAGGGGCAACGATGTATGTGACGCTGGAGCCCTGCTGTCATTTTGGGAAACAGCCGCCGTGTGTGAATGCTATTCTGGAAGCGGGCATCAGCCGGGTCGTAGTGGGGTCGGCAGACCCAAACCCGCTGGTGTCGGGAAAAGGAATTGCTGCTTTGCGGGTGCAGGGGGTAGCGGTGACGGAAGGCGTTTTGCGGGAAGAATGCGACGCACTCAATCGGATATTCTTCCATTTTATAACGACAAAACGCCCGTTTGTTTCTATGAAGTATGCCATGACAATGGACGGAAAAATTGCCACAGTTACGGGCGCATCCAAATGGATTACAAGTGAAGCTGCCCGAGCGGATGTTCAACAACAGCGGCATCGTTTCAGCGGAATCATGGTCGGTGTCGGAACCATTCTTGCCGATGATCCCTTATTGACCTGCCACATGGAGAACGGAAAAAATCCAGTTCGCATCGTCTGCGATACTCAGCTGCGGACACCATTGCAAGCACAGGTGGTCGCAACAGCAAAACAGATCCCGACCATCCTTGCGACCTGCTGCGCCGACCCGAAACGGCAGGCGATATATCGACAGGCTGGGTGCCGGGTGATTTGTCTGGACAAAAGGAACGGTCACATTGACCTTGTACAACTTATGGAAAAACTTGGTCAGGAACAACTCGACAGCATTCTTCTGGAAGGCGGAGGGACACTGAACTGGGCAGCACTGGAAAGCGGCGTTGTTCAACAGGTGCAGGCGTACATTGCCCCAAAGCTGTTCGGCGGACAGGAAGCAAAAACACCGGTGGAAGGTGCAGGAGTTCCTGTGCCGAGTGCAGCATTCCGGCTGAAAAACAGCAGCCTGACCCATCTTGGCGAGGATATCCTGATTGAAAGCGAGGTCGAGTATCCATGTTCACTGGAATTATAGAAGAAGTCGGAGCTGTAAAGCAGATCACGCATGGGCAGCATTCGGAAGTGCTGAACATTCAGGCACGGACCGTTCTGGAAAACACAAAAATCGGTGACAGCATCGCAGTGAATGGCATCTGCCTGACCGTTACCCGGCTTTTTGCAGACAGCTTTTCTGCCGATGTTATGCATGAAACCCTGAATCGCTCCTCTCTTGCAGGTCTTATGGTCGGGAGCAGGGTCAATCTGGAACGGGCAATGGCTGCGGATGGACGGTTCGGCGGGCATATTGTGGCGGGTCATGTGGATGGCACCGGGTGCATCCTGCGAATCGAAAAAGACGACAATGCGGTCTGGTTTACCATCCATGCGGAACCGAATCTTTTGCGCTATGTCGTGGAAAAAGGCTCCATCGCGGTCGATGGTATAAGCCTGACGGTGGCAGAAGTCAGTTCGGATGCGTTTTCAGTGTCCACCATCCCTCACACCGTCAGCTGTACAAATCTGTGTCAAAGGCACAAAAACGATGTGGTAAATCTGGAGACCGACATCCTTGGCAAGTATGTCGAAAAGCTGTTTCAGCCGATACCGCAGGAACACCGGCAAAGCTCTGTCACGAAAGAAATGCTGATACGCTACGGATTTGAATAAGGAGAAATAACAATGAGATTCAATACCATTCCGGAAGCTCTGGAAGATTTGAGACAAGGCAAGATTATTTTGGTGACGGATGACCCGGAACGCGAAAACGAGGGCGATTTTATCTGTGCCGCTGAGTTTGCGACAACAGAAAATGTCAATTTCATGGCGACCCACGGCAAAGGTCTGATCTGTATGCCGATGTCGGAAGCCTTTGTACAGAAGCTGAAGTTTCCGCAGATGGTTCGGCATAACACGGACAACCATGAAACCGCCTTTACCGTGTCCATCGACCATATTTCAACCACGACCGGCATTTCTGCTGCGGAACGCTCTATTACCGCGCTGGCCTGTGTAGCAGAAGACGCAAAAGCAGAAGATTTCCGGCGACCGGGTCATATGTTCCCACTTTTAGCAAGGAAAAATGGTGTTCTGGAACGGAACGGCCACACAGAAGCCACCGTAGACCTGTGCCGTCTGGCAGGGCTGAAAGAGTGCGGGCTTTGCTGCGAGATCATGAGGGACGATGGCACTATGATGCGCACGGAGGAACTTGCACAGCTGGCAGAACGATTCCAAATCAAATTCATCACCATCCAAGCCTTGCAAGAGTACCGTAAGTGTCACGAAAAGCTGGTCGATCAGGTGGCTGCCGTAAATCTACCGACAAAATACGGCGACTTCCGCGCATACGGTTTTGTGAGCCGCCTGAACGGAGAGCATCACATCGCATTGGTAAAAGGTGAAATCGGTGATGGCCGGGATGTCCTGTGTCGGGTACATTCGGAATGTCTGACGGGTGATACGTTCGGTTCGCTGCGCTGCGATTGCGGACAGCAGTTGGCTGCGGCGATGACGCAAATTGAAAAGGAGGGGCGTGGCATCCTGCTCTATATGCGGCAGGAAGGGCGCGGTATCGGTCTCATAAATAAGCTGCGTGCCTACGAGTTGCAGGAACAGGGCATGGATACCCTGGAAGCCAACCTCGCCCTTGGTTTCCATGGGGATGAACGGGAGTATTATATGGGAGCACAGATTTTGCGGGAGCTGGGAGCACACAGCTTGCGCCTGTTGACCAATAATCCGGATAAGGTATACCAACTTTCCGAGTTCGGTCTGGAGATTACAGAACGTGTCCCAATTCAGATGACTGCGACCGCGCACGACCTGTTCTATCTGAAAACCAAGCAGGCAAGAATGGGACATATCCTGAGTTATTAAGGAAAAGAGGGATTTTACAATGAAATCATTTGAAGGAAAACTGATTGCACAAAACATCCGGGTCGGTATCGTTGCTGCACGATTCAACGAGTTCATCACCTCAAGGCTCCTTGGCGGGGCAATGGATGCACTCCTCCGGCACGATGTGAGCGAGGACGATGTTCATGTCGCATGGGTGCCGGGAGCGTTTGAAATTCCGCTGGTTGCTTCCAAAATGGCAAAAAGCGGAAAGTACGATGCTGTGATTTGCCTTGGCGCAGTGATTCGCGGCTCTACCAGCCATTACGACTACGTCTGCAACGAAGTCTCAAAAGGCATCGCAGCAGTTTCGCTGGAAAGCGGTATTCCTGTTTTATTTGGCGTTCTGACGACTGAAAATATCGAGCAGGCAATCGAGCGGGCAGGTACGAAAGCCGGAAACAAGGGCTATGACTGCGCGGTCAGCGCCATCGAAATGGTCAATCTGATCCGCGAAATGGATGCAGAGTAACGGTGACACAGGAGCCTTCCATGATTGTGATACGAGCGAACACCCCGGACCAGGTACTGGAGCAAACGATTCTGAGCCTTTTGCAACAGGCGCAGATTGAGGCGGAGCAGATCACATTCTGCGCAAAGAAAAAACTGGAACTGCCGGGATTGGTGATTGATAACACCCGACATGAAATTTCAGCCAACGGCAGAAATATTTCGTTGACACGTCTTGAATCCGACCTGTTGTGGGTGCTGGCAGTCTGCGAAGGAACGACGCTCTCTAAAAAAGAGCTTTTTGATGCTGTATGGGGAAAGGATTGCGCCGATACCTTAAAAGTGGTTGGCAATACCGTTTCCAATCTCCGAAAGAAGCTGGCATTCTGCGGGCTGGACGGATGTCTTTGCACAGTTGGTGGAGGGTATGCTTTTCGTTACGTTCTGGCAGAGCAGGGAAAAGCCCATTCCAATACTGTCCCGACAATGGTATCCTGTTGCCCAAAGGAGCTGAGAGAAAATGACCCGAATCTTGTTCATCTGTCTGGGGAATATCTGCCGTAGTCCCATGGCGGAATTTGTTATGAAAGACCTTGTGGAAAAAGCCGGTATTGCAGAAAAATTCGAAATCGCCTCTGCTGCGACCAGTGCGGAAGAAGTGGGCAACCCGGTCTATCCACCCGCTCGGCAAAAATTGGCAGACCATGCCATTTCCTGTGTAGGCAAAACGGCGCGTCAGATGACACGGCAGGATTATGACACCTATGATTATCTGGTTGCAATGGATCGAAGCAACCTGCGGGATATGGCTCGTTTTGTAGGGAACGACCCGTTGCACAAGGTCTCCCTCCTGATGTCGTATACCAGTACGCCGCACGATGTGGCCGACCCGTGGTTTACTGGAAATTTCGAGGACACATGGCGGGATGTACTGGCAGGTTGCACGGCGTTGTTAGAGAGGCTGTGCCAATAAAAGAAACAACTGGGTGTATCATCGTTCAGATGAAGCATCCAGCTGTTTTTGATTTAATCTTCTAGCCTGCCGTGGTCGTATAGCTTTTTACATCAGAAGTTGTTGGAAAATCAACCCTGGATGCGGGTCTGCATCAGATGGTCCGGGGTGTAGGCATCGGATAAGGTACCGTTCATGCTGGCGGCATAGTAATACAGGGCTGTCCAGGATTTCAGTTCATAGCTGGTGCCCTCCAGCACACCCTTGCCGCGGCAATAAGGAGCCCAGAACCGGTAGTATTCCTCCGATTTGTTGTCGGAGGGAACATCCATGTAGGTGCCGGTGGCCTCATCGTAGGGGGCAAAGGGAAGCGCCTGCCCTGTGGCCATTTTGCTGGCCCAGGGCAGCAGACTCACCAAGTTCTGGGAGGATTCAAAGGTGAACGAGGTGGAGTAGGCTTTGTGGAAGTCCAGAGGCTGCCAGCTGTCGCTCTCCGGGAAATAGACTTCGATGCTGGAAACATCACAGGAGATCTGCCCGTCAGAAATGTGATAGCGGTAGCGCAGATTTCCGGTGTGGAGGGTGCCGGCACCGCCGTAGGTCCGGCCCTGAGGGGTGACACCGGAGCACGCAGCATCAAAGACACAGATGGATGCCAGCTGTGCACCGGACAAGTCGCAGACCACCAGACTGGAGCCCGCGCTGTGGTCGATCGCCGATTCACCGGTGGATTGCTCGTTGAAGGCGTCCGCGACGGTAAAGTCACCCTGATACAGCGCAGTGCGGACGTAGCCGCCGAACACGAAGGATACCTGAGAGCCGGAGGCATAATTGAAGGAATCACAGATAAAGGCGGTGACAGGAGACTGGATGTAGGTGTATCCGATGGCCTTTCCGTCTTCGTACTGGATATAGTCGTAGCCGGTGGGGATGGTCATCACCACGCTGTCCGGCGTTACATCGTCCAGACCCAGCTTGGAGAAATAGCCGTCCGGTGCCGTCAGGTCTGCGTCGTAGCGGGCCAGAAGATCCTGCATACTCCGGTATGCCAGAGCTTCCGGTGACAGATCCCGGGGATCCTCGTAGTCGTATGCCTTCGTCAGCTCATAGCAGCAGGTCTCCTCGGGCACCCAGGTCCAGCCGGCAGATGTTTTTTGCAGGCTCAGCACGCCCAGGTTTTGAGCATAGCAGCCGGTGGAGGTCATGATCACGCCGTTTTCCACGATGGGTTGGTCATAGGCGAGATGGTCGTGAGCGTTCTGGATCACGTCCAGGAAGCCTTCCTGAGCCCGTGCGGTGGCCCGGTCCTCTTCCATGCCGCAGTGGCTGATGGCGATGACAAGATCGCAGCCCTTCTCCTCCTTGAGGAAACGGGCATAGACTCTGGCAACCTCGGCACAGTCCATCCGGGTCAGGTCCGAGTTCTTGCAGTAGCCGTAGGACTCCTCGCCTTCCAGGGCAAACAGACCCACCCTGTAGCCTGCTACCTGGCGGATGGCGTAGTTTTTGGCTCCGGTCTTGGCGTAGGCCCCGGCACCAAAAGCATTGGTGCTCAGGTCATTGGGGCGGATGTCGGCGCTGGTATAAGAGATCGGCTCGCCGTTGGCGTTGTATTTGATGAACATATTGGATACCAGCAACTGGGGCAGTTTGTGGTAGACCCCGTAGCGCAGCCGGTTTTTCCGGGCGTTGACCCAGGAGTTTTCGACGGCCTGATCGCCCACGTCGAATTCGTGGTTGCCCAGGGTGCAGAAATCTACCTGCATTTCGGCCAGGGCCAGGATCTCCCAGCCCTTTTGATAGCCGTCCTGGTAAGGAGTTCCCTGGGAGTAGTCACCACCGTCCAAGGTCAGGGTTTTGCCAAAGGCTCTCCGCCGCACCTTGGCCTGGGCAGCAGCCATTCGTGCCACGCCGCCGGTGATCCGGGTAGAGCCGTCCGTACTCATGATCTTAGAAGTACCCAGATTGGAGTGGATATCGTTGCTCAGCAGCAACACGATATCGCCTTTGTAGGGGGGGCGGTCCTGCGTGTCAGGCCAGGCACAGCCCATGAGAGCGGGAGCCATAGCAGTTCCGGCAGCGGTGGCGGCTGCCAGTTTCAAAAAGCTCTTTCGGGAAATCTTTTTCATGGTCCGATTCTCCTTTTTCTGTGTGGTGTTTTGATTCCATCGGATGTCAGTATACCAGGTCCTGTGTAAAACTTGAAACCGACGGAGGGTAAAATCTGCATAAAAAACACGGATTTATCGGTCCCTGCGAGGGGGGGCAGAGGGCGTTCTTCCACCGGCAGGGCTCTGGCTGCCGGCAGCCAGAGCCCTGCAAAAGAAAAAGACGCACCACAAGCCGAAAGGGGCTGTTGTGCGTCTCTCATTCTCTCACGCAGAACCTATATGGAATCCTTGTATCTCATACTATAGCAAGACTTTCAGAAAAAGTCAACACATTGTCTTATTTTTTGATTAGATGTTGAAAATATTTTGGCTTTTGCAATATGGGCAAGGCCGGACCCTGTGAGCGTGAAAAACCTTCAGCTGTTTCCCAATGGACACGAATCGACAAAAATGAAGGAAAAATCACCAGCACGGCTGGTGGATGTTTATTGTGTGCAAGGGCAATTGTTGCCAATTTTCACAGATTGCGCTATACTGATTCCGAAAAGTTTTTGTGAAGGGGAGAACCGGATGCTGCGCTGTGCGATCGTGGAGGACAGCCCCAGAGAGCTGGAACATCTGAAAGAATGCCTTGCCCGCTACTCGGCAGAGCGGGATATCCCGCTGGAGACCACGGCCTTCGGGGATGCGGCGTCGTTTCTGGAACATTACCGTGCCGGCTATGACATCGTGTTCATGGACATCGAGCTGCCGGGCATCAACGGCATGGAGGCGGCCCACCGCCTGCGGGAGATCGACCGGCAGGTCATCCTGATCTTTGTGACCAACATGGCCCAGTTTGCGGTCAAGGGCTATGAGGTGGATGCGCTGGACTACATCATCAAGCCTGCCCAGTATGGGCCGCTGAGCATCAAGCTGGACCGTGCGGCCCAGCGCTGGCGCGCCGCCGCCGAGAGCGTGATGGTGGCCCTGCCCACCGGCACCCAGCGGCTGCTGCTGTGGGAGATCTATTACATCGAGGTGCAGGGCCACAAGCTGACCTATCACACCGAAAAAGGCCAACTGCCGGGCACCGGAACCCTGCAGGACGCCGAACAGCGGCTGCACGGCAAGGGCTTCCTGCGCTGCAACAAGTGCTATCTGGTCAACCAGAAGCACATCCAGACCGTCACCGGCAGCGACGTGGTGCTTTCCAACGGGGAGAAGCTGCAGATCAGCCGTCTGCGCAAAAAGGAATTCATGGAGGAGCTGGCCCGCAGCATGGGCAACGAATTTGTGCTATGAGTACGGTCATCGATCTGTTTGAACGCCACGGCTATGTGCTGGAACTGCTGGCGTGCGTGGCGGCCACCACCTGGAAGCTGGAGCGGCAGGAGCGCTTTGCGGCGCGGCTGACCGGCATCCTGCTGGCGGAGGCCTGCTTTACCATCGTGTGGGAGCAGGCGCCCCACAACCTCTACACCGAGTCGCTGCGCACCTTTCTGCTGTGGAGCATCGCGGCGGTGGGCATCCGGCTGTGCTTCCGCATCGCGGCAGCGTGGGCGGTGTTCTATGCTACGGCGGCGGGCACCATGCAGCACATCATCTACCGGGGGGCCAAGCTGCTGCAGAATGCGGTGTACCACATGGACCGGCAGTACTGGGCCTGGAGCCGGTGGGTCTATCTGGGCCTTTTCGTGCTGCTGTTCGCGGTGTGCTGCCTGACCCTCACCCGGCGGCTGCACAGCCGCAATCTGGGCACACTGCCCGGGCGCACGATGACTTTTATCATGGTGGGCTACCAGCTGAGCATGAACATCTTCGTCAACCTGTTCAACGCCTTTAGTGTGGACGGTGCCCCGCGCATCTTTACTACCTACAGCGTCTACGACGAGGTGACCACCATCCTGCTGTTCTTCCTGCTGTGTGAGATCCTGCAGCGCAGCGACGCCGAGTGGGACAACATGGTGCTGCAGCAGATGATGCGCCAGCAGCGCCAGCAGATGGAGCTGTCCAAGGAGACGGTGGAGCTCATCAACATCAAGTGCCATGACATCCGCAAGCAGCTGTACACGCTGGGCAGCCGGGTGCCGACCGAGGAGCTGGACGAGCTGAAAAAGGCGGTGGATATCTACGACTCCACGGTCAAGACCGGCAACGAGACGTTGGACGTGCTGCTGGCGGAGCGCTCCATCGTGTGCAAGGGCCGCGGCATCCAGCTGGATTACATCGCCGACGGTGCAAAGCTGGACTTCCTGAAGCCCGGCGAGGTGTACTCGCTGTTCGGCAACGCGCTGGACAACGCCATCGAGGCGGTGACCCCGCTGGAGCCGGACCGCCGCTACATCGGCCTGCAGGTGCGGGCCGAGCGGGGCATGCTGCTCATCCGCATGGAGAACTGCGCCGCCGAGCCGCTGCACTTTGTGGACGGCCTGCCCCAGACCACCAAGGGGGACGCCCGGTGGCACGGTTTTGGCGTTAAGAGCATCCGCCGCATCGTGCAGCAGCACGGTGGCACCCTGACGATGCAGGCACAGGACGGCATGTTCCGTCTGGTGGCGCTCCTGCCGCTCAAATGACAGTTCAGGGCCCCAAAATGACAGTTTGGGAAAAATTTGTTGTAAATTTTCACAAAACCTCTATACTATCGGCAGAGCTTTGAATCACTCTGCCGGTTTCTTTTTGTGCGGCGTTTGCTTCCGCACCGCACAGGGGGAGAGCGGACAACTTTCAAAGGAGGACAAAATGTTGAAGAAGAAAAACCTGTGGCGCGGTTTGACCATGGTGTTTGCCCTGCTTCTGGCCGTTTCCATGATGGCAGGCAACATCCTGGAGCTCTACCGCACCTCTGTGGATGCCTTCCTGGGCACCCGCAGCACCCAGACTGTGACCGAGCAGTCGGACGATGAATCCGATGCCTGGACCTACAAGTCGGAATTCACCACGGCCAAAGAAGCCTACGAGGGCTTCAAGGACTTCGCCATCGAGACTTCGCAGGAGACCTTTGCCCTGCTGAAGAACGAGAACGGTGCCCTGCCTCTGGCCAAGGATGCCAAGATCACCATGCTGGGCGTCCGCAGCTATGCTCCTGTTTACGGCAACAGCGGCGGCAGCGTGCCGGACGGCAAGTCCACCGTGCAGATCTTTGACGCCTTTACCGAGCGCGGCTTCCAGCTGAACCCGGAGACCCTGGCAGCTTACGAGGCATTCTTTGCGGACAAGGAATGGACCAAGCCCCAGTTCGGCGGCGGCATCCTGCCGGCTTACGCCGAGATCACCGCTTACGATGATCCCCACGAGCTGACCCTGGACGAGCTCAAGCAGCTCAACCCCGACTTTGAGTCCAAGTACACCGAATACGGTGATGCCGCCATCGTGGTGGTGAGCCGTGTCGGCGGCGAGGGCGGTGCCTACTACCCCGGCGAGGAAGGCCTGGCAGACGGCGTGCACACCGTGAACGGCAACATCCTGAGCCTGAGTGATGAAGAAATGGCCATGATCGAGGAAGCAAAGGCCAATTTCGACAAGGTCATCGTGCTGGTCAACGCAGCCAACCCCATGGAGATCGCAAACCTGCAGGACGACCCCGACATTGACGCCATCCTGTGGGTGGGCTACCCCGGCGCTTACGGCTTCTACGCCGTGGCCGATGTGCTGAACGGCACGGTGGCTCCCTCTGCACACTTGGGCGATACCTTCGTCAAGAACGGTGCACTGGCTCCCGCCATGCAGAACTTTGGCAACATCCCCTGGGCAAACGCTTCGGACTTTGCTGAGGGCACCAGCGTCAACTCCTACCTGATCGAGAACGAGGGCATCTACACCGGCTACCGTTACTACGAGACCCGTTATGCGGACATCGTGCTGGGCAACGGCGGTGCCAATGCCTCTGCCGGTACCTACGCCAACGCCGACGGCACCGTGGCCACCAGCGACGGCACCTGGAGCTACGACAACGAGGTGGTCTATCCCTTCGGCTACGGCATGAGCTACACCACCTTTGAGCAGACCCTGGACAGCGTGGTCATCACCGGCGACAAGCGCACCGCTACCGTGACCGTGACCACCACCAACACCGGCGATGTGGCCGGCAAGGCTGTCGTGCAGCTGTACGCCAGCGCACCCTACACCGACTACGACAAGCAGAACGGCATCGAAAAGTCCGCCCTGCAGCTGATGGACTACGAAAAGACCAACACCCTGCAGCCCGGCGAGAGCCAGACCATTACCATGAATGTGGACATGAGCCTGCTGGCCAGCTACGACAGCCAGAACGCCAAGACCTTCATCGTGGACCCGGGCGACTACTACTTCGCCATCGGCTCTGACGCCCATGATGCTCTGAACAACATCCTGGCTGCTCAGGGCAAGACCACTGCCGACGGCATGACCGCCGACGGCGATGCTTCCAAGACCTATCAGTGGACCTGGGACGGCGCTGTGGATGCCGACACCTTCTCTGTGAGCAAGAGCGGCGTGGAGATCACCAACGCAGTGAGCGACGGCGACTACTCCATGGACATCAACACCTTCATCCCCGGCACCGCTACTTATCTGTCCCGCAGCGACTGGGACGGCACCTTCCCCACCACCATTACCGGCCTGAAGGCCGAGGGCCGTCTGGCCACCCTGCTGGCCAACGACTTCATCGACATCAAGACCGATGAGGACACCTCGGACATCGTGTTCGGCGACACCACCAGCACCCTGACCCTGAACGACCTGAAGGGCGCTGACTTCGACGATCCCCGCTGGGATGAGCTGGTCGGCAAAGTGACCATCGACGAGTTCCTGAACTTTGCCTCCAACGCCTTCCACAACATCCAGAACATCGACTCTGTGGGCCTGCCGCAGTACGCAGCCGACGACGGCCCCAACGGTTCCGACTCGCACTACCTGACCGAGGGCAGCTACCAGGGCACCCCGTATGCAGATGCTGCCGATTACGACTACGGCACCCGCGTCGGCCCCACCCCGGAGAACATTGCTTACAGCTGGAACAAGGAACTGGCCTACCGCGTGGGTGAGATCACCTTGGGCGAGAGCACTCTGGTGCTGAACCTGCCCATTATGATCGGCCCCGGCATGAACATCCATCGTCACGGCTACAACGCCCGCGGCGCAGAGTATTACTCCGAGGACCCCGTCCTGTCCGGTTACACCGGTTCCGCTGTGGTGCAGGGCGCTCAGAGCAAGGGCACCCTGGTCAACATCAAGCACGCTGCCTTCAACGATCAGGAGATCAACCGCTCCGGTATCGCAGTCTTTATGACTGAGCAGAAGGCCCGCGAGCTGGAGCTGCGCAACCTGCAGCAGGCTTTTGAGGGTAACGGCAAGCCCGCTTCCTTCGAGGCGGATCCTTCCCGCGATGACACCTACACTGTGGGTGCTCTGGGCGTGATGAGCTCCTACAACCGCATCGGTGCCGTGGCCTCCAGCGCAAACGCTGGTGTCCAGGTGCAGATCATGCGCAACGAGTGGGGCTTCAAGGGCTACAACGTCACCGACTTTACCGGTGTTACCCTGCACGCTTCTCCCAAGGAGTCCATCCTGGCCGGCACTACCGCATTCTGCGGTTTCGGCACGGACGACAGCATCACCTACTGGAATGCTGACGCTCTGAAGGGCGACCGCACCATGCTGCTGGCTATCAAGCAGAACATCCATTACCTGCTGTACGCTCTGGCCAACAGTGCCGCCATGAACGGCGTCAACTCCACCACCCGCACCATCAGCGTGATGACCTGGTGGCGTATGACCTACCGCGTGTGCATCTACGGCTTTGCAGCCCTCACCGCACTGTGCGCCCTGCTGTACGTCGTGTCTGCGGTCAAGAGCAAGAAGCAGAAGACTGCAAAGGAGGCCTGAGCCATGAAAACGAAACTGAACACGAAGACGATCGTGGCTGCTGTGGCCAGTGTGATCGGCCTTGCAGTCTATGGTTACACCTCGATGGTGGGCTATCTGGCGGCTTCGGCCACCAGCACCCTGCCGGTGGTGCTCACCGTGGTCGCGCTGGTGTGCCTGGCTCTGCGCCAGTTCGCCGGCAGCAAGCTGCCTGCCGTGGTCAACGACGTGCTGCTGGTGGCAGCCAACATCTGCCTGATCGGCAGCTTCGCCGTATTCGTTCTGGCCCGCGTTTCGCTGGCTGCGGACGTCTACTTCATCCCGGTCAACTATCCGGCTTCTGAGGCCACGGCCCTGCACATCTCCATCGTGGGTGCCGTGTGCTACCTGGTCGGCATCGTGACCCTGATCGTGGAAGGCTTCTCCGCAAAGAACGGATGAATCCCCCAGCCGCCCGGCGGAGAAGCTCTGCCGGGCGGCATTTTGGGTTCCGGACCTTATCTTGTGATCAAATGAAAGGAGGCAGATGCCTGTGATCGCCTGTTCGTTCAACACCGGCTGGACCTGCCGCCACCTGTTGGAAGAGGGGCCGGCCGTGCCGGTCACCCTGCCCCATGATGCGGCACTGGCCGAACCCCGTACCGAGACGGCCCCCGGTGGCACCAACACCGGCTGGTACGAGGGCTATGATTACCTTTACGAAAAACGCTTCACCCCGGACGCAGCCCTGCAGGGCCAGACCCTTGTGCTGGAATTCGAGGGCGTGTACCACAACGCCGAAGTCTGGCTCAACGGCGAGAAGCTGGCGTTCAACCCCTACGGCTACACCGACTTCAAGGTAGACCTGACCGGGAAGCTGGACTTTGATGCCGAAAACGTGCTGCAGGTGATCGCCCGCAACGCCGACCAGCCCAACAGCCGCTGGTATTCCGGCGCGGGCATCTACCGCCCGGTCACCCTGTGGGTGGGCCCGGAAGCACACCTGCTGCTGGACGGCCTGCGGGTGCGCACCGTGTCCATCGACCCGCCGGAAGTGGAAGTCACGGCGGCGGCCAGCGCCCCCGGCACCGTGCAGCTGCAGGTGCTGGACGGCACTACCGTGCTGGCCAGTGCGTCCGCTGAGGCCGGAAAGCCGGTGCGCCTGAAACTGCCGGAGGCAGCGCTCTGGAGCCCGGAGCACCCGCAGCTGTACACCCTGCAGGCGGCCTACGGCACCGACACGGCAGCGGCCCGCTTTGGCATCCGCAGCCTTGCCTGGGGCAGGGAGGGCCTGCTGCTCAACGGCAGCCGGATCATCCTGCAGGGTGCCTGCATCCACCACGACAACGGCCTGCTGGGTGCAGTGTGCCACCCGGATGCGGTGCGCCGCAAGGTGCGCATCCTGCACGAGAACGGCTACAACGCCATCCGTTCGGCCCACAACCCCTGCTCCAAGGCCCTGCTGGACGCCTGCGACGAGCAGGGTATGCTGGTGATGGATGAGTACATCGACCACTGGTACATCCACAAGACCGAGCACGACTATGTGGACTATTTCAACGACTGGTGGCGCAGCGACCTGGAAAGCATGGTCAAAAAGGACTACAACCACCCTTGTGTGATCCTGTATTCCACCGGCAATGAGGTCAGCGAGACGGCTCAGAAAAAGGGCATTGCCCTGACGAAGCAGCTCACCCGGTATCTGCACCGCCTGGATGACACCCGCCCGGTGACCTGCGGTGTGAACATCTTCTTCAACTTCCTCAGCTCCATCGGATTTGGCGTGTACAGCGACAAAAAAGCCAAAAAGCAGGCCGAGGACGCCACCAAAAAGAAAAAGGCCGTGGGCAGCCAGTTCTTCAACAATCTGGCGGGCCTGCTGGGCAGCGAGTTCATGAAGCACGGTGCCACCCTGCATGGCTGCGACGTCAAGACCCGCGACGCCTTTGCCAACATGGACATTGCCGGTTACAACTACGGCATCTACCGCTACGAGCACGACCTGAAAAAATACCCCGACCGCCTGATTTTGGGCAGCGAGACCTTCTGCAGCGACGCCTACCGGTTCCGGGAGCTGGCCAAGAAAGAACCCCGGCTCATCGGTGACTTTGTGTGGGCCGGTATGGACTACCTGGGCGAAGTGATGGTGGGCAGCTGGGAGTATGCCGACAACGCGCCCCGCTTTGACGGCGGCCTTGGCTGGGTGAGCGCCGGTTCCGGCCGCATCGACCTGACCGGCAAGCCGCTGGGTGAGGCCCTGTATACCCGGGTGGCGCTGGAACAGGCCAAAGGGCCGTTCCTGGCCGTGCGCCCGGTGAACCACACCGGCGACAAGCACTCGCCCTCGGCCTGGAAGATGACCGACGCCATGACGAGCTGGACCTGGCCCGGCTGCGAGGAAAAGCAGGCTGAGGTGGAGGTCTATGCCCGCGCGGCTTCCGCTGCGCTGGTGCTCAACGGCAAGGAAATCGCCCGCAAGAATGCGAAAAACGACTGCCTGTTCCGCTTCCGCTGTGCGTACCAGCCCGGTACGCTGGAGGCTGTGGCCTACAACGCAGCGGGGCAGGAGACCGGCCGCTGTGCGCTGACCACCGCCGGCCCTGCCACCGAGCTGCGGGCCGAGCCGGAGGAAGCCGTGCTGCGCCCCGGCCAGCTGTGCTACATCCGCCTGCGCTACACCGACCAGAACGGCGTGCTCAAGCCCACTGTGCGGGAGCCCATCCGGGTGCAGGTGACCGGCGGCCGCCTGCTGGCGCTGGGCAATGCCTGCCCCTTCAATCTGCAGGGCTACCGCACCAGCCAGACCGACCCCTACTGGGGCGAGGCCATGGCCATCGTGGAAGCCGGCACCGAAGGCTGTGTGACCCTGCAGGCCGATAGCGCCGTTGGTTCTGCCGTGGCTGCCGTGCAAGTTCATAAGGAGTAAATACCCATGTCCATTTCAGAGAAAAACCCCAAGCTGGCCAAGCTGGCCGGGCAGTTCATCAAGTTCTATGCCTTTTCCATGCTGGTCACCCTGCTGCAGTACCTGCTGCTCACCTTTCTGCCGGGGCTGTTCTACGCCCACACCGACTGGTGCAGCATCCCCTGCCAGCTCATCCACCTGAACCTTGGCCCGGTGGACACCTATGTGTTCAACTACCCGGTCACTGGGGACGCCACCGGCGGCATGGGCTACTTTGCCGCCTTTGCCATCACCCTGTTCCTGGCGCAGTGCGTCAACTTCCCCATGCAGCGCAACATCACCTTCAAGTCCAAGGGCAACATCTGGTATCAGATCCTGTGGTACGTCATCGCCTTTGTGCTCATCACCATCGTGTGCAGCTTCCTCATGGGCCTGTATGTGCCCCTGTGCAAGCAGTTCTTCTCCCCGGCGGTGTACAATGTGCTCATCACCGTGATCAACGGCGGCGTGCAGATGGTGATCTATTTCCCCATCTATAAGATCATTTTCCCGGAGGGTGAAGCCAAATGAAACATGCAGATGTGATCGCCAAACTGTCCCTGCGGGAAAAATGCGCCCTGCTTTCCGGTGCCACCGTGTTCGAGACCCATGCCCTGCCCAACAAGGGAGTGCCGGCCATCTGGCTGTCGGACGGCCCCAACGGTCTGCGCAAGCAGGCGGGCCCGGCCGACCATCTGGGCCTGAACCCCTCGGAGCCGGCCACCTGCTTCCCCACGGCGGCTACCGTGGCCAACAGCTGGGACCCCGCCCTGGGCGAGGAGATCGGCAAAGCGCTGGGCGAGGAGACCGCTTCCTACAGCGTCAATGTGATCCTGGGCCCCGGCCTGAACACCAAGCGCAGCCCGCTGTGCGGCCGCGATTTCGAGTATTTCTCGGAGGACCCGTACCTGTCCGGCAAGCTGGCAGCAGGCTATGTGCGCGGCATCCAGTCGGTGGGCGTTTCGGCCTGCCCCAAGCATTTTGCCGCCAACAATCAGGAGCTGCGCCGCATGGCCAGCAACAGCGTGCTGGACGAGCGCACCCTGCGGGAGCTGTACCTCACCGGCTTTGAGATCGCCGTGAAAGAGGGCAGGCCCAAGTGCATCATGACCTCCTACAACCGGGTCAACGGCACCTACGCCAACGAGAATCATCACCTGCTGCAGGATATCCTGCACGGCGAGTGGGGCTATGACGGGGCCGTGGTCACCGACTGGGGCGGCTCCAACGACCATGTGGAGGGTGTGCGCGAAGGCTCCACGCTGGAAATGCCCTGCCCCGGCTTTGGCTCGGCCAAGCGGCTGATGCAGGCCGTGGCGGAGGGCCGTCTGCCGGAATCCGCGGTGGATGCCCGGGTGGACGAGCTGCTGGAGCTGGTGTTCACCACCGATGCGGCAGTCAAGGCCGCACCGAAGCGGTTCGACCGGGACGCCCATCATGCGCTGGCCCGCCGTGCCGCCGCCGAAAGCGTGGTGCTGCTGAAAAACGAGGATGACCTGCTGCCCCTCAAGCCCGGGCAGAGCGTGGCCCTCATCGGTGATTTTGCGCAGACGCCCCGCTATCAGGGCGCAGGCTCCAGCTCGGTGAACGCTACCCGCGTGGACAACCTGAAGGACGCCGCCGAGGCGGACGACATCACGCTGGCAGGCTTCTGCGCAGGGTATGAGCGCAGCGGCACCCCCAACCCGGCCTTTGTGGAAGAGGCCGCCGCACTGGCCCGCAAGGCCGACGTGGTGGTGCTCTGCATGGGTCTGGACGAGTCCAGCGAGAGCGAAGGCCTGGACCGCAGCCACATCTGCATCCCGGAGAACCAGAAGCAGCTGCTGGAAGCTGTGGCGCAGGCCAACGAGAACCTCGTGGTGGTGCTGAGCGCCGGCAGCGTGGTGGAAACGGGCTGGGTCAGCCGCTGCAAGGCAGTGCTGCACGCCTATCTGGGCGGGCAGGCCGGTGCCGGTGCCATCATGGACGTGCTCACCGGCCGGGTGAACCCCAGCGGCAAGCTGGCCGAGACTCTGCCCCTGACCTACGAGGACACCCCGGCGGCCCGGTATTTCCCGGGCAAACAGCAGAACGTGGAGTACCGCGAGGGCCTGTACATCGGCTACCGCTACTACGAAACGGCCCATGTGCCGGTGCGCTATCCCTTCGGCTACGGCCTGAGCTACACCACCTTTGCCTACTCCGACCTGAAAGCGGACGCGGACAAGGTCACCTTTACCATCACCAACACCGGCAGCCGCGCCGGTGCCGAGATCGCACAGCTGTATGTGGCCAAGGCCGACGCAGCCGTGTTCCGCCCGGAAAAGGAACTGAAGGGCTTTGCCAAGGTGTTCCTGCAGGCGGGCGAGTGCAAGACCGTGACCATTCCGCTGGACGACAAGGCCTTCCGCTACTGGAACGTGAAAACGGACCGCTGGGAGACCGAGGACGGCAGCTACCAGCTGCTGGTGGGTGCCAGCGTACAGGACATCCGCCTGCGCGCCGAGGTGTCCGTGCAGGGCACTGGTGCCCCGGACCCCTATGTTGGCAAGGCTGTGCAGTGCTACCGCACCGCTGACATCAAGAATGTGCCGGATGCCGCCTTTGAGGCCCTGCTGGGCCACGCCATCCCGGAGGACAAGCCCCACATCGACCAGACCATGACGCTGGGCGAGCTGAACCACAGCCGCAGTCCGCTGTGCTGGCTGGCCTGGGCTGTGCTGCACACCCTGCTCAAGCGCAGCTCCCGCGAGGGCACGCCGGACCTGAACCTGCTGTTCCAGTACAACATGCCTGTCCGTGCGCTGGCCCAGATGACCGGCGGCATGGTCGGGCAGGAGACGGTGGACGGCATCGTGATGGAAGCAAAGGGCTTCTGGATCATCGGCCTGCTGCGGGCACTCATCGGCTTTGGGCAGAACGCAGTCTCCAACCGGAAGTTCCGCGCGGCACTGGACGCAGAGCGCGGCGGCCCGGCGGTGTAAAACCATCTGATATTCCCGGATTTTCTCCTTCATTCTAAACAAACGGCCCCGGACTTGTTGAAAAGTCCGGGGCTGTTTGCGTGTGGGGCTTAGTAAATGTAGGGCTGCACGGGCGGCTGGTCGGGGCGGTGCTCCCCGATGATCTTTTCCATCCAGACCATGTCGTACCAGCGGCCGAACTTGTACCCGCAGTTGTGGAAGGTACCGACCAGTGCAAAGCCCAGATGCTCGTGGAACCGGGCGCTGTTCCGGGTCAGGTATTCGTCCTCCACCTGCGGGTAGCCGATGCAGGCATACAGGTTCAGGATGCCCATGGCCTGCAGCCGGTCGGCCAGCGCCTCGTACAGGGCACGGCCCATGCCGTGTTTCCGGGCGTCGTGGTCCAGGTAGATGGTCAGCTCACAGGCCCAGTCGTAGGCGGCCCGGCCCACAAAGGGCCCCGCGTAGGCGTAGCCCTCCACCCGGCCGTCCCGCTCAATGACGAGGTAGGGGTATTTCTGCATGGTGCGGCGCATGCGGCCTTCAAATTCCTCCAGTGAGGGTACGTCGTATTCAAAGGTGATGACCGTGTGCTCCACATACCAGGCGTAGATCTCCAGAATGCGGGGCGCATCGGCCAGAGACGCATTCCGAATGGTAATATCCTGCATAAAAACATCTCCCTGTAGCAATAAATATCCCGAAATCCGGTCTGATTATAGCACAGCCCACTTTAAAAGGACAGCGCAAAGCAGCAGAAGTGCCGCTCCGCACAGGCGGACAGGGGAGAAATGCTATTGGCAAAGTGGCAGAAAATGCGGCGTTCTGAGCCGGAAATCCCCACAAAAGCGCGAAAATCGGCCGTGCAGGCGCAAAATGCTGTACTTTGATACTTTACTGTGATAAAATAACACCATCCTTTCCCCGCGCGCTGCGCGGGAAAAGCCAAACGAGAGGGGGAACCTTTATGACAAATGTCTGCATCATTGCCACCATTGTGATCTATCTGGTGGGCATGCTGCTGGTGGGCTTTGTATACAGCAAGTCCAACGAGGACAGCACCGATTTCTACCTCGGCGGCCGCAAGATGGGCCCGCTGGTCACTGCTATGAGCGCGGAAGCCAGCGATATGTCCAGCTGGCTGCTGATGGGCCTGCCCGGCCTTGCCTACCTCACCGGCATTGCGTCGCCGGGCTGGACGGCCATCGGTCTGGCCGTGGGCACCTGGCTCAACTGGCTCATCGTGGCCCGGCGGCTGCGGCGCTACTCGGCCAATCTGGACGCCATCACGGTGCCGCAGTTCCTGTCGCTGCGGTTCCATGACCAGCGCAACCTGCTCAACGCGCTGGGCGCGGTGATCATCATCGTGTTCTTTATCCCGTACACGGCTTCCGGCTTTGCGGCCTGCGGCAAGCTGTTCCACAGCCTGTTCGGCGTGGACTACATGATCGCGATGATCGTGTCCGCACTGGTCATCGTGGGGTACACCATTCTGGGCGGCTTCCGGGCCGTGACCACCACCGACCTCATCCAGTCGGTGGTCATGAGCATCGCACTGGTGGCGGTGCTGGCCTACGGCATCGGTGTGGCCGGGGGCTGGGGTGCCGTGATGGAAAACGCCCGCAGCCTTTCCGGCTACCTGACCATGGCGGCCAGCCACGACGCTGCCGCCGGGACCGCCGCCTCCTACAGCCTGCTGGACATCGTGTCCACCATGGCCTGGGGCCTGGGCTACTTTGGCATGCCCCACATCCTGCTGCGGTTCATGGCCATTGAGGACGAAAAGAAGCTGGTGCTCAGCCGCCGCATTGCCAGCGTGTGGGTGGTCATTGCCATGACGGCCTCCATCGTCATCGGCGTGGTGGGTCTGGGCATGACCAAAGCCGGTGCGCTGGAATTCCTGAGCGGCTCTTCCAGCGAGACCCTCATCGTGCGCATTGCCAGCCTCATTGCACAGCACGGTGTGCTGGCGGCGGTGCTGGCGGGCCTGATCCTGGCCGGTATTCTGGCGGCCACCATGTCCACCGCCGACAGCCAGATGCTGGCAGCGGCGTCCAGCGTCTCGCAGAACATCCTGCAGGAGTTCGGCCATATGAAGCTCACCGAAAAGCAGAGCCTGTTTGCGGCCCGGCTTACCATCATCTGCGTCAGCGTGGTGGGCGTGGTGCTGGCCCGCGACCCGGATTCCAGCGTGTTCGGCATCGTCAGCTTTGCATGGGCCGGTTTTGGCGGTGCTTTTGGTGCGGTGGTGCTGTGCGCCCTGTTCTGGAAGCGCTGCAACTGGCAGGGTGCACTGGCCGGGATGCTCTGCGGCGGCCTGATGGTCTTTGTGTGGAAGTACCTCATCAGCCCGCTGGGCGGCGTGTTCGGCATCTATGAGCTGCTGCCGGCCTTCCTGTTTTCGCTGGCAGCCTGCGTGGTGGTCAGCCTTGCCACCACGGCCCCCGGTGCGGACATCGAGGCCGAATTTGAGGCGGCAAAATAAACGATAAAAAGCAACCAGCCCCGGAACGATGATGGTCGTTCCGGGGCTGATTTTTATCTCAGTTGAACAGCATGATGGTTATTTCCGCGCAGGGCACCAAAAATCCAAAGCCGAAGAAAAGCAGCAGTTCCAATATGACCCGCGTCAGGCGTAAAAACGGTGCATCCAGAAGGGTGCACGCTTCAAGGTAACGGTGATAGAAACCGCTCTGTTCAAAGCTGTTCCAGAGTTCCAGCATGAGAAATTCCATTCCGGCCAGAAGCGGAAAAACGACCCACGAGGACATCCAGCCATCGGCTTGTAGAGAACCATCGCTGAGGGAACGCCAGTGAACTGCAAGTGTTCCGTGGCAGGCGAATATGCCCCACAGTGCCAGGGCGATACTTAGCCGGAGCATCGCAGCGCGGACCGAATGCCAGTCCACGGTATGCTGGCGGCGCAACATGGAAAAGAAATCCTCCAGAGGGACCGGTGCGGCAGGGGCGCCCTGACCGGGGTCATGGCAGTGCATCAGGTCCGCAAGAGACAGGCCCAGTGCGTCGGCCAGAGGTTCCAGCGTATTGATGTCCGGCAGACCGACGCCGCGTTCCCAGCGGCTGACGGCCTTGTCGGTCACATGCAGCTGTTCGGCCAGCTCGGCCTGAGTCAGGCCCTGCGCCCTGCGCACCTGGGCAAGAAAGGCACCGAACGTTTTTGCGTCCATGCAGATCACATCCTTTTCCACAGAATAGCAGACTTGTGTGGAAAATGCAACCGACGGAACGTTTACCGACTGTTTGCAACCAAAAAGGACGTGCTCCCCTGCGGGAACACGTCCTTTGGTTTGCTTATGATTCAGGCGAGGTTCAGCTTACAGCTGGGGGCCGGCAGAGACCAGAGCCTTGCCGTGCTCGTTGCCCT
>ERZ1673700.1570-NODE-1570-length-21738-cov-4.103676_pt1 | contig 21738 bp, 10 predicted proteins | sample MGYA00580230_ERZ1673700 | MGnify/ENA primary metagenome ERZ1673700 (study PRJEB41218, sample SAMN15661782) | gut metagenome | host: Homo sapiens | place: Canada: London | collected 2015-08-20/2019-03-30 | study: EMG produced TPA metagenomics assembly of...
TTTGCATAGGATAGAGCATATTTTTAGAAGATGAAAGGGACACTCCTGTATGGGAGTGTCCCTTTTTGGAACACAGAATATGCAGGGGAGCATAGAGATATGAGTAAGAAATTTGATAAAAGAAAAAAAGTTGTCTATGATCTGATCTGTGATGATTTATATACACCGATGAAATTCAAGGAACTGGCAATGCTTCTTCGCGTGGCAAAAGAAGACAGAGATGAGTTAAGACAGATCCTGGAAGCGTTGGAGCAGGAAGGAAAGATATATCTTTCCAAGAGAGGAAAATACTGCAGGGGACATGCAAAGCGTCTGACCGGTGTGTTCCGGGCAAGTCTTAAGGGATTTGGCTTTGTAGTGCTGGACGAAGGAGATTCAGAGGATGTATTCATCGGTGCGGATGATACCTGTGGTGCATTTGACGGAGATCATGTTGAGATCGTACTTACAAAAGAACCGGAAGGAAGAAGCCGTGAAGGAAAGATCGTGAAGATCCTGGAGCGGGGGCTTTCAAAAGTAGTCGGACTTTACCGCATGAAGCCGGGAAAGAAGTTTGGGTTCGTGATTCCGGATAACCAGAGACTGGATCAGGACATATTTGTACCGATTGAAAAATCAAGAGGGGCAGTGGATGGACACAAAGTTGTAGTGGAGCTGACCTCTTATGGAGAGAATGGAAAGAAACCGGAAGGAAAGATCGTGGAGATCATCGGTCATCTGAATGATCCGGGAACAGATATCATGTCGATCGTAAAAGGGTATAACCTCCCGGTAGAATTTCCGGATAAAGTATTAAGACAGGCAGAGCGTGTTGCAAAACCGGTCAGCGAAGCTGACATGAATGGAAGAAAGGATCTGCGTGACTGGCAGATGGTCACGATTGACGGAGAAGATGCAAAGGATCTGGATGATGCGGTATCCCTTGTAAAAGAGGGAGAAAATTATATTCTGGGCGTGCATATTGCAGATGTGACGAATTATGTGCAGGAGAACAGTGCACTTGACAGAGAGGCACTGGAAAGGGGTACAAGTGTATATCTGGTAGACCGTGTGATCCCGATGCTTCCACATACACTTTCGAATGGAATGTGTTCACTCAATGCAGGAGAGGACAGACTTGCACTCAGCTGCATCATGACAGTGGATCCGTCTGGTGATGTGATCGCACATGAGATCGCTGAGACAGTAATTCATGTGGATCGCAGAATGTCCTATACCAGCGTAAAGAAGATTCTGACGGATCATGATGAAGCGGAGATCTTAGAATACAAAGAACTGGTTCCGATGTTCGAACGGATGCAGGAGCTTTCGGGTATTTTAAGAGCCCGAAGGAAGAAACGCGGTTCCATTGATTTTGATTTCCCAGAGACGAAGATGATCCTGGATGAGAATGGAAAGCCGATCGATATTAAACCATATGACAGAAATGTTGCAACGAAGATTATCGAGGATTTCATGCTTTTGGCAAATGAGACGGTTGCAGAAGATTACTACTGGCAGGAGCTTCCGTTTGTATACCGTACCCACGAAGCACCAGATGAAGAAAAGATCCGTACACTGGCAACATTTATCAATAATTTCGGGTATTCAATGCATATTGGAGTTAATGAAATTAGACCAAAAGAAATACAAAAGTTGCTAACGAAAGTGGAAGATACACCGGAAGAGGCAATGATCAGCCGTCTGGCACTTCGTTCGATGAAACAGGCGAAGTATACGGCAGAGAATGACGGACATTTTGGACTGGCGGCGAATTATTATACGCATTTTACTTCTCCGATCCGAAGATATCCGGATCTTCAGATCCATCGGATCATTAAGGATAACCTGCGGGGAAGAATGAATGAAAGTAAGATTGAACACTACCAGTCGATCCTTCCGGAAGTTGCAAAGCGTTCCAGTGAGATGGAACGTCGCGCGGATGAGGCAGAACGAGAGACAATCAAACTTAAGAAGGTGGAATACATGCAGGCACATATCGGAGAGGAATTCGACGGTGTGATCTCTGGAATTACTAAATGGGGTATGTATGTAGAGCTTCCGAATACGATAGAAGGTCTGGTCCATGTAACAAACATGACCGATGATCATTATGAATACAATGAAGAACGTTATGAGATGATAGGAATGCATACACGGAAAGTGTACAAACTGGGAGAAGCCTTAAGAGTACAGGTGCTGGATGCAGATCGTCTGATGCGTACGATTGATTTTAAGATTGTGAATCAGGGAGGTGCCGGAGATGGCGAAGAGTAATGACAAGATGGTAGCAAATAATAAAAAGGCATATCATGATTATTTTATCCTGGATAAGATCGAGACAGGAATTGCTCTGCACGGAACAGAAGTAAAGTCACTCCGTATGGGAAAATGCAGTATCAAAGAATCCTTTATCCGTATTGAAAATGGAGAAGTCTTTATCTACGGTATGCATATCAGTCCATATGAAAAGGGAAATATCTTTAATAAAGACCCACTCAGAGTCAGAAAATTACTCCTTCATAAATCAGAGATCAATAAACTGATCGGTAAAACGAAGGAAAAGGGAATGGCAATCGTTCCATTGAAAGTATATTTCAAAGGCAGCCTTGTAAAGGTGGAGATTGGTCTGGCAAAAGGTAAGAAATTATATGATAAACGTCAGGATATCGCCAAAAAGGATCAGAGACGTGAAGCAGAACGTGATTTCAAGATGAAACTCAGATAGGAGAAAAGAATGGTACCTACAAAGAAAGAAGAATTAAGAAATCTGGTTACCCAGACAACATTAGAGACCTACGAGGAGCTGACACCACATCTGGTACAGCTTATTAATGAAACGAACAGAAATCCGGAACTGACGGAAGCTCAGAAGCAGGATGAGATCTCATTACATATGATGGGATTTGTAAAATCCTGCACCAATGAAATTATTATAGAAGTACTTGGAGAAATTCTTGGTCTGGAATAATGTAGAAAAAATATAAGAAAAATAAGATCCTGTTGTGATAATTAAACGAAATTGTGTGTGACGTCAGAAAAATGTCAGAAATTTCCTTGACAAAAAAAGTTCACAGCGTTAAACTACGGGACATAAAAGCAAGGGCGCTTCGAAAGAATCATTTCGAGGCGCTTTTTCTTTTATATAAAAGGATAGCACAAGGGTGTGTACATTTTCGTGAGTCGACCACGGAAGTGCACACTCTTTTTCGTTATCGGACATCTGAAGGATGAAGGAGGAGACATTATGACGAAAGAAGTATTATCGGCGATACAGGATGCCGTAGGCACACAGGTATTTGGAATCTGGTTCCTGATCGGTGCAGCATTTGTATTTTTCATGCAGGCTGGATTTGCAATGGTAGAGGCAGGATTCACCAGAGCGAAGAATGCCGGCAATATTATTATGAAGAACCTGATGGACTTTTGTATAGGAACTTGTGTATTTATCCCATTGGGATTTGGAATTTTGCTTGGTGAAGATGCACTTGGCGGATTTATCGGAACTCCGACACTTGGAATTTTTACCGATTATGCAAATTTTGACTGGTCCAATTTTGTATTTAACCTGGTGTTCTGTGCGACAACGGCAACCATCGTATCCGGAGCAATGGCAGAACGTACCAAATTCTTATCTTATTGTATTTATTCCGCAGTGATCTCCGCTGTTGTATATCCGATCGAGGCACACTGGATCTGGGGCGGTGGATGGCTTGCAAGTTTAGGATTCCATGATTTTGCAGGTTCCTGTGCAATCCACATGGTTGGTGGAACAACAGCATTTATCGGAGCCGCACTGGAAGGAGCCAGAATTGGTAAATTTACCAGAGATAAAGATGGAAAAGTAACAAAGGTACATGCATTCCCTGGACATAACATTGTAATCGGTGCACTTGGATGTTTCATCCTCTGGTTTGGATGGTATGGATTCAACGGAGCTGCCGCTACGACAGGTCCACAGCTTGCATCGATCTTTATGGCAACAACGATCGCACCGGCAATCGCAACGGTTGTATGTATGATATTTACATGGCTTAGATATGGCAAACCGGATGTATCGATGTGTCTGAATGCTTCACTTGCAGGTCTGGTAGCAATCACTGCACCTTGTGATGTCGTTGATGCAACAGGTGCGATCATCATCGGTGTGGTAGCCGGACTTCTGGTTGTATTTGGTGTATGGTTCTGTGACAATGTTGCTCATGTAGATGACCCGGTCGGAGCAGTTGCAGTTCATTGCTTAAATGGTATCTGGGGAACGATCGCAGTCGGTCTCTTTGCAACAAAAACAGCACCAGAGTGCACATTGAAAGGTCTGTTCTACGGCGGCGGATTCCACCAGCTTGGTTTACAGCTGCTTGGTGTAGTAACCGTAATGGCATGGACGATCATAACCATGACGATCGTATTTAAGATTATCGATAAGACGGTAGGTCTTCGAGTAACAGAAGAAGAAGAGATTGTAGGTCTGGATGTGAAAGAACATGGTCTGGCATCTGCATATGCAGGTTTCAGTCTGATGGATATCACAGAAGGAAGCATGAGTATCAATGAGAATACAGAGCTTGGAGAAAATGATTATGATGAAGTTTCAGAAGCACAGAGAGCTGCATCTGTCAAAGTAACTGCTCCTGTAGATCCTGAGACTGGAATACATAAAGTTGTTATCATTGCCAAACTTTCAAGATATGAAAAACTGAAAACTGCACTCAATGATCTTGGAGTAACAGGAATGACAGTCACACAGGTTATGGGATGTGGTGTTCAGAAAGGTGCCGGTGAGAAATACCGTGGAGTTGAGATGGATGTAACCGTACTTCCAAAGGTTAAAGTAGAAGTTATCGTAGGAAGCATTCCGGTAGACAAAGTGATTGAGACTGTGAAGAGAACTCTTTATACCGGACATGTCGGAGACGGAAAGATATTCGTTTACAATGTACAGAAGGTTGTCAAGGTTCGTACCGGCGAAGAAGATTATGATGCATTGAAAGATGTAGAGTAATAGTGCATAGTCGAATTGTTAGAATATTGTGTAAAATAACGAAAAAATATATAGATATTTAAAAAAAGTTATAGATATGTTATGGTGTATATAGAATTTTTATTAAACGTTTAATGTACGGATTTTATTGAGACACAAGCGAATTAATCGACAGAATAAAAATATTCTGTCGATTTTTTTAGAAATTTTATTAAACGTTTAATATCATTGCAGGAGGTGAAAGAAAGTAGTAAGGAAAACATGAAAAAGAAAGGAAAGTGAATAATGTCTAGAGGGAAAAAATTGAAAAGAAAAGTGACATCGCTTGCGTTGACAACGGCGATGGCGGTTTCAATGCTTGGTGTTTTACCGGAGTCGACGGTCGAAGCAGCTGCATCAGACGATGACTCGATTTCCAATGGAAGTCTTACTGCTGCAATTGGCGATCTGGGTGAAATATCAAGATTGACAATTGACAATAACCGCAAAAACAGTAGTGGAAAAGATGTGAATTTTGTGCTTCCGAATGATACCAATCAGCAGAATAACGAAGCACATCAGTGGATGGGAGAGATGATCTTTTCCTACCGAAGCAGCAAAGACGGAAACTTCCCGGAAGATAACAGTGGATTTCAGGAAGTAGATACGAATAAGACACTGGCTGCAGGTGGTTCAACAACTTACAGCAATGCATCAGCAAACTTAAAGAACAACCCATATATTGAAAAGAAAGTAAGCAAAGATAAGGTTGAGGTCACCTTCAAAGGACAGGATGAAGATTCGACAGACAGCCGTACGATGAAAGGCTTTAATGCAAAGTCTGTATACGATATGGATACAGATGACGGATCCCTGCTTTGGTCGATCACACTGGAAAATACGAGTGGAAATTATCTGGAATTCGGGGATGTAGGACTTCCGATGCCTTGGAATAATAAGTACGCAAGTATTGATGATACTTACAACAACCGTACAACTGTGCATACATTTGCGGGAGCAGACAGTGGTTATGCATATGCGATCAGATGCAGCGGTGAAGGAAACTATGTAATGTTCACACCTGTTACGGACACCGGTGCAAGAATTGAATATATTGATAACTGGACCGGTAATATTAACGGGGTAAAAGGAACACGTTCCGGAAGTACTTATCAGAATTGGACAAGTGATACCGGTGGATGGTTCCCGGGACTTCAGGTGTATTACATTCATTCCAAAGATATTCAGAAAACGGGACGTGGTTATTACACAGATGCTACAAGTCTTGTACTGAAACCAGGTGAGAAGAAGACATACCAGTTCAAATTCTCAGCAGTAAGAGCCGGTGATAATACACCACAGAACAGCGCAGAGGATGCAAATAATGCGTCTGATTCGGTAGAAGAACGTGAGAATAATATGCGTTCCATTCTTTATAAAGAAGGAATGATCGACGCTGTTGCGACTCCGGGATTCCAGACTGCAATCAATATGCCGACCAAGTTGGATCTGCATTATGATGACAGTAAGATCTCAGATGTATCGGTTGATATACAGTGCGTGCATGAAAATGATCCATGGGATGAAGAACATATTCCGGATCAGCAGAGTGGGATGGTCAATAATTCCAAATCCATAGAACATTCGGATAGTGATTCAGCAAAACTGGTTAATACGAAGACGGTAGATGGGGAAAAACATCATATTTATGAATTGAATTTCGGATGTATCGGTAACAATAGTGTACGTGTAAATTACAAACTGAATGGTGAAGATAAATTTACACAGTATGAATTCAATGTTCTGGATAAACTTGACAGTACGATTGAGACGCATTCGGACTTTGTGGCAAATCAGACACAGGACAATGATACATCAAGTCCGACTTATGGAATTTACAGTGACTGGTATTTTGCAAGTGGAAAAGATTCTACACAGCAGTCTCATTGGGGAGATGACTGGAGCCACGATAATATTAACTTCATGGCAATGAAGAACTATCTGGATCCAAATGCTTCCGAGGTAGAGTCCATCGAGAAGTATCTGATTGATTTTATGTGGAATAATTACATGAAGAATTCGCATGAAACATATGCAGTAGCGAATTATCTGAGTGGATCGGGAATTTATGGTGGAAGTGCCAATCCGTATTCCAGAACTTATTCGGAAGTCATGGAAGCAACCGGATTCTTCAATATGTACCGCATAGAAAAAGCATATCCAGATCTGATTGATTACAGAGAAAGTGCAGAATGGTATCTGGAAAAAGCATATGGAATATACAGTAACCGCGTAAGTGCATATCCAATCGGATTTTACGGGGAACAGCAGATTCCGGATATGATCGAAGCACTCTATGCAGAAGGCATGACAGAAGAAGGAGACAATCTGAAACAGCTGTTTGCAAAGTCTAAAGGAACAAGTATGGCAACGGCCGATTATCCATACGGATCAGAATTCGAGTATGATAATACCGGTGAAGAGGGGGCTTATTCTGCTGCAAAAGCATTGAGAACCTATTATCCGGATAACAGTAACACAAAGGCCGCACTTAAGAATATGCAGTCTGCAGAGTGGAAAACACGTGCGATGAGAGGACTTCAGCCAACCTGGTATCAGTATGCCGATCCTGTCTTCCGTGGAGGAGAGACCTGGTGGAATTTCCAGTATACAGCATCTCTTGCCGGATATATCATGGATGACTGGTTGAGATATGAAGATACGGATTCAGACACAGATTCCAGCGCATGGGCAGAGAGAATGAACTATGCAGCGAAGTTATCTAACTTTAATGCTGTAAACATGGGACAGATTTCTTCTAATTATATTGGAAATACAAGCTGGAGATATACCATGTCAAAAGGTGGATATGGTGCACAGAATGTAAATGACGGAGGAACACGTGTCCAGAATAATGGATGGAACGATTTCTCGGGAGAAAGTGATGAGGGACTTTATGGATCGCTTCTTAGCATCAGTGCAGATGTTGCAACAGATCCTGTATTCGGACTGACCGGTTATGGAAGTACAGTATCAAAATCCGGTGGAAAATATACGATTACCCCGCTGGATGGTGTTGGAAAACGTATCAATGTGATCGATGATAAGCTGTATGTGGAACTGGAACAGGATTCTTGCACGAAAGCAGTCATTGATAAAGATGGAACATATTTTGACCTTGCAGTAAAGAATCTGACAGGGGACGAACATCTTTCGAAGATCAGTCTGAGTGGCGCAGGTCTTAAAAATGGCTATTACAGTATAAAAGTAAATGGTGAAGAAAAAGAGCAGTGCTATGTATCAGACAACCAGGGCGATGCATACGCAGTAATTCCGGCAGGTGAATCTGCCAAGATTACGATCGAGGCAATGAAAGGTGGAGAAAATCAGGCACCAAAGATCTATAAGATCAAAACGTCAGAAAATCCACAGGCACTGGTATCTTCCCGTATAGAAGCTCAGGCTTATGATGACGGCGCACCGGATGGCAAATTGACTTATAAATGGGAAACAGTAAAAGAGCCGGAAGACGGAGAACTTACATTTGATGCCAAGAATAAGCCATATGCCAATATCACAGCAAGCAAAGACGGAATTTACAAAGTAAAACTGACCGTAAGTGACGGAGAACTGAGTACTGAAAAAGAAGTAGAGATTGAAATCGGACGTGCACCGGAAAAAACTGCACCGGTTATTGAAAGTGCAACAGCAACACAGCATCCGACAAATACAACTACGGCAGAACTGAGTGGAAAGGCTTCTACAGATAAGACCTATGGAAATAAAGTAGAATACAAGTGGTCAGTGGTAGATCAGCCGGAAGGCGGCAATGCAATTATCGCAAATGCTGAAAAAGCAGATGCAAAATTAAAAGCATATGTGCCGGGAACTTACACATTACGTTTAACAGCAACGGATAAAAAATCCACAGAGTACGATGCAGATGTGGAATCAACAAAAGATATTGTTCTCGAGATGAAAGAACCGGTTGATGGAATTGAAAGAGCAGGTACGGTACTTACGAAAGTGAAGACAGAGCCGGAACTTCCGGAGAAAATGGAAGTCATCTATGAAGACGGAACAATAAAAGACAGTGAGATTGTGTGGGATCAGGTGGATGAGGAATCCTATGCACATGCCGGAAACTTTACTGTAAATGGAACGGTAAAAGATACAGATCTGAAGGTAGAAGTTACGGTTATGGTAGTATCCGGAGAAGCACAGAACGTGGCATTGATCGCAACACCATCAGCAATTATCGATACACCGGAGGATCTGGGAGGAGTGGCAGGACTGAATGACGGATATGATCCGGCAAGTTCAAACGACAAATCACATGGTGTATGGCATAACTGGCTGGGAGATAATGGCGCCGATGCATGGGTGCAGTATGACTGGGAGTCAGAAGTGACGATATATCAGTCAGACGCATACTATTTTACAGATGGTAACTTTGTACCAAAATCAGTAAGTTATCAGTATAAAGATGCAAATGGCAACTGGCGTGATCTTCCAAACGTGTCAGGCTGTGGTACAGAACTGAACAAATATAATACAACAACATTTGCGCCGGTAACGACAACAGCTATCCGTATGAATATGAGTCCAAAGACACAAGGTTGTGGTGTGATTGAATGGAAAGTATATGGATATGCAGAGAATGTCATTGACAAAACACTTCTGAAAAAGACAATTGACAGTGCAAATGCGCTGGATCTTACAAAATATGAACTGACAGAAGAAGACAAGGCTGCATTAACGGAAGCAATCCAGGAAGCAGTTACAGTGAATGACAATAAAGAAGCAACACAGGAAGAGGTTGATTTTGCGGCAGCAAAACTTGCAAGAATCATGTCATCACTTCCAACAGCAGACGGTAACCTGGCATATGGTGCAGCTGTATCAACAAGTTATGTATCCAGCTGGGAAAAAGTAAGTGCTGTCAATGATGGCAAGATACCGGAAAGCTCATATAATCCAAGTGGTATGGCAAGATATGGAACATGGGGTAATGCAAGTTCGAAAGAAACAGTTACCTATACATGGAACCAGGAGATGAAGCTGACAGGAGCAGATATCTATCTCTGGTATGACGGCGATACAGAAGGAGATTATACAAAGGGTGGAATTAAGATCCCTAAGAGCTATACTTATGAATATCTTGATTCCGAAGGAAACTGGAAAGAAGTTCCGAATCCATCTTCTTATGGAATGGAAATGGACAAATTCAACAATACGACCTTTGATGAAATAACAACGAAATCTATCCGTGTGACGTTAAACAAGCAGGCAAATGATACGAACGGTGTAGGCGTTATGGAGTGGAAGGTATACGGAACTGCAAAATATGCGGATGAAAACGATAAGGCAGATCTGGAAAAGGCAGTGAAGGATGCAGAGACAGAAGAGGCAAACCTTTATACAGAAGACAGCTACAAAGCATTCGAAGCAGCTTTAAAAACAGCAAAATCTGTTCTTGAATCAGAAAAGGTAAGTTCCGGAGAAGTCAAAGCAGCACTTGCAGCACTGGTAAAGGCACAGAATAATCTGGTGAAGAAAGCAGAAGACAAGAATATTGCTCCGAAGGCAGCAGTAGACGGAATCTGTAATTATACAACAGATCTTGGAGGTCTTGCACAGCTTAATAACAACATTGACCCGTCTTCATCAAGAGATTGGGATGGAAGTCAGGTAGACGCAGGCAAAGGAATGTGGCACAACTGGAATAACCGTTATGATGCAGATGGCAATGTAGTGAATGCATGGGTAAGTTATACATGGGATTCAGAAATGGTACTGGAAAGTACAGATGTATATTACGGTACAGACGGTGGCGGAATCCAGCCTCCGAAATCTGTGAAATTCGAATATCTGAACGAAGCAGGTGAATGGAAAGAAGTTCCGAATGCAGAAGGACTTGGTTGTGAAAAAGACAAATACAATACAACCAAACTGGGTAACATCAAGACAAAAGCAATCCGTATGGTAATGGAACCTGAATTCTTAAGTGATGCGGACCCTGCACATGGAATCGGAGTTCTTGAGTGGAAAGTAAACGGAACGAAAGCGGCAGATCTTACGGCCTTAAAAGCAGCTATCCAGGAAGCAGAAGGAAAGAACGAAAGTGATTACACCGCATCTTCATGGAAGACATTTGCAAAAGCACTTGAAGAAGCAAAGGCAGCAGCTGCTGATAATACTGTTACGCAGGAGGCAGCAGATCTTGCAAGAACAAATCTTCTGAAAGCAGCAAATGCGTTAGTGAAAAAAGGTGAAAAACCGGAATATGATAATATCGCACCGGAAGCGAAAGCAGATGGAATCTGCGATTACACCAACGATCTTGGCGGACTTGCAACATTAAATGATGGTTATGAACCAACAGAATCCCATGATACATCACATGGTGCATGGCATAACTGGAATAACAGATATGAAAATGGTGTTGCGAAGAATGCATGGGTAAGCTATACCTGGGATAAACCTGTTGAAATTAATAGTATGGATATCTATTATTTCTCAGATCACGGTGGAATCGTGGCACCAAAGAGTGCAAGCTTTGAGTATCTGAATGATGCAGGTGAATGGGTTGTGGCAGATGAAGCACAGGGACTTGCATGTGTGGAAGATGAATACAATACTGTAAAACTTGCAAACATTAAGACAAAAGCAATCCGTATGACTATGGAACCGGAGTTTATGAACGACGGAGATCCTGCACACGGTGTCGGAGTGATTGAATGGAAGGTCTATGGCAAATATGCAGAGGACAAGCCGGAAACAGTAGATAAGACAGCATTAGATGCAGTGATCAGGGAAGCCGAGTCACGAGCAGAAAAAGATTATACAAGTGACAGTTGGGAGACATTTGCAAGAGTACTCGAATCTGCGAAGGCAGTTCAGAAAAATGAGTCTGCAACACAGGAAGAAGTAGATAATGCAACAGCACTTCTGACAGAGGCAATGGATAATCTGGAGCCGGTAAAAGAAGAACCGGTAAAAGAAGCTGACAAAAAAAAACTGAAGAAAGCAATAGCCAATGCAGAGAAATATACGCGTGTAGACTATACAGAAGAGTCATGGAATGATTTCCAGACAGCACTTCAGGCAGCATATCTTGTAGATAATAATACGGCAGCAACACAGAAAGAAGTTGATGATGCACTTCAGGCACTTCAGACAGCAATAAAGAATCTTAAGAAAGTTCAGGAAGAAGTGAAGAAAGATGATATCAGAAAATACATTGAAAAAGCACAGAAACTGAACAAAGAAGATTATACAAAAGAAAGCTGGGATGCACTTCAGGAAGCGCTGAAAGAAGCAGTAGAAGCTGCAAATAAAGACGATGTAACACAGGCAGAGATTGATCAGAAGACAGAAGCTCTGAAACAGGCAATAGGTAATCTTAAAAAAGCAGACGGAAAAGATACAGGAAAAGATAATAATAAGAATAACGATAATAAGGGTAATGGACAGAATGTCAGCAATAATAATGCAAACGGAAAGAATCCGAAAGGCGGCAATCATAAGAATGTTGGAAAGAACAACAAGAATAATAATGGAAATGCAGCCAAAACCGGAGACACCATGCCAGTAATCCCAATCGCATCTGCTGTAGCAGCATTTGCAGTGATCGCTGAGATTATCAGAAGACGTATCAAGAATCGTTAGTACAAAAAGCGGGAAGCATTTGTTTCCCGCTTTTTTTGTTGCCATGCATTCGTAAGGAGCTGCCGGGGGCAGGTCCTGTAGATCGTAAAATTCATTGTCTTGTGAACCTTGACAAAATAACTCTTACGGGGGTATAATATGCTTTACCTAAAGAAAGACAGTCTGCAAACCAGAAAAGCATTACAATCAGGGCTTGTACTGGTTTCGACGGGGGTCTGGAAGTTGGAGAAGCCATCCGTAGCGGGACACTACGTTAAAAGTTCCACTTAAATATAAACGCAGACAATACAGAATTAGCGTACGCAGCCTAATTAGGCCGCAGTCGGCCCCGGATCATCCGCTGTTCGGGTCACCGGCTTCAAACAGGCGGAGCACTTCGTTCCCAAAGCTTTGAGGGGATGGAAGAATTTATGAAGCTACTAAAGTGGGGAACCTGTCATTAGGTGCCGCATGGAGGGAATGTTAATATAATGACTGTGATGGGAGATGCTCGAATGGATGGGCTTTCGGACGCGGGTTCAACTCCCGCCAGGTCCACTGATATCCTGAAATTTTTGAAAGAATCAAAGATTTCAGGATATTTTTTTTGCGCTTTTTTGGTGGAAAATCAACAGTGGAATTAAATGATAATAAATATCAATATCAAAAAAAGAATTGAAGCAGAAAAAAACATATGGTACATTTATTGAGTTAGAAGAACAGAACTGAAAACAACACGGACTAACTATTGGTAGATGAAAGTAACTATAGATATAGAGGATAAAGAATGAAAAGAAAGATTGTAATAGCCATTTTATGTGCGGCGGTGTCAATGGGAACCGTTGGATGTGGAAACAGTACGGCATCCGCCAAGAAAACACAGACGCAGACAGATAAAAAAGAAGATTCCAAAAGTGAAAATTCCGAAAAATCCAGTGAAGAAAAGCAAAGCCGCGATATATTTGCGATGGATACGTATATGACGGTAACAGCATATGGAGAGCATGCATCTGAAGCAGTAGATAAAGCTGAGACAGAGATCAAACGGCTGGATGAAATGTTGTCTACCGGAAATGAAAACAGTGAAGTGTACAAATTAAATCAAAACGGGGAAGCGGTTGTTTCGGATGACACGGCGTACTTGTATGAACGCTCTGAAAAAATATATAAACAGACAAAAGGAGTATTTGACATATCCATCTACCCGGTCATGGATGCATGGGGATTTACAACGGAGAATTACCGGATTCCTGCGGAGGATGAACTGAGTGCGTTACTGAAGAATGTAGATGCATCGAAGATCCAATATGACAAAAAGACAAAAAAAATCACGTTGCCCAAGAATGTGAAAATTGATTTCGGAGGCATTGCGAAGGGATATACATCTTCAAGGATTATGCAGATTTATAAAAAGTGTGGTGTGACGAGCGGCCTGGTAAGTCTTGGAGGAAATGTACAACTTCTTGGTGCAAAACCAGATGGAAGTGCATGGAAGGTTGCGGTAGAAAGTCCGGATGAAGACGGAAATTATCTTGGAATCCTGCAGGCAAAGGACAAGGCGGTTATTACATCGGGTGGATATGAGAGATACTTTGAAAAAAACGGGAAGAAATATCACCATATTATTGATCCGGCTACCGGCTATCCGGCAGAGAACGGACTGACTTCGGTGACAATCGTAAGTGATGATGGAACACTTGCGGATGGATTATCTACTTCGCTTTTTATCATGGGAAAAGAGAAAGCAGAGAAATTCTGGAAGAAGTATAGCGATAAATTTGATGTGATCCTGCTTACGGATGACGATCAATTATATGTATCAGAAGGAATTGCGGATGATTTTCAATCGGATTATAAGGTAAACATAATGAAAAAGTAGAGGTGGAAGACATGGATAAAGAAAAAGTGATCAAAAAAATAAAACAGGGTGCACCGGCTACCTCGGCGATTGTAGTTGCAGCCTGTATCGGGGTGTCATTAAGCGGCTATCAGGCACCGGTTTATGAAGCTCAGGCGCAGACGAAAGAGACAAAGACAACGGATGCCGATGAAGCGAAGAAGACAGAAAGCAAGGCAAAAGGTTCTTTTGATCTGGCAGACGGAATCTATAAAGGAACAGGAACCGGTTATGCCGGCGAGGTGACTGTTGCGGTAACGATCAAAGATAAACAGATTACGGCAATCGATATCTTAAGTTCTTCGGACGATGCAGCATTCTTTAACCGTGCAAAAGCAGTGATAGACAGGATCATTGCAGGGCAGACTCTGGATGTGGATGTGGTGTCTGGCGCAACATTTAGCTCTAATGGTATTATCAGTGCAGTGAAGAATGCATTGACAGGAGAAAAAGACAGTGGAGAGACGGGAGAATCCCAGTCCGGAAATGCAGCGGCACAGGGAAGTACACTGTCACTGGCTGACGTACAGGATGCGGCAGCATATAAAGATGGAACCTATTATGGAACAGGAACCGGATTCGGAGGAACTTTGAAAGTTAAGGTTGTGATCAGCGGAGGAAAGATTGCGTCTGTTGAGGTTGTGGAGAATCATGATGACAGCAGTTATCTGAATCGTGCAAAAGCATTGATCGGCAATATTATTTCATCGCAGAGTACAAATGTAGATGTAATCTCCGGTGCGACTTACAGTTCGAACGGAATCAAGAGTGCGGTAAGAGACGCACTCCGTCAGGCTGCAGTAAGCGGAAATTCACAGTCTGTAAATACGAAGACGGAAGATACTTCTAAGACAGAAGACAATACGACTGTTAAAGGCAATTTCCCATATAAAGAAGGTATTTATTACGGAACGGCAGAAGGATACAACGGAGAGATAGAAGTAGCGGTGGTTCTTCAGGATAAATCAATCAAGGCAGTGCTCGTAACAAAGAATCATGATGATGAAAAATTCTTTAACCGTGCAATGGATGTAGTAAAAAATATTATGAAAAAACAGAGTACGGATGTGGACGTAGTATCCGGAGCAACTTACAGTTCAAATGGTCTTATAAATGCAGTGAAGAATGCATTAAAAGAAGCAGAAAAGGTAACAAACGGACAGACAACGGAACCAGATAAAGAAAAAGCTGATACTTCAGAACTTGAAAAAGTGATGAAAGAAGCAGAAGAACTGAAACAAGAGGATTATACGGAAGCAACCTATGCGGTTCTTAAGACCAGAATGGAAGATGCACAGAAGCTGCTTGATACAGATAAGACAGAGATCAGTCAGGAAGATGTAGACCAGGCTCTTGAGAATCTGAACCAGGCACTGGCACTGCTGGAGAAAAAAGACGATGGCGAAGATGATACTACAGTATATAAAAATGGTATCTATGAAGGACGTGCGCTGTGCAGACCGGATGAAGATGAAGATTTCACGGCTTATAATCTGACATTGAAAGTGACAGTGCGGGATGACAAGATTGGTGCTGTTACTGATGTAAAAGGGGATGGAGATTCATCGAATGACAGATATATCCTTCGCGCTGCAAACGGAACATCGAATAAAAAAGGTGTGACAAGCCAGCTGATCGAGAAAGGTAATACAGAAGGAATTGATGCAGTATCGGGTGCAACCTGTACTTCAAAAGCAATCCTGGATGCATGTGAGAACGCCTTGCTTTCTGCAAAAAGACAGTAAAAAGAGACTGAGTTAAAGGAGAGAGAAGAATGAGAGAATTCTGGATGCGCCTGATGAGTGTTGTAGTGATCGTCGGGGTGATATTGGGATATAATTCCGTGCTGGAAGTCAGAGCAAAAGATGAGGAAATTGCAAAACTGAATGCCAAAATCGAAAATACGGAAAGTTTAGAAGATGAGGATTCAAAAAACGGTTCTTATAAAGACGGAACATATACCGGAGAAGCGGATGGATTTGGTGGAACTGTTAAAGTGGAAGTAATAGTAAAAAAGCAGAAGATTAAGGAAGTAAATATTGTCTCTGCTGATGGAGAAGATGGTTCTTATCTGACTATGGCGAAAGATATTATACCGAAGATTCTGGATGTGCAAAGTGCAGAAGTAGATACGATCAGTGGTGCGACTTTCAGTTCTACAGGAATTAAGAATGCGACAAAACAGGCATTAGAAAAGGCGGTAAAATAAATGAATGCAAAACAATTGAAAAAGATACATATATGGATAAGGGCAATCATCCAATTGCTGTATTTTATCTTTATTCCGTCGGTATACACGGCAGCATTTGCAGGTGTGAAATATATATTTACACAGATTGGTGCCGGTGAAAAAGTGGCGCTGACATCATTTGTTACTGTACTTATTGTGGTGTGTGTATATACTGCTGTTTTCGGAAGATTCTTTTGTGGATTTGCCTGTGCATTTGGAAGTCTTGGCGATGGAGTGAATGCATTATACAGACTGATCTGCAAAAAGATGAAAAAGAAACCGGTGCAGATTCCGGACCGGATTGCAGACAGACTTGTATATCTGAAATATGTGATTCTGGTAATCATCGTATTTATGTGCTATGGCGGTGTATACAGTAAAGCACAGGGAACAAGTCCCTGGGATGTATTTTCCATGATACATGCAGGAAATTTTAAACTGAATGGATATCTCATAGGGTTGGTCATTCTGGTATTTCTGATTGTCGGAATGTGTCTGGAGGAAAGATTTTTCTGCAGAAATTTCTGCCCGATGGGAGCTGTATTCTCACTGGTTCCGGTGTTGCCGGTATTTGCACTTCATAGAAACCGGGAATCCTGCATTCCAAAGTGCAGTGCATGTTCCAGAAAATGTCCGGCGAATATCGGACTTCCGACGGATGGTTCCTGGAAAGTAGAAGGTGACTGTTTCCAGTGCCAGAAATGTATAGATACTTGTCCGAAGAAGAATATTCACTGCGGAGTGAAAAAGATCAGAGGCAATGAAATCTGGTTTACAATTTTAAGAGCGTTGATATTACTTGGATTATGTATCTGGCTTGGAGTATAAAATAACATAATATGCAGACATGTGTGGAAAATGCACATGTCTGATTAGTAAAAATTTTTTTTGATTATAAGTTAGAAAATACTAACTTAATAATAAATATTTTCATTAAGGAGGCTTTTATGAAAAAGAAAGAAATGAAGACAAAAGTAATGGCAGTTGCGATGTCGGCAACCATGGCAGCCAGCATTTGTCCGGCGGTACCGGCGATGGCGGTAACGAAAGATCAGGTGGCAAAAGATGGAACATATACGAAGACTGCACATGTCACAAGAACAGAGGATGATGATGAAGATGAATGGAATGAATATGATGTCCGAGTAGCCTTGACTGTAAAAGATGGAAAGTTTTCTGATATTGTAGTAACTCCGGAAAATGGCTATGAGTCTGGTAACGATTCATATTTTAACAAAGCATATTCTAAATCAAAGGGAATAAAATCAAAATTAGCTGGTCAGTCAGCAACAGAAGATACAATTAATAGTTGGGATACCGTATCTACTGCAACAAGATCATCTGATGCCATAAAAAAAGCGGCATTAGAAGCAATCCAGTCAGCACCAGAAGCAAGTACAGCAGCAACTGTAGATACAGCAGCTCTGGAAGCTTCAATTACGAAAGCAAAAGCATTAAAAGAAAGTGATTACACAGCTGAGACATGGAATACTTTAAAGACAGCACTTGCGTCTGCAGAGACAGCACTCGCTGAAAAGAAATCTCAGGATACAGTCGATGCAGCGAAAAAAAATCTTGATAGTGCAATTGATAACTTGAAAGCAGCAGTAAAAGAAGAATATAAATATGTCTATGCAGGACTTAGCTGGGCGGAATACTGGGCAGCAGAAGGAGTACAGGCAGCAGGAGACAGTTCATCATCCAGTGAATTGGATACAAAAGGAGAGCCAGATAAAGGTGCATTTGATGTTGTAACACGTGCAACGGTGAACCATGGACTTCACAGAGGAAGTTATCAGTGTGTGGCAACCATAGAGGCAGAAAATGGAAAATCTTATGAAGTGTTATATTGGACAGATTCAAAGACAGCTGTTCTGACAGATGGAAAAACGATTACATTTGACCGTGGAGCAATCACCGAAGAAGACGGAACAACAACGAAGATGACAAAATATGATGTTACAGGACTGAAATATGTACCGGTAAAAGTAGCGACAGAAGATTATGAAGCATTCTGCAAAGCATACAAAGTTGTAGAAAACGGTGGAGAACTTGCAGGAGGATTTGCCGAGAATAAACTTCAGTCATACAAAGGTCTGAAAGCAAAAGTTACAGCAGATACAAACGGACTTAAGACAGCAACTAAGAATGCGGATGGAACATTCAGTTTCTCGGCAAAAGAGACAGGAACGGAATCTGGAATTGAAGGACAGAAATTAAAAACAGCACCAACAGCAGAAGAAGCAGGACTTACAGTAAAAGAAGCAAAGGGCTCTTATGGAGAATTCTTAAGAGTAGATCTGACGGGTAATTACGGAGATCTCGGAGCCAATATGCAGAGTGTAAAATGGACATACTATGGAGACGACAGTACATACACAAATGCAAAAGCAACATATGGAACAAAATTTGCAGCAGATAACTGGATGCACAAATCAATGGGAATCCAGCTTGGTCTTACGAAATCTCTTCGTTGTACATTACCGGAAGGAACGGATGGAACGGGATACTGGACAATTACAATTTCAGCACTGGGTTATAAAGATGTAACATATAATTTCCGGGCAAAAGATGAAAACATCGTAAAAGATGCAAAAGAAGAGATCAGTACAACAAATCTGGAAGCAGCAATAAAGAAAGCCGAAAGTCTGATGGAATCAGATTATACAGCCGACAGCTGGGCGGCAATGCAGACAGAGCTTCAGGAAGCAAAAGATGAAATAAAAACTCCACATACACAGGCAACAGTGGATGAAGCAACCAGTCATCTGAATGCAGCAATCGACGCACTTGTAAAAGCAGAGAAAAAAGAGACTTATGTTCTTATGAACATCCCATACGTAGCATTCTACAAATCAGAGACAACAAACAATGACGTGGATGTTGATGTATTTACTTCTGCAACAAAGAACAAGACACGTACCACAGGACTTGCAGGTGGTTCTTATCATGAAAATGCAGATGGATCACAGATTGATGGTATTACATTTGCTGTGAAAGTAGATCCTTCAGTAGATCTTACAAAATACAAAGAAGTAAAAGATACGGATAAAGTTGATATTACAGTAACAAACCGTGGACAGACATCTACCACAACATTAGAAGGAAAAGATACACTTTTTGAAAACGAGACATATGCATACTATCCATTGACAGAGGCTTCTGCAAATTACAAAGAAGTTTCTATGGACAAGGATGGAAAACTTGTATTCAGCGAGGTTAAAGGACAGAAAGCAGAAGCTCTGACAGGTGTTACGGCAGAATTGTTAACACAGTCTTCTTATGGAGATTACCAGCTCAATCTGGACGGACTTCCGGAAGATAAGATTGCATCTTCTAATGTAAATGCAGTCGTTGTAAAGACAACAGATGGAACTGCCTATGGTATGCGTCATCTGGAGAACATCTGGAGAGGAAATGAGCTCGCTTGGAGTACCGGATATACAGAGTCAGTACATGGTTGCCCGACATCTTCAGCGCATTATGCATCTATGATGGGCAAGACGATTGACAGTATTGAATATTATACAACAAATGGTCTATATACAATTGATGTTAATGATCTTTATGTCCCTGTAAAATTTGCAAAAACAGAGGATGCTGTTAAGGTTGCAGATGCAGATATTTCTGCTGGTAAGACGGCGATAGAGCTGAATCTTAGGGATGATTTTGATCCGGAATACACCGTTGAAGGATTGAATGTGAAAGTAGAAGGCAATGTATTAACATTTAAAGCAGATTCTTCAATTAATCCGGGGAAATATACACTTACAGTAAAAGATAAAAATGGAAAATATGCAGATTTGAAAACAACATTCATTCTGTCAACAACAGATATGCCGGCAACATATGATGCAGATAACAAAAAGCTTACAGTGGCAGAAAACAGTAATGAGGAAGCATTCAATACTTATATCGGAAATATTACATCTGTAAATGTGAACGGCACCGATTATGCAGCAAGTGGAAGAGGTTCTGTAAAGATTATTGATAAAGACGGAACGCTGGTGACAGATGCAGCACCATTTAAAGATGCGGCGGTCGGAACAGAATTCCAGATCACGGTTACATCAACTGGTTATACAACACCTCTTACATTTACATACAAAGTTCCGGGAGAAACTCCGGCGCCATCTGAAGTAGATACAACGAAACTTGCAGCAGCAATTGAAAAGGCAGAAGGATTAAACGAATCAGATTATACAAAAGACAGCTGGAAAGCACTTCAGTCAGAGCTGACAAAAGCGAAATCTGCACTGGAAGCAAAAGAGAGCCAGGATACAGTTGATAAAGCAGCAGATAGCCTGAACAAAGCAATCGACGCACTGGAAGCAGCGACACCGGATGAGCCGACGAAAGAAGTATCAACAGATGCACTTGAAAAAGCAATTAAAGCAGCAGGTGCTTTAAAAGAATCAGATTATACAGCAGACAGCTGGAAAGCACTTCAGTCAGCACTGGCTGAGGCTGACACAGCACTGAAAGAAAAGAAAGATCAGGACACAGTTGATAAAGCAACTGAGAAGCTGAATAAAGCAATCAGTGCACTTGTGAAAAAGGATGCAGGACAGAAAGTTAACGGTACAAATGGAACAACCGGTACATCAGGCAAATCCGGTAAGACAGGATCCACATCGAATACGAAGAGTGGAAAAGCTGCGAAGACCGGAGATCCATCAAGCATGTTTGCGTGGTTAGGACTTGCAGTAACATCTCTCGGAGCCGGAATCGGAGGATTCTCACTTAAGAGAAAGAAAAGAGAAGATGAAGAATAGTATGAGTTGTATAAAACAACAAATTACAGATTAGAGTAACTTAAGAAAAAGTACCCATGGTAACATAAGTAATATGACACTGTGGGTACTTTTTTTATTCTATATACCGGAAACTTCACAAAGGCTACATAGTTCTCTGCTATAATAATTAAGATCAAAGAAAAATATATCATGAAAATATAAATTTAAGAGGAGGGCCGGGTCTTATGGATAAGATCAAAATATTAGTAGTAGATGATGAAAGCAG
>ERZ1673700.1572-NODE-1572-length-21729-cov-13.967426_pt1 | contig 21729 bp, 17 predicted proteins | sample MGYA00580230_ERZ1673700 | MGnify/ENA primary metagenome ERZ1673700 (study PRJEB41218, sample SAMN15661782) | gut metagenome | host: Homo sapiens | place: Canada: London | collected 2015-08-20/2019-03-30 | study: EMG produced TPA metagenomics assembly of...
AGTGTTCTGCCCGGTGGGCTCTTTTAATCAGAGGGCCAGGGATTCGAGTTCCCTCAGACAATCAGGCCCCGGGTGGTGGCTTTGAACGACAACACGGTTTGTGGAGCAAAGTGATGGACCATCTGACAGAGATTTTCAAGCATTGAAAATCATGGTGATAAAGTGGATTTTTGTTACAAATCAATAAAAATGTTGAGGAAAAAATCCTTCTGTGGTAAAATAATTAGAAAGATGCTGCGAAATTGCGGAGGGAGGAGCTGTGCTGCATGCACCAGCTCCATAAACGCCTTACAGGTGCAGCCAACAGTTCCATAGAAATCATCATTGCTTGGAGTGAGCTTTTGCAGATGCGTAAGAGACTGTTTGTTAGAAACTGGATCCGAAGGCTTTTAAGGTATCTTTGTATTCCGGTTGGGTTTTTCCTGGTCGTGGTTCCTCTGTATAGCCTGATGATCCGCCAGACGATCCAAGCGCAGTCCTCCAGCACGATGGAAATGCTGGCGATCGGCACCACCCAGTTGGAGCGATGCCTGAGCAACATCCGCAGTACAACGAACAAATTGTTCAGCGAAACGGAGTATACTCTGCTTGCCAGCAGTTATGATAACAGTATTCTGGGAGATTATCAGACACTGGCGAGAGCCAGCAAATCGTTACAGGATAAGACCTACGATTCCTCTGTGATCACATACAGCTATATTACATTTGAGCGGAATGGCATCATATTGGATGACCGGAGCGCGTATGAAAGCCATAGCAATTTTTACCCGGGAGCACTTGAGTATGAGGATGTGTCTCAGGAGGAATGGGATGCACAGAATCAGATCGACGTAATGACGATAAAGCCCGCCCATGTTGTCAAACTGATGCATTCCAGCTATGGCAATTCGTATGTCACAGTATATCAGCCCTATGTGAACACGGCGGGCCGCCTTTGCGGCGCAATGACGGTGCTGATCAAGGAAAAAGATGTCGTTTCGATGTTTCTTTCGCAGCAGCAATGGCGCGAGGAAGGCCTTTTTTGTCTGATCTCCGATGATGGTACGATCCTGGCGGGAAACAACTATGACGGAACGACACTTTCCCTGACGAGTGATGATACGGGTTGGGAGACCTATCAGGGAAAGCGCTATCTGATGGCAACGCGATATGTGGCATCTCTGAATGCAACGGCGGTCATTGGAATGCCGCCATCGCTCTACGAAGCGGGTCTGTTGGCAGTACAGCGTGCAATTTGTCTGTATCTGATCGTGGGCGTTCTGGGCTGTGTATTGATCAGCGTCTGCATGACACTGGAGGATATGAACAGCCTGCGTCCGATGCTGGACACGCTGGACGAGTCGGATCTGGCATCACGGAAAGTGCTGAATGAGATCTTTCTCCGTAATGTAAACAGCCAGCATAAACTGGCGCGGGAACTGGAGCATTCACGCAGCGAGCTGGAACACGGGAAAATGGAAATTTTGCTGCGTACAGGGTCTGTGAGTCAGGAAACCCTTCAGCAGCTGACGGATGCGGCGCAGCTGAAAGCCTATAACTTCCTGCTGCTGATCCCATCTCTTCAGGAAAACGCCGAGTGCTCACTGAAAGAAGAGCTGCGTACTGTGGTGGTGTCAGAGCAGATACGTCAAATTTACGGGCAGAGATTTTATGTACAGGCAACGGCAGATGACCTGATCCTGGTGATCCTGACGCAGGAAACGGATGAAGCAGAGGAACTGCGGGAAATGTGTTTCCGTACAGAGCAGCTGTATGATGCGCTGCATTTGACAACCCCCCTGATATTGAGCGATCCTTTTGAGAAAATGGAGCAGCTGTCAGACATTTACTGGAAGGCCCGCAATGTGGCAGCCTATGCGGATCCGACACAGAAGATCTGCTATTTGGGGAACAGCAGTGCGCAGCGCGGTACCACGGTCAATGCAACCAATGCAGCGCGGCTTCGGGAGTATCTGCTTTCCGGATGCACGGAAGAAGCTGTTTCGCTTCTGAGTGAACTGTTCTCGGTGGATAATCTGGACCCGGAAAACTTCAAGCAGGATTTTTACACGGCAGGCGGCATTCTGCTGAACACGGCGGAAAGGGTATGCTGTCCGGATATCGCCTATCTGTGCAGTTATGACTCTAAACTGACTGCCCGCCAGATGCTGAGCCGGTTGCAGGACTGCTGTGTGGAGATCTGCAATCATGTGCAATTCCTGAAGCATAGCCACAATGATGCGCTTCAAAAGAATATTCTGGACTGGCTGGCACAGAATTTCCAGAATCCGGAGATCAATGCGGCGATGACGGCGGAGCAGTTCAAGATCTCTAAAAAGTATCTTTCGCAATTCCTGAAGGAGCAAACCGGAAAGAGCTATACAGAGTATGTGGAAGAATTGCGTTTGGATCATGCGATGCAGCTGCTGAGAACGACAGATCTGAATATTACGGATATTGCAGAACAGTGCGGCTTCTCCACAGCGAATACATTCTATAAGGCGTTCCGGCGGAAGTATCAGCTCTCGCCTTCTGCAGTTCGCAAAGGAGATAACTGATTTCAGCGCAAAAAACGAACGATGTCATCCAATTCGGACAGACATCGTTCGTTTCTTTTTACAGGTGGATTCAGGGATGGATACTTATGGTAACAGTGCAGGGAGCATCCAATGCAAAGGTCAGCTCAAGCAGCCCATCATGGCGTGTGGTCACGGTGCAGGGAACAGAGGCTGTAACAGCCTTGGAGCCCGGCTGCAGAACAGCCAGAACAGTGCTGCGGCCCGCTGCGGTAAAATCCAGCGTGGCATTTAAGGTGCTGTTGTCCGGTGCCCAATCCGTATGCCGGACAAAGGCATCAAAACCGGTCGTGAGGGTGCCGGGGCGGTAGTAAGCGGAAAACCACTGTACAATGGGAGAAGAAAGCCCGCTGAACTGATGCCAGCCGGCACCACGGCGGCTTTCGATCATAAAGTGTTCAAAACAACAGTAGCTTTCGGCACACTCGTTCTGCCACAGGGTAAGAGCGGTGTCGGCAATGCGGTAAGCAAAATCGACAAGGCCCGCATCCAGTGCAGATTTGAAGAACATCCACTGGTAAGGCATCCATACAGCGCCGTTCCAGTAGCCGTCACGCCGATAGTACGGTGCACTCTGATCCACGGTAGAAAGGCCGCAGGCACACCACAGGTGTTCCGGGCTCTGCAGCTTCTGCCACAGAAGTTCCTTCTGCGGTTCTGTACAGGCACCTGCAAACAGCGGCGAAGCGCCATCCATGCCCATATCGTAGTTCAGACCCTGCTCGGTGCGCAGAATATCTGCAGCATCACCAGAAGGATCGTGCAGGAGGTACCCGAAGTAACCGCTTTCCTCGTCCCATGCAGTCTGCAGGGAGCGCCCCAAGCGAAGCGCATCGGCATCAAAAGCATCTGCGTCGGCTGTCTCGCCCAGCAGGCGGGCGGTGTACGCCAGGATCTTTGCACAGCGTATCGCATGGGCAGTTGTGACCACGGGCGCACAGCTGGCCTGCAAACGGCGGCGATGAACCTCCTGCTGTGGGGGATAATCGTCCCATCCACCAGAATTATAGAAATAATCCCAGGGACGCAGCAGGCCGCTGTGCAGGTTGGCGGTAGTGGAGCCGCCTTCCTGCCCGGTGAAGAAGCGGTAGTACAGCTTTAGGCGCGGATAGCAGTAGGCGGCAAGTTCTCTGCTGCTGGTGCGATTCAACAGCTCGGCATACAGATAAAACTGCGTTGGCACCATGGAGCCATGGTGCAAAAAAGCAGCATCCACAGAATCCGGGGGCATCAGGTAGGTGTTCAGGCAGTCAAAGGCATTGCGCAGGCTGGTCTGAGCCAGACCCATTCCAATGAATCCGGAATCCCATGTGTAGACACAGTCCCACCAGCGTCCAGGAGTGTAGTGGCGGATATACTGTCCCCGCGTGTACACCGGATACACAACGTTGGTGCAGAGAACAGCATTCATCAACTGTTGGCCCAAGGCAAGCGATTTGGCAGCCGGTAGAGCGGGCGGTGCTGCAAGGGATGCAGAAGCCTGCTGCCATACATGCTCCCAATCGCTGCGCTGCGTCAGCAGCTCATGGCAGCGCAGCGCGGCGGCAGAAGCATCCGGAGCAGCACAGACCGCTCCATAGATCACTTTTGTCTGTCCTGCCTCCAAGGGGATCGGCCCCATAAAGAGATTGACGTAATGCCCTTTTCCGTTGCCGCGCAGCGTGGCATTTACATGGTCGTGTACGGTGTCACGCAGAAAGATATCCAGCTCATCGTTTTCGATCGTGCGAATACGGGTGGTGATATCATCCCACAGGATCCCGTAGCACTCCTGAATGTGAGGATACTGCAGGGTCAGATAGTTCTCATCTGCGGCGGGCTCGGCCTGAGGCCGGAAGCCATCTCCGCGCAGGGTGACGGTAAAGTTACCAGTGTCCGCTTGCTCGCACAGAGCGAGACAGTCCAGCTTCGCCCCTCCAACACCGGCAGCGGTCAGGGTCAGAGTGAATTTCCCGGCGGGAATGGAAGCATTCAGCGGCAGGATGGCAATAGAAGGCTTCTGACAGGGCGGCAGCCGCAGCGTGTCCTGACCATTGACATCGTACTCGGAACTCTCATCTGCCGGATTCCAATACCGTACACAGAGACAGGGGGTATGCAGGGGCGCGGTAAGGGAAAGCGTAAAGGTAACGGTGTCCCCTTTTCCGCTGGGCATGACCTGCCCAAAAGGTCCTTTGCCTTCGGAACAGCCGAACCCCGTGCCAATGCCGTATCCCTGACCGAAGCCGGGAACGGCTTCTTCGCCCCGGCGCAGACCATCCCAGGTCAGGCATTCATTGGGACGGTGGATGGAAAAATCCAGGGTGTCATAATCCTTTGCCCAGACAAAGGCCGCGTTTTCCGGCAGGGATACCTCACAGCCCGGCAGGGAGAAGCCGCGGTAGGAAGGAACGGGATCCCAGGCGGATGCCATATAATGAAGCACCAGATTCTGCGGAGCATCTGTATTGTTGTGGAGCTCGGCACGGATCAACCGGGCATCCTCCCCCAAGGGAGCAAAAGAGATGTCTGCATACAGCTGATCCTTCCACAGGAGCTCGTGGCGGAACGTGTAGCAGCTCAGATCCGGAGCCGCAGCCCAGGGGTGAAAGCCGCTCTCAAACCGTACATTGGGCACATCGACCCGGCGGCGATACATTCCCGGAAAAACGGACAGGTCAAATCGAACGCCATCGTTGGCCGCAGGAACATGGGAAATGCCGCTGTATCGTTTGGTGTAGGGGCCCCACGCAGGCAAGGAAAGATCATGTGATTGCATGGTGTGGTATCCTCCCATCAGCCCTTGACCGCGCCAATGGTAACACCGGCAACAAAGTACTTCTGCAGGAACGGATACAGGCACATGATCGGCAGGGTGGAAACCACCATGGTGGCATATTTCAGACCATCGCCGATGACCTCGACATCACCGGTGGAACCGGCCATGTTGCCGATGTCGCTTTGGATCAGGACCTCGCGCAGGATCATCTGCAAAGGGTACAGAGAACGATCCCGAATGTACAGCAATGCCGGGAACCAGCTGTTCCACTGCGCAACGCCGTAGAACAGCGCCATGACGGCGAACACTGCACCGGAAAGCGGAAGAACAATGCGGAAGAAGGTCGTGATATCGTTACAGCCGTCTAAGGCTGCGGCCTCGATCAGCTCATTCGGGATGGTGTTTTCAAAGAAGGTGCGCATGATGATCATGTTATAGGTACTGATGGCGGAAGGCAGTACCAGCGCCCAGATCTTATTCAGCATGCCCAGCTTCTGAATGATCAGGTAAGTGGGGATCATGCCGCCGTTGAAAAACATGGTAAAGATGAAAAGGCTGATAAAGATATTGCGCCCGAACAGATCCTTGCGAGACAGGGGGTAGGCGGCGCAGGCGGTAAGGGTCACGCTGATCAGGGTGCCCAGCACGGTATACAGGATCGTGTTCAGATAACCCTTCCAGATGCTGGCATCCTTCAGAACCTTCTCATACATGGAGGTCGTAAAGCCTTTGGGCCAGAAGGAAACTTTGCCTGTCAGCAGCTGCATGGGATCACTGAATGAGCCGCTGATGATGTGCAGAAGCGGCAGAATGATGGTTGCGCTGATCAGGATCAGCAGCAGATACACAACAATGGTATAGATTCGTTCTCCGATGCTTTCCTTCACTTTCGTGGGGTGATTCATCGCATCAATATTCTTTTTCATCACCACAGGCTCACCTCACTGATCTTTTTGCTGAACTTGTTGAACAGCATGATAATGGTAAAATTGATCACAGAATTGAACAGGCCCACAGCCGCGGAGAAGCTGTAATCGCCGCTCTCAAAGGCACGGCGGTAAACGTAAGTGGAGATCACATCGGCAGTCTCATAGGTTGCAGGGTTGTACATCAGCATGATCTTTTCATAGCCGACCGAGAAAATGGAGCCCATGCGGAGGATCAGCATGATGATGATCGTGGGCAGCAGGCCGGGCAGCGTGATGTGGATCAGCTTGTCCCATTTGGAAGCACCGTCAACGGTGGCGGCCTCGTAGAGAGAGGGGTCGATGCCGGTCAGTGCCGCCATGTACACAATGGAACCGTAGCCGGCGCTTTGCCAGATGTCAGAAAGAACATAGATCGTCTTGAAGTACTTGGGCTCGGCCATAAAGTGGATCGGCGTACCGCCAAAGGCGGTGATCAGCTGGTTGATCAGGCCGCTGGAAGGAGAAAGCAGGGCGCTCAGAATACTGACAACGACCACAGCGGAGATGAAGTGGGGCAGATACACCACGGTCTGTACGCTGCGTTTGAAGAATTTACCGCGGACTTCGTTGATCAGCAGAGCCAGAATGATGGGAATGGGAAAGCCCACAATAATTGAATACAGGCTGATGCCAAGTGTGTTTTTGATCAGACGGCCAAAATACTCGGATTTAAAGAACTGGGTGAAATATTTGAAGCCGACCCACTTGCTGCCCGTGATGCCCAGTACGGGAGAGAAATCACGGAAGGCGATCTGCGCGCCGTACATGGGCGCGTACATGAACACGATATACCAGATCAGGGCGGGCAGCAGCATCAAAAGCAGATAGCGGCTGCGCCAGAACTTTTTGCAGGCATGATCAAGGCGGTTCGCTGTTGGCAGTGTGATCGGTTTTGCTGCGGTGGCAGTTTTCATGGTGGTATTCTCCTGTTTTCGTTCTGAAGAACCCAGGAAAAAATAGGCCGGGAACAGGGTGTTCCTGCCCCGGCCGTTATTTTACTGGATCAAAAAATAGGTGCCTGCTGAGGCATCAGCCATTCAGAGTCTTCTGGTAGATATCGATGACCTCTGCAATGCCCATGCCATTGACCTTTTCAACGTAGGTGTCCCAGTTGGACAGCGGCTCACGGCCGGAAACAAACTTGATGATCATCTCGTCAACGTAAGTATCCACGTCTGCCATCACTGCACGACGGACGGCATCATCCTCAGAGGAGAAGGAGGTGGAGCCGGGAATGACGTACTTCTTGGATTCTTCCAGGAAGGGAATGATGCAGTCCTGCTTTGCGCGGTTGACAGAATCATCATCCAGCTGCGTGACCTCATCCTGGCTCAGAATGAACGGGCCGGAGCTCTGTGCAAAGGTGAAGGTGCCGATCGCATTTTTGGGAGACAGGCCGTCAGGGTTCTTCATTACATAATCGGTGAAGATCGGCTTGCCGTCCTGCATGGTGTAGTGAGTGCCCTCAATACCCATGTTGATCAGCAGGGTGCCCTCGGCGCTGTACATGTAATCCAGCAGAGCGACCACGCGGTCAACGTTCTTGCAGCTTGCGGTGATGGTGGCGGCTGCAATGGCACGCGGCTCCTGATCAATATAGGAGTGGATCTGTGCGGTACCCTTGGGCGGCACGGTTGCTTCCACATGGAAGCCGGGGAAGGAAGCAGGCATGGTGGCGTTCTGTGCAGCCAGCATACCGCCCAGCGGGCCGTAGAAGGAAGCCACCGTGTTCTGGGCCAGCTTCGGCACGAAGGAAGCGTAGTCCATGGTGATGATCTCGGGATCAATATAGCCCTTCTCATACATGTCATGCATCCAGGTCACGGCCTTTTTATACTTGGGATCAATGGGGCCGTAGTGGACCTTGCCGCCATCGTCCGGGTCGGTGTAGAAGTCATCCAGGCAGCCGAATGCGGTGCAGAAGTTCCGCAGGCCGGTCATATCGTAGGAGCTGAAGGGGATCTCATCGTTGGTGCCGTTGCCGTTCAGGTCGGTGGTCTTGACCAGATGCCAGTAGTTCTCCCAGTCCTCCAGGGTCACGGGGCTTTCGATGCCCAGCTTTTCCAGCCAGTCGGTGCGGACGATGTAGGGCATATTGCCGGAGACCTTCTCATCCAGCATGGGCATATAATAAATATTGCCGTCGCTGTAAGTCAGTGCTTTTTCGACACCGTCCCGCTTGTCGATCTCCTTCTTCAGGTTCGGCATGCTGTTGTCGATGTAGTCGTTCAGGGAAAGGATCACGCCGGACTCGCCGTACTTCAGAACTTCGGTGGTGGGCATATCCATAATGATGTCCGGCAGCTGTGCATCCATCATCACGAGATTCAGGCGCTCGTTGTAATTGTCCTGCGGGGGGTTATCAAATTCAAAATCCATATTGAATTTTTCGCCCAGGACCTTCCAGACATCCATCTGCTCGGCAGCAACCTCGTTTGCGGCCTTGGATTTCAGGATGCGCACGGTGATGCGCTCGTTGGAAGCAGCTGCTCCGGAACCGGCAGCAGAAGAAGCAGTCGTAGAGGAAGAGCTGCCACAGCCCTCCAGAACACCCAATGCCAGGGAAGCGACCATAGCGCTGCATACGGCGCGTCTGCTGATTTTTCTTTCTTTCATAAAATCTTTTCCTCCTTGATTTATGGAATGGGACGGGGAAGATCCCCGTGCTTCCATAACCTCCGTTCAGCTCGTACGCTGCCGACCAGTGGTTTTTCCTTACTCAGAAGCATATCATGTTCTTTTTGAAATTGCAACATTTTTCGATACAAAACGCACAAAAGATTTTCTCATTTTTGAGTGTGATTGTTGCACAATATCCACAAAGATGCGATTGTTCTTCCTTTCGTCATGGTGCGGGATGAAATGTCATGCTCCTTCACCTTGACGATTTCGGCACAAAAAGATATGCTGGAAACAAAATTGGAATCGGAGATCCATTCAAAAGAAAGGAAGAGAGAAACTATGAGTAAGCAAATCACGGCCATCATCGTGGGCGCGGGCCATCGGGCGATCCTGTACAGCCTGTATGCGCTGGAACACCCGGACGAGCTGAAGATCGTGGGCGTAGCAGATCCGGATCCGATCCGGCGGAAAAAGGTTGCGGAGATGCATGGCTTCGGGGAGGAGATGTGCTTCAAGAGTGCTGAGGAGCTGGCAGAAAGGCCCAAGCTGGCAGACGCGGTGATCAATGGAACCATGGACCGCCAGCATGTGCCCACTGCGGTTCCGCTCCTGCGTGCAGGATATGATATGCTGCTGGAAAAGCCCTTCGCGATCAGCGAGGAGGAAGTAAACTATTTATATAAGGTTGTAAAAGAGACCGGGCGGAAGGTGATGATCTGCCACGTCCTGCGGTATGCGCCCTTCTATGTCGCAATCAAGCAGAGACTGCTGAGCGGGGAGATCGGTGACATTATCAATATTCAGGCCACGGAGCATGTCAGCTACCATCATCTGGCCGTCTCCTTTGTGCGCGGCAAATGGGGCAACGAGGAAAAATGCGGGGCTCCGATGCTGCTGGCAAAGTGCTGCCATGACATGGATCTCATTATGTGGCTGAAGAGCGGCGTTTCGCCCAAACAGATCGCTAGCTTTGGAAGTGACTTCCAGTTTGATCCTGCCAAAAAGCCCGCAGGGGCAGGCAAGCGCTGCCTGGTGGATTGTCAGTGCGAGGAGACTTGTCTGTACTCTGCCAAAAAGCATTATCTGGATCACCCGGATCGGTGGGCGTTCTATGTATGGGACTGCCTGGAGAATATTGAGGAGCCGACGCTGGAGGACAAGCGTAAGTCGTTGATGACAGACAATATCCATGGACGCTGTGTGTGGGATTGTGAACATACGGTGGTGGATCATCAATCGGTGCTGATGAATTTTGCGGATGGTGCAACTGCGACCCTGAACATGATCGGCGGCGCAGCGAAGCCGGAGCGCAATATCCACATCATTGGTACAAAGGGTGAGATCAAGGGTGTGTTTGACGATTCGGTTTTCACTGTGCGCACCATAGATACCGCCAGTGAGAAGGGCTGGAACGAGGAAGTGGTAGACCTGAAGATCGGTGGAGATAAGAGCGGCATGACAGGCTCTCATGGCGGCGGCGACCTGCGGCTGGTGGAGGATTTTGTTCATGTGCTTCAGGGTGAGGAGCCTTCCATCTCCTGCACGACGATCAAAGATTCGATCAATGGACATCTGGGGGTCTTCTGCGCAGAGCGTGCTCGCAAGGAGAGCGCCGTCATAACGATGCCAGACATCAGATAATGCAGTGCTGACATAGAAAACGTCCCCGTGCAGTTTTGATATCCTGCACGGGGACGTTTTGTGATCTTTTTATTTCCTCATTTCCGCATTCACCCATTCCCGCACGCGGTCAGGTCGGTTGGTGACGATGCAGTCAGGGCCAAGGGGCAGCAGGGAACGGACTGCGTCCTGGGTGTCCACGGTCCAGAACGCGGCCTGGATGCCCATGGCGTGAAGCTGGTTCACAAGCTCGGGGTTGGAGTAGGCGGTGTGGTATTCGCAGCTGACGATATCCACGGGGAAATCCAGCGTTTTGATGTAGGTGGCCACATCCGCCTGCTCCTCCAGATGGCCGATGACCTGCTCCACGGTCTCGCCGGGGAAGTTGGCGCGGAGCATATCGACCTTGTCGGCCACAGTGCGGTAGATGAGATTGTTCCGCAGGTCGATGCAGTTTTCCTCGCTGAAGGGCTCATCCATTCTGTTCACAAGGCCCAGATCCTTCCACACCACCGGCGGAGGCAGCACCATGCTGAGAAAAGCGCCGTAGGTCAGCGCGCCTACCTTCAGCTCAGGCATCAGCTGCTTTGCCTGCCGCAGCTGAGAGTGGTGGAAGGAGATGAGGGTGAGCCGATCGGTGAGCCCGGCGGCGCAGACTGCATCCAGCACCCGGGGCACAAAGTCGGGGTCGTCCTCCAGTGGGCTTTTCAGTTCCAGCTGTACCTGCGTGCCCTCCATGCCGGCGCAGAGCTCCAGCGCTTCCTGCAGCGTGGCGATCCTCTCGTTGGCGTAGATGGCATCTTTCCAGCTGCCGAAATCCAGAGCCTTCAGCTCGCCCATGGTCAGGTCGTAGATCTGGCCGGAGATGTCGGTGTGCATGTCCACCATGTAGTCGTGGTGGATGACCAGCTCGTTGTCGTAGGTCTTCTGTACATCCATTTCCACGCCGTCTGCACCGATCTCCATCGCCTTGCGGAAGGCGACCAGCGTGTTCTCAGGGGCCAGATAGGATGCACCGCGGTGCGCAATGATTTGGGGTGTCGTCATCTTGTGCTATGATTCCTTTCCTCACAGTTGGCTCAGGCCAGATCTTCGCCGTCGGAGGCGATGACCTTTTTATACCAGTAGAAGCTGTCCTTCCGGCTGCGGGCCAGCGTGCCCTTGCCCTCGTTGTCCTTGTCCACATAGATGAAGCCGTACCGCTTCTTCATCTCGCCGGTGGAAGCACTGACCAGGTCGATGGGGCCCCAGGTGGTGTAGCCCAGCAGGGGCAGGCCGTCCTCGTTGATGGCCTTTTCCATCTGCTCAATGTGGGCCCGCAGGTAGTCGATGCGGTAGGTGTCGTGGATGGAACCATCTGCTTCCACCTTGTCCACCGCACCCAGACCGTTCTCCACGATGAAGAGCGGTTTCTGGTAGCGGTCATACAGGCTGTTCATGGTGATGCGCAGGCCCACCGGGTCGATGGCCCAGCCCCAATCGCTGGCCTTGAGGTAGGGGTTCTTGACGGCATCCATGATGGCATTGCCGTTGGCCTTGTTCATCAGTTCGGGGTCCACAGTGGTGCAGCGGCTGGAATAGTAGCTGAAGGAGATGAAGTCCACAGTGCCCTCTTTCAGCAGCTGCTCGTCGCCCGGCTCCGTCTGCAGGGCGATGCCTGCACGTTCCATCCGCTTTTTGGCCCAGACAGGGTATTCGCCGCGGGACTGGACATCAATGAAGAAGTAGTTGTCGCGGTCGGCCTCGGCAGCGGCCTGCACATCGGCAGGGGCGCAGGTGCGGGGGTAGAACTGACCGGCGGCCAGCATACAGCCCACCATGGCATCGGGCATGATGGCATGGGCCAGCTTGACGGCCTTTGCGCTGGCCACCAGCTCGTGGTGAGCGGCCTGATACTTGACCTGCTGCACGTTCTCGCCGGGCGCAAAGAGCAGACCGGCTCCCATAAAGGGCATGTGGAGCAGCATGTTGATCTCGTTGAAGGTCAGCCAGTACTTGACCTTACCCCGGAAGCGCTGGAACAGCACCTCACAGTAGTGGGCGTAGGCATCCACCATCCGGCGGTCTTTCCAGCCGCCGTACTTTTTGATCAGGGCAATGGGGGTATCAAAGTGGCACAGGGTCACCAGCGGCTCAATGCCGTACTTGTGGCACTCATCAAAGAGCTCCTCATAGAAGCGCAGGCCCTCTTCGTTGGGCTGCGCGTCATCGCCGTTGGGCAGGATGCGGGTCCAGGCAATGGACAGGCGGTAGCAGCGGAAGCCCATCTCGGCAAAGAGCTTGATGTCCTCCTTGAAGTGGTGGTACATGTCAATGGCCTCGTGGGAGGGGTAGAAGTGCTCGGCATCGCAGTCCAGCATCTTCAGCTGGCCCAGCGCCACGGGGAAGCGGTCGGGGCCAAAGGGCACCACGTCCACGCTGGACAGGCCGCGCCCGCCCTCGTTGTAAGCGCCCTCGCACTGGTTGGCGGCAGTGGCACCGCCCCACAAAAAGTCTTTCGGGAATTTGCCCATAGGTCTTACCTCCTGATGCAGTTGAATTCTGATACTTCAATGATACCATGTTCTGAGCCGCTGTCAACCGGGAAAGTACGACTTTAGCCGTCAATTCGACGAAAAATGTTGCTGATTTTTGACACTTTTCACGAAGAAATCGAAAATTGCGAGCGATTTTCCTTGGAATCTGTTTCTTCCAAACGGACAGTAAGTGTGATAGACTGAATAGGTAAACGAAAAACGGCTCACCCTGTCCTCCATTGCTTTGCAATGCCGGAGCGGGCGAGGACGTTGATGAAAGAGCTATCAGGAAAAATGGAGTGTTTGCTATGACTGAATTCAAGCCCATCAAGGAAGGCAAAGTCCGCGAGATCTATGACAATGGCGACAGCCTCATTATGGTTGCCACCGATCGTATCTCTGCATTTGATGTGATCCTGAAAAATAAAGTGACCAACAAGGGCAAGGTGCTGACCCAGATGAGCAGATTCTGGTTCGACTACACCAAGGATGTTCTGCCCAACCACATGCTGAGCGTGGATACCGCCGATATGCCCGAGTTCTTCCGCACGCCTGCCTTTGAGGGCCGGAGCATGAAGTGCCGCAAGCTGACCATGCTGCCCATCGAGTGCATCGTGCGCGGCTACATCACCGGCAGCGGCTGGGCCAGCTACCAGCAGAACGGCACCGTCTGCGGCATCCGCTTGCCCGAGGGCCTGCAGGAATCCCAGCAGCTGCCCGAGCCCATCTACACTCCTTCCACCAAGGCTGAGATCGGCGACCACGATGAGAACATCAGCTACGAAAAGAGCATCGAGGTGCTGGAAAAGCAGTTCCCCGGCCACGGCAAGGACTACGCCACCAAGCTGCGGGACTACACCATTGCCCTGTACAAGAAGTGCGCCGCGTATGCCCTGAGCCGCGGCATCATCATTGCCGACACCAAGTTCGAGTTTGGTCTGGATGAGAACGGCAACGTGGTGCTGGGCGATGAGATGCTCACCCCCGATTCCAGCCGCTTCTGGCCGCTGGAGGGTTATGAGGCCGGCCACGGTCAGCCCTCTTTCGATAAGCAGTTCGTCCGCAACTGGCTCAAGGCCAATCCCGACAGCAATTACGATCTGCCTCAGGATGTCATCGACAAGACCATTGCCAAGTACGAGGAAGCTTATGAGCTCCTGACCGGCAAGAAGCTGTAAACACTCTGATCTTCTTTCTCCCCTCTGCTGTATAACGGCAGGGGGGATTTTTATATCAGCAGACCTGCCTGGAGGGACGGCGGGGTGTTCCCCAAGCAAGTGTCCGGAGGGTGGGACCCGACTGCCGTAGGCAGTTGGGCGGGGGATGGAATGCCCCGTATCACTTGCGGGGGAATACCCCGCTGGCCCGACAGTACGCTGTACCAAAAAAATCCCCCCGCCCATGAACAGATGGGGCGAGGGGAAAGCTAAGGGTTGGCAGTATTACAGGATGCGCACCCGGATAACGGCAGGGATGGCGGCCAGCTTCTCAGCCAGCCTGCCGTCTACGGCACCGGTCGCGTCCAGCATGGTGTAAGCCATGTTCTTTTTGCTCTTGTTCACCATGTTTTCAATGTTCAGGCCCGCTTCGGTGGTCAGGGCGGTGATCTGGCTGATCATGCCGGGCTCGTTCTTGTGGATGATGCAGATGCGCTTGCCGCCTGCACGGGGCTGATGCACCTCGGGCATGTTCACCGAGTGGGTGATGTTGCCGTTCTTGAGGTAATCGCTGATCTCCTGCGCGGCCATTGCGGCACAGTTGTCCTCGGCTTCCGGCGTGGAAGCACCCAGATGCGGGGTGCAGACGATGCCGGGCTTGCCCAGAATGGCCTCAGTGGGGAAATCGGTCATGTAGCCGGAGACCTTGCCCGTCTCCATGGCCTCCAGCAGGGCTGCGGTGTTCACCAGCTCACCGCGGGCATAGTTCAGGATCTTCACGCCGTCCTTGCACAGGGCCAGGGTCTGGGCGTTGATGGTATCCTTGGTGGTGGGCAGGTAGGGAACATGGATGGTGATGTAGTCGCACAGGGGGAGCATGTCGTTCAGGTTCACGCAGTGGTGGACCTGGCTGGAAAGGTTCCAGGCGGCATCAATGGAGATGTAGGGATCGTAGCCGTAGACCTCCATGCCCAGCTCAATGGCGCAGTTGGCCACCCGGGAACCGATGGCACCCAGACCGATGACACCCAGCGTCTTGCCCTTGATCTCGTTGCCCACGAACTTTTTCTTGCCCTTTTCCACGGTCTTGGCCATGGCGGGGTCGCCGGTCAGGCCCTGGCACCACTGGGCGGCGGCGGCCACATTGCGGCTGCCTGCGATCAGCATCCCAATGACCAGCTCAGCCACGGCGTTGGCGTTGGCACCGGGGGTATTGAACACCACGATGCCCTGCTCCGAGCAGCGATCCAGCGGGATATTGTTCACACCGGCACCGGCACGGGCAATGGCCAGCAGGTTGTCGTTGAAGGTGGTGTTCAGCAGGTCGGCGCTGCGCACCAGAATGCCATCGGGGGCATCGGTGCCCACCGAAACATCAAACAGGTTCTTGTTCAGCTTTGCCAGGCCCACCGGGCTGATGGCGTTCAGGGTCTTGATCGTAAACATACTTTCCTATCTCCTATACACAAATCAGGCATTTGCCTTGCGGAATTTCTCCATGAAGTCCACCAGCTTCTCTACACCTTCGGTGGGCATTGCATTATAAATGGAAGCGCGCATACCGCCCACCAGACGGTGGCCCTTCAGGTTGACAAAACCGGCTTCGGCGGCTTCGGCGCAGAACTTCTTGTCCATGTCAGGGTCGGGGCTGGTAAAGGTGATATTCATCGTGCTGCGGTAGCGGTGCTCCACGGGGTTGTGGAAGAACTCCTGACCGTCCAGATAATCGTACAGGATCTTGGCCTTGGCTTCGTTGATCTTCTGCATATTCTCCAGGCCGCCGATGTCGTTTTCCAGATACTTGAGCACCAAACCGGTCATGTAGATGCACCAGCAGGGGGGCGTGTTGTACATGCTGTCCTTGGCCAGCAGGGTGGTGTAGTTCATCATGGTGGGCACGGTGTCGGCGGCGTGGCCCAGCAGGTCGTCCCGGACAATGGCAATGGCCATGCCGGCGGGGGCTACGTTCTTCTGCACACCAAAGTAGATGCAGCCGTACTTGTTTACGTCCACAGGTTTGGAGAGGATCATCGAGCTCATGTCCGCCACCAGCGGCACACCCTCCACCTGAGGTACCTCAACGTACTGGGTGCCGAAGATGGTGTTGTTCTGGCAGATGTGGATGTAGCTTGCGTCCTTGTCGTAGTCGATGGCGTTGACATCGGGGATGTAGGTGAAGTTCTTGTCCTTGCTGGAAGCAACGATCTTCACCTCGCCGAACTTGGCGGCCTCCTTGGCAGCCAGGTTCGAGAAATTGCCGGTGACCAGATAATCGGCCTTGCCTGTGGTCATAAAGTTCAGGGGCACCATGGCAAACTGCTGGGTGGCACCGCCCTGGAAGAAACCGACCTTGTAGTTGTCAGGGATGTTCATCACCCGGCGCAGGGTGGCTTCGGTCTCAGTGATGATGGCATCGAACCACTTGCTGCGGTGGCTCATCTCCATTACGCTCTGGCCGGAATCGCCGTATTCCAGCAGCTCTGCCTGTGCCTGACGAAGCACCTTTTCCGGTAACATGCTGGGGCCTGCGCTGAAGTTGTATACTCGTGCCATATGGAACTCTCCCTTTCCTATCCGTACCGCCGCTCTCATCTGCGGCAGGTGTGTGCTTGATTTGTCCGTAGTATACCGGTTCCGTGGGTGCAAAAACAAGAGCATCTTTGCACAAAGATGGGACTGCTCTGCTTGCCTTGAACGCACAAAACACACAACTGTCCTTGAATAAAGAACACTTTTTAAGACAAATGTAAAAATATGCTTGTTTTACCGCATGGCTCCTCACTTTTACTGCTTGCCCGTTTGTGCCGGGTATGGTATAATCATGTTGAAATGAGACAAATGTAAAAGCAAAAAAATCGGAGGTGAAACCGGTGTACGGACTTTCAGACAGACTGAAACCACTCTCTGCCGCCGAGGAGCAGGTGCTGCTGGCGCTCTGGGACTGCCCCGTCCCGGCCACCCGGCGGGATATCAGCGAAAAGCTGACCGCCACCGGCTGGGCCCCGGCCACGGTGCTCAACTTTTTATACCGTCTGGAGGAAAAGGGCTGGGTCAAGGGCGGCAAGGCGGGGAGCCAGAACACCTATCTGCCCACGGTCACCCGCCGGGCTTACTGCGTTGCGGCCATGCGCCAGCGGATGGACACCCTGTTCGGCGGCAGCCTGCCCGAAGCGGTCCGCGCCCTTGCCAGCGAGAGCGGCGCTTCCCAGAGCCAGCTGGAACAGGCCATCCGGGTGCTGGAGGAGCAGCATCAGGAGGCAGAAGAATACGACCTGTACGATCCCTATGGGTAACGGAAAAACGAAAAAGCTCCCATCACGGGAGCTTTTTCGTTGCATTCGGTCGAAAGATGTGTTAAAATTAAATGCGAAAAGGTACTGCACATAACGGCAGGCGGTTAGCCCACACTTCCGGAAGGAGGTGAGAGCGATGCCTATTACTTTGACGTTCCATATTTTTGGACTGGTATTTACCATCAAGGTGAAAAGCGAAAACCGCCACCCTGGCCGGTGACGGTTTTCTAGTTAAACCTCAAACCTAAAAGGGCTAACCGCTTGTCGCAGTGCCTTTTCTATTTGTAGTATAGTGATTTTTTCTTGTTTTGTCAAGAGGCGGAAGGATATATGATGGAGTGCAGATTGAAAGCAAAAAAGTGCGGCGGCTGTCCGATGCTGGGGCTGGATTATGCCGAGCAGCTGAAACAGAAAGAAGCCGCTGTCCGTAAGCTGGTGGGGAAATACGGCCCGGTGGCTCCCATCCGGGGCGCGGAAAACCCCTGCCATTACCGCAATAAGGTGATCTCTACCTTTGCAGCGGGCCCCGGCGGGAAACTGGTGTCCGGCATCTATGCGGCAGGCACGCATAAAGTGCTGCCTGTGGAAAGCTGCCTGCTGCAGGACGAAGTGCTGGACACCGTGATGCAGGCGGTGCGGGCGGCGGCCAGCACCTGCCGCTACCAGCCTTACAATGAGGACAAGGGCACCGGCCTGCTCCGCCACTGCTTGCTGCGGCGCGGCGTGGTGTCCGGGCAGGTGATGGTGGTATTGGTGACAGCCCAGCCGGTTCTGCCCGGGGCAAAAAACTTTGTCCGCGCTCTGCTGGCCGAAGCCGAAAAGCGCCATGTCCCCGTGACCACCGTGGTGCAGAACTACAACCCCCGCCGCACCAGCGTGGTGCTGGGCGAAGAGGAAAAGGTGCTCTACGGCAAGGGATTCATTCTGGATACCCTCTGCGGCAAGACCTATGCCCTGAGTCCCCGGAGTTTCTACCAGATCAACCATGACCAGACCGAGGTGCTGTATGGTCTGGCCGTGGAAGCCGCCCGCCTGACCGGCAAAGAGGTGGTGCTGGATGCCTACTGCGGCATTGGCACCATTGGTCTGACCGCCAGCGGCAGGGCAAAGCAGGTGGTGGGCGTGGAGCTGAACCGGGACGCTGTCCGGGATGCCATCGGCAACGCAAGGCACAACGATGTGAAAAACGCCCGCTTCTTTGCCGCCGATGCCACCCAGTGGATCACAGAAGCGGCGGCCGCCGGGCAGAGAGCAGATGTCATTTTCATGGACCCGCCCCGCGAAGGCTCCACCCCCCAGTTCATCGAGAGCGTGGCCCGCATGGCCCCCAAACGGGTGGTCTATGTCAGCTGCAACCCCGAGACCATGGCCCGCGATCTTGCCCTCCTGACCGCCAAAGGCTACCGCGCCGAGGGCTTTACCCCTGTTGATCTCTTCCCCCAGACCGCCCATTGTGAGACGGTATGTTTATTGTCCAAACTAAATGTCAAGCATCATATTGAGGTGGAAATCACGATGGATGAGTTGGATTTGACGGCAGCGGAGAGTAAAGCCACTTACGATGAAATCAAGGCTTATGTACTTGAAAAATTCGGCTTTAAAGTCAGTCAGCTTTATATCGCCCAAATAAAACGGAAATGTGGCATTATCGAGAGAAAGAACTATAACCAGTCAAAAAAAGAAGATGCCAAAGTGCCGAAGTGCCCGCCGGAGAAAGAAGCGGCGATTATGGATGCGCTCAAGCATTTCCAGATGATTCCATAGAAAAACAGAATAGAGATGCCAGTTTCAGATTTAAAAGGTGTTGCTTTCGGGCAGCACCTTTTGTTTTAAGCATTTAGAATTTCTTAGGAGGGAGGTGTCATTCATGCCAGACCTTGCCATGCTGGACTACTTCTACGGAGATGAAGCGGAACAGTTCACTTTTTACCGGATACCCAAAGTGCTGTTCACTGACCCCAGCTACCGGCGCATATCTTCCGACGCCAAAATCCTGTACGGGCTTATGCTTGACCGTATGGGGCTGTCAGTTCGGAATGGCTGGCTGGACGAATACAACCGGGTATTCATTTTCTTTACCCTGGAGGATGCTTTGGAATATCTGTGCTGCGGGCATACCAAAGCCGTTTCCCTTTTTGGGGAACTGGATAAGGCGGGCTTGATCGAGCGCAAAAAGCAAGGCCAGGGAAAGCCGACAAAAATCTACGTTAAGAACTTTGTTCGGAATGCGGAAGTCTTGACTTCCGAAAAACGGAAGTCTAAAGTTCCGCAATCTGGAAGTCAAGACTTCCAAAAAACGGCCTCTAATAATACTGAGATAAAAGATACTGAATTGAGTGATACTGAACCATCTATCTATCCGGTCAGGGGGCTGCCGGAAGATAAATCGCCTGCGGCAGATGCGATGGATACGATGCGTGTCTATCGTCAGATTATCATGGAGAATATTGAGTACGAGATCACTCGCAGGCAGCTCGGCTATGATGCCGACATTCTGGACGAGATTGTTGACATCATGGTGGACACGGTATGCAGCACAAAGCCCATGATCCGCATAGGCGGTCAGGATTTTCCTTTAGAGGTCGTAAAGAGCCGCCTGCTAAAACTCAATTCAGAGCATATCAGCTATGTGGTGAGCAGTTTGAAATCCAATACCACCAAAGTCCGAAACATCCGGGCGTATCTGCTTACCGCCTTGTATAATGCCCCTACCACTATCAGCAGTTACTACACAGCTTTGGTCAACCATGACCTTTACGGCGGTGGGTAACTGCTTTTTTCATAATCACCTATGGGCGGCTGCGTCGGTTCCTGGCCAGCCCCCTTAACTGCAAAAATGCAAATGAACAGCACTGTGTCAAGAACGCACGGTGTGCGTTCATTTTCATTCTTGACACGGGGTTGCTCGTTTGCTACCCGGCACAGCCGGAGAAAGGAGCTTCCCCATGAAAAAGCCATTTGCCTACATTACAGCCGTCTGGAAAGGCGGCGAGTTTACCGTCATTGACCAGGCGGCGGTGTACTGCCGCAAAGTCTATGAAGCCGGGTTTACCCCGATCTGCCCGGTTCTCTATCTTCCCCATTTCCTGCGTGATTCCATTCCTGCCGAACACAAGGACGGCATTGACATTGGGCGTGAACTTCTGCGCCGGAGCCATGTGCTGATCGTCTGCGGGGACGAAGTTGACGAGTCCGTTAAAAACGATATTGCCGTGGCACAGCGGCTGGGCATTACCGCCACTACCCTGGATGGCATTCTGAAAATCCATGCTCAGGGAGAAAACGAGGTGGAGGGCTGATGCCTGATTACCTGTACCGGTTGACGCTGTTTCTGCTGCACCGGCTGGTGGTTCCGCCTTAGACCATTTCCTTTTTCAGCATTCCTGCCAGAGAAAGGAGTGATGAGGTTTGCAGGAAGAAGTTGAAAACAAATCGGTGGCGATTAGTATCAAAGCCACCAAGCTGACCGCCAATGTGCTGAAAGCCGCACTCCTGAAAGCCCTTGCGGAAATGGAGAAGAAGCAGAAAAATCCCAAGGTCTACAAGGGCAAACAGAGTGTGAAACACCTTGTCCGGCAGGGAGCTGGGGTCAGCAACATCGAAATCACCGACGGTAACATCAAGTCTTTTGAGAAAGTTGCCAGGAAATACGGCATTGACTTTGCTCTCAAAAAGGATGCTTCCACACAGCCGCCCCGGTATCTGGTCTTTTTCAAGAGTAAAGATGCCGATGCACTGACGGCGGCATTCCGGGAATATTCCGGTAAAGTCGTGAAAAGCCAGTCCAAGGAGAAGCCGTCCATCCGCAAGCAGCTTTCCAAACTCCAGGAAGTGGTCAAGGATATGGCAAAATCCCTCTCCCGGAACAAGAGCCAGGAGGTGGACAGATGAAGAAATTGCCGAAAATCAATACTTCCAAGCTGCTAAAAGCGGCTTTGCCGTATATCCTGGTCGGCCTGATGGCTACCAAGCTGGGGCAGGCGTACCGCATGGCATCCGGCGGCGATGTGCTGGATCGGATTTTTGGGGCGTTCCTCAAAATCGGGGAAGCCTTTGCCAGTCCCCTGCCCAGCCTGCATCCGTTTGACCTGCTGGTGGGGGCTGCCTGCGGCGCTCTGCTGTGGTTTATCGTGTATCAGAAATCCAAGAATGCCCGGAAATACCGGCGTGGTGCGGAGTATGGGACTGCCCGATGGAGTGCATAATTTTAAGTGTAAATGACACATACATGGACGCACAG
>ERZ1673700.1577-NODE-1577-length-21602-cov-34.893721_pt1 | contig 21602 bp, 20 predicted proteins | sample MGYA00580230_ERZ1673700 | MGnify/ENA primary metagenome ERZ1673700 (study PRJEB41218, sample SAMN15661782) | gut metagenome | host: Homo sapiens | place: Canada: London | collected 2015-08-20/2019-03-30 | study: EMG produced TPA metagenomics assembly of...
TCATCCCCAACGAGCGCCTGAAGATGATCAGTCAGGAAAAGATCACCCTGATGAACGCCTTCCAAGCAGCCGATAACGTGCTGCGTCAGGGCGTGGAGTCCATCTCTGCCCTGATCAATGTACCCGCTTTCATCAACTTGGACTTTGCCGATGTGCGCTCCATCATGAAGGATGCGGGCTACGCTCACATGGGCGTGGGCAGCGCCAAGGGTGCCGGCAAGGCCGAGAACGCTGCCAAGGCCGCCATTTCCTCCCCGCTGCTGGAGACCAGCATTGCGGGTGCCCATGGCGTCATCATCAACATCACTTCCAGCCCCGATATCGGTCTGGAGGATGTCGAGACCGCAGCCGGCCTCATCACCCAGAGCGCCCATCCCGATGCAAACATCATCTGGGGTACTGCGTTCGATGAGAACCTTTCCGACGAGATGCGCGTGACCGTCGTTGCCACCGGCTTCGACAACAAGATCCCCGAAGGGCTGCGCAGCACCCTGAATGGTGCCACTGGTGCCGCAAGCTCGACCCCGTCCGCTGTCTTCAGCTCCGACGTGGCCGCTGCAAAGAACACCGCAGCCCCTGCTTCGGCTTCTGCCGGCGCAAAGCCCGTGGAAGAGGAGAGCAGCGACAACCGTTACTACGACGAGCTGCTGGCGATCCTGAACAAGCGCAAGTAATAACGAACGGTGTGATCTCTTGCGCGGGAGCGTAAGGAGGGCAGGAGGATGCTGGACGTATGGCTGCGCACCGAGTGGCTGAGCTGCCGCAAGAACAGCGTGCTGCGCTGTGTGGAGCGGTACAGCGCCGCTGCGGCCAGCGAATACCGCCGCGCTCTGCGCAAGGTGCAGGAAGTGGAGGAAACCATGGTGCAGGGCGAGGTGGAAGCACTGAACCGCCGCCTTTCGGCAGCCAATGCCGAGATCCGGCGCTATCAGACCCGCTTGTTTGCCTGTGAGCGCGAGATGGTCGCGCTGCGGCAGGAGAACGCGGAGCTGGAAGCACTGTGCGATCAGGCCCGGAAAAACGAGCTGCTCCCCCAAAAGCGTCCCCAGCCCCCGGTGCTCGATCAGCCGGGTCTGCCGGTGATCGTCTTTCCCGGTCAGGCAAAGCCGGAGGCAGAAGCTCCTGCCCCGGAAGAAACCAGACCGGAGCCGCCCGCCGCACCGCAGGAGGAAGAGCAGCCATCCCCCTTTGAACAAAAGGACTGGAAGCCCACCACCGCCCTCGATCAGCTTTCGGTGGACATCGTACATCAACTGGAAGCCCTGATGGGTTAAGAAACACAAAAAGCCGTCTCAGATGCAGCTGCATCCGGGACGGCTTTTTTGCGTGTTATCGTACCGCACTGGTGCGGTGTTCCATGAGATAGGTGGCCTCAAGGTCTGCGATGTGCAGTTTGACGGCCAGCGGGTACTTGTCATAGGCTTCCGAAATGGCAAAGCAGCCGCCCTTGGCTGCGTCGTCAAAGCCGCCCATGTGCCAGCGGATCGCCACGGCCTCCTCGATCTTCAGCTTCATGAACCGCTCGATGAGGAAGACGCTCTTCTCGCCGTGGCCGTAGGGGAACAGGTCCTCTACGCTGTAGGAGGGCACTTTTTCCCACTGGCCGGTGACGTCGTTCTTCACGTTGCGGGTCCCGGCCTTGTAGTAGTTGGCCTTGCACAGGTCGTGCAGCAGGGCACAGATGGCGAAGGTCTCCTCGCTGTCGCCTTCGGTGAAGAAGGTGTCGTGCAGCGCATGGTAAACGTTCAGGCTGTGCATACACAGGCCCCCTTCACACGCGCCGTGGAAGCGGGTGGACGCAGGAGCGGTGAAGAAATCCGTCTTCTTGTCCAGCCAGTCCAGCAGCTTTTCGCTGCCGGGGCGGGAGACATGCTGGTGCCAGATGGCCAAAAACTCTTCGCGGTCTCCCATCTTACAGCTCCAGATCGTCGAGGATGCCCTTGAGGATGGCCAGCTCGTCGTGGCTCAGGGAGATGCCCTTGCCCATGCGGGTGCCGTCCGGGGACCAATCACGGATGTCGTACTTGGGGTCGCCGTCGTTCCAACTGATGAGGTTGAGCTGGCGCTCCCAGCCGCGGGGCCGCTGAGACAGCACCGCGATGCGCTGGACGACTTCGTATTTGATTTCTGCCATAGTTCCTTTACCTGCCTTTGCTTTGTTTGCTACCATAATAAAAGAACACGGCGAAGATTTCAACCGGAAATTGAAAATTCTTTGAAAATTTTAGCCAATGTTTAGCCGTAGGGGGCTTCCTGCCGCCAGTCCACCAGCTCGCGGACGCCTTCGGGGTCTTCGGGGGCGGGGTGGCGGCTGTGCTGCTGCTGCGCCGGGCCGAACAGTCCCAGCCCGTACTGGGCCATCACGCCCGGTACATGCCCCGCCAGAAACTCTTCGGCGTTCTTCTGGCGGCACGCCACCGGCGTCCCGTCCGTCATGGGGATGCTGCGCTTTTTCGATTCCATAAAAACACCTCCACGTTTAAGATTTGCAGAAACGTGGAGGAATATGTATGGGAGAAGAATGTAAGCAGCTGCGAAACGAAGGCACTGCGTTCCCGCCAGCGGGGCAGCAGCACGTCAGTTTAGATTGGACTTAGGATGAAACGATCACACGACCAGCTCCACCGTACTCCCTCCGCTGCGGGCCTTTTTGACCAGCACCTGCCGGTCAATGCGATCCTTGAGGGCGGCGACGTGGGAGATGATGCCCACAAGGCGGTCGCCCTCGGTGAGGGAGGAGAGGACGCGGATGGCCTGTTCCAAGCTCTCGTCGTCCAGCGAGCCAAAGCCCTCGTCGAGGAAGAGGGTATCCAGCCGGATGCCGCCCGCGGTGCGCTGTACTTCGTCCGAGAGGCCCAGCGCCAGAGCCAGTGACGCTTTGAAGCTCTCGCCGCCGGAAAGGGTCTTGACGCTGCGGCGGGTGCCGTTGTAGTGGTCGATGACGCCGAGGTCAAGGCCGGATTGGCTGCGCTGGTTCTCGGCCCCCACCCGCTCCAGCTCGTACTGCCCGGCGGTCATCTGCATCAGCCGGGTGTTGGCGTGGACGAGGATGCGGTCGAGGTAGTGCATCTGGATGTAAGCTTCGAGGCGGATCTTCTGCTTGCTGCTCAGGGTGCCGCCCGTCGTAGCGGCCAGCGCGTTGACCCACTGCCACCGGGCTTCGAGGGTCTGGCGGGCATCGGCAAGGCGGCGGTAGTCGGCGGCGGCGCTTCGGTTGGGCACGAGCTGGGCCGTCAGGGCCTTTTCCAGCGCGGCGGCCTGTCCGCGGGCGGCTTGCAGCTCCGTCTGCCGGGCCCGCAGGGCGTCGAGGTCACCGGGAACGCTCTGCTTGGCGTCGGTGAGCTGCTGGGCCAGCGCCGCCGCCGTGGCGGTGCGGGCGGCAGCGGCTTGTTCGGCGGCAGCGGCGGCGGCTTCCAGCGCGGTGCGCTGGGCGGCTTTCGTTTTGCGTGCCGCTTCCAACTGGGTGCGGCGGCTGCAGTCGGCACCCGCTTTCCGCAGGGACTCCCGGTTCTCGCGCTGGGCCGCCTGCAGGGCGGCGGTCTCCTCGGCAAGGGCTGTTTTCAGCAGGACGACCGTCAGGGGCATCGGCCCGTCGGGGGAGGTGAACCGCTCCGGCAGAAGCTGCTCGGCATCCCGGCGGAGGGTGGCCTTGCCCTCCCGCTGGGTGGCAAGAGCCTCCCGCGCGGCAGCGGCGGCTTCCTGAGCGGCGCGGTCAGCAGTTTCCGAAGCTTTTTTGGCGGCGGTCACCTGCGCTTGGGTGGGGGCGGTGTGGGGAAGCGAGGCCTTAGCCGGGTGGTGGGTGCTGCCACAGACGGGGCAGGGCGTGCCCTCGGTCAGAGTCTGGGCCAGCAGCCCGGCCTGTGCGTCCAGAAAGCCACGCTCCAGCGTGTCCCGTTGGGCGTGGGCGGCATCCTGTGCCTCGGCGGCGGTGCGGTAGCGCTCCTGCGCCTGTTTGGCGGCGTGGGTGCGGCGCTGGTCCTCGGTCAGGCTGTCGGAGAGGGCGGCGAGCGCCGCCTCCCGCTGGGCCAGCTGCTGCTTTTGGGCGGTGAGGAGGGCGTTCTGCGTCTCCGGGTCGCCGAGGGCGGCAAGCTCCGTCTCCGTCCGGGCCAGCTCCTCGTCCAGCGTGTTGAGCTGGGCCCGCGCCCGGCGGGCCTTGGCCTGTTCAAGGTCGGCTTCGCTTTGGGCGGCCGCTTGCTTGGTTTCGAGCTGGCGGCGGAGGGTTTCAGCCTGTTCCGCCTTGCCGAGGGTCTGCTGTAAAGCGTCCAATTGGGTCTGCGCGTCCGTGTGGGCGGCAGCGGCGGCGGACAGGGCCGCTTCCTGCCGGGTGAGCAGGGCGTTCAGTCGGGCAGTCACTTCTTCCGGGGCTGTCTGGGCCGAAAGCGCCCCCAGCGCGTCGGCGTCAGGGTCGTCGGCCGGGTATCGGATGCCGGACAGCACCGCGTCCAACTGGACGTTCTGGGCCGTGCGCTGGGCGGTGAGCTTGGCGTTTTCCTCTTGGAGGGCGTCCTGCAATTTCTGGTAGCGCTGGGTGCGGAACAGCTTGCGGAAGATCCGGCTCCGTTCTTCGGTGGTAGCGTTCAGCAGCCGGGTGAACTGCCCCTGCGCGATCATGGCGATCTGGGAAAACTGGTTGTAGTCCAGCCCGATGAGCTCAGTGACGGCGGCGGTGACCTCTTTCGCCTTGGTCACGGGCGGGCGGCCGTCGGCAAAGGTGAGGGTGGCGTCGGTCTTTTCGGTGGTGAAGCCCTCACCCCGCGCCTTGGGGCGGAGATATTCCGGGTTGCGCCGGACGGTGTACCGTGCCCCGCGCACCTCGAATTCCAGCTCCACGAAAGTGGGGGTGCCGGGGTCGGCGTATTTGCTGCGGAGCATCCCGCCGTCCCGCACGCCGCCGCTGGAGCGGTCGTACAAAGCATAGGTGATGGCGTCGAAGAGGGTGGTCTTGCCTGCGCCGGTGTCGCCAGCGACGAGGTAGAGACCGCCTTTGCCGAGACGTTCCAGCTCCAAGGTGGTGGCGCTGGCATAAGGGCCGAAGGCCGAAAGGGTCAGCTTGAGCGGTCTCATACATCCTCCTCCTTCCAGAGCGTTTCGATGAGTTGCTGGCAGAAGGCGGTCTGCTGGCTCGTCATGGGTTGGTTGTTCTGCAATTCGTAGAAGGCCGCGAAATATTCCAGCGGCGTTTTCTGTTCGGTCCGGGCCGGGGCGTCGAGGTCGTTCTGGGTCCGGGTGCGGAGGTTGTCGTAGTCCAGCCGCATGAGGTTCGGGTAGATGACCCGCAGCCGCGCCAGCGCGTCGGGCACGTCCTGCTGGTCGGTCAGGGTGATGTGGAGGTAGTCGTCCACGGCGGTGTCTGCGTAGCGGCGGCGGTCCGTCAGTTCCATGTAGCTGCCGCGCACTTCCCGCAGGTCGTGCCGGGGCGTCAGGGGCAGGGTGGTGATGCGGACATCGCCCTTCGCCCCCAGCTCTACAAGGGTCGCGCTCTTGTGCTGGCGGGCTTCGGAAAACGAGTACTTGAGCGGAGTGCCGCAGTAGCGCACCGTGTCCCGCCCCACCTTCTGCGGGCTGTGCAGGTGGCCCAGTGCCACATAGTCGAAGCCGTCGAAGAGGGCGGCGTCCACACAGTCCAGCCCGCCCACCGAGGGTTCCTCGCTCTCACAGGCGGCGGCCCCGGCCACGAACTGATGGGCTAACAAGACGCTGCGGCGGGCGGGGTCGGGGGTGCAGCGGCGCAGCACACAGCCCAGCGCGTCGCTGTACGTTTCGATGGGCTCGTCCGGGTACACGTGGCGCACCATGGCGGGCTTCAGGAAGGGAAGCAGATAGATGTCCACGGGGCCGAAGTCGTCGGTCAGGGTGATGGGCGCGGGGACCCCATCGAACACCGGGCTGACGTAGACCCGGCTCCCGGCCAGCAGGTGCGAGCCGAACGCGATCCGCTCGGCGGAATCGTGGTTGCCGCTGATGGCGAACACCGGCAGCCGCCGGGCCGAAAGCGCGGTGAGGAACCAGTCCAGCAGCCGGACGGCCTCGGCAGGTGGAACGGGCTTGTCGTATAAGTCGCCCGCCAGCAGCACAGCGTCCACGGGGCTGGAGTCGAGGAGGGAGAGGATCTGCTCTAAAATGTACCGCTGGTCGTCCAGCATCGAGAACTCGCACACCCGCTTGCCGAGGTGGAGGTCGGAGAGATGAAGTAAGCGCATGGTGCACCGCCTTTCGGTTGAGATACTCTTATTATAACACAAAAACGGCATCTGCAAGGGGGTGACTTACAGATGCCGTTTTGTAAAAATTTAGAACATCTTTTCCCACGTTGCCTTGCCGACGCAGCCGTCAGCGGTCAGGCCATTGCGGCGCTGGTAGCGCTGGACAGCGGCAACGGTAGAAGCGCCGTATTTGCCGTCGGTGGTCAGCTTCTCGCCCAGCGAGTTCAGCTTCTGCTGCACCAGCCGGACGGTGCCGCCCGCAGTGCCGCTCCGCAGCACGACGCCGGGGTAGGGGACATTCAGGCCGTGCTTGGCCGTGTACTTGGTGTAGAGCACGTTCCATGTGTTCGCGCCCACTTTTCCGTCCATGTTCATGCTGTTCTTGAGCTGAAACTCCTTCACGGCGTTTTCGCTCTTGGTGCCGAAGCGGCCGTCCACGGTCAGCTCAGGGTACCATGTGCAGCTGTCCCGCACACCGTTGAGCCATGTCTGCACCAGCGCGACATCCGGTCCGGTGGAGCCGTTCTGGATCAGGGAATAATACGCAGGGATCGCCATTGTGGTCACACTCCTTCCACAATCAGCTTATGCAGCGCAGGGAAGGGACGTGACTTAACGGCTGCCGATGAGGATCCTGTCCCGGCGGCTGGCGGTCCATCTCTGCCATGTTTCCACGCACTTGAACCGCAGGACGTACTGCCCGCAGACGAGGTCGTTTTCGGCGGGGGCTGCGTAGCCGCCGCAGGCGGAGCGGCACAGGCCGGGGTAGAGCACGCACCACCAGTTCCGGCCGTAGGGTGCCGCACCAAGGTCGATCCGCACAGCCTGATACCGCCCGGCGGGCAGAACGCCGGTGGGATACCGGGTGGTATCGAAGTACATTTCCACCAACTGCACCCGCACCGGTGCAAAACTGCCCCGCCGCGCCAGCGCCCCGACGGCGGCAAGCTGCAAGTCGGGCAGGTGTGCGGCAGCCCACGCGCGGGCTTCGGGCTGGGTGGAGGCGGTGCAGTGGGCGTCCAGATAGGCGAGCAGAGCGTCCCGCACGGCCAGCTTGTCCGTCTGGTCGGCGATGGTATCGCTGGCGGCACGGATGTGCAGCCGCAGCGTGTCGGCGGAGAGCGCGGCCCCGGTGTCCAACTGGGCGTGCCCCCAGCCAAAGAGCGCTTGGATGCCGATGCAGAGCGCCAGCGCCGCGCCGAGCGTGATGCAGCCAAGAAGCATCCTGCGGCGGGAGAACATTGCAGATTCCATAAAAAACAGACCTTTCCGCTGGAAATGATATCCAGAGGATTGGTCTGTTGAGGGGGATCTATTCAATCATAGCAGGAAAGGGGAAAATTCAGCCGTTTGCCACCATCTCGATCAGCTTGGCACCGCCCTTGGTGTTCAACTGGAAGAAAGCCTTATTGCGGGCCTCGTCGATGGAGACGGCGATGGGGGTCTTGGTGCCGTCGGCGTTGACCAGCAGCAGAGAGTAGCCCTTGACCGCGTCCACCGGCAGCTCGATGTTCGTGGTGGTGTCCGAATCCATCACGCGGGCGGCGGTGGTGCGCAGGTTCTCGACCTTACCGCACTTGGCGCAGACAGCGTTCTGGATGTAGGTGGAGTTGTAAAAGGCAACGGTCATCACCGTTTTGCCGTTTTTCAGGCTGCCCTTGTACACCTTGATGTTGGAGTAATTCGAGAAAGCGAACTTCACCTCGCTCAGCCGCTCGACCGGGTCGGTCTTGCCCTCCTTGCCGCAGTGGGGGCAGAGGGTGATGGTCTCTCCGTCAAGGGAGAAGTCGGTGGGGACGCAGTCCTCTTTCCACTCCTCGGTGATCTTCCACTCGTGCTTTCCATCCTTGCTCTTGGGGCAGGTATCCTTGTTTGCAGCGTCTGCGGCGAAGCCGGAAACAGCACTGCCCACCAGCAGACAGGCCGAAAGCCCCAGCATCGCAAGCGTTTTCAGAATACGGGTTCTCATAGCAGTTCCTTTCTCCCTGCGAACGGGCAGGGCCACACGGTTGAATTTCGTTCAAAGCGTCGTTTCCGCGTGTTTTTCTGCACCCTCATTATACCATTTGAAGGAAAATGCTGTCAACGGTTCCTTTTTAACCGAAGTGCCGTCCTGCCGCTTGCGTGCAGGGCCGGGACGCGCTATACTATTCTTACTAAAATGCGCCGATTTGGGCGAATCACGGAAGGGAGAAATTGATACGATGTCTGTGATGGAAAAGCTTTTCACCCGCCGCACCTACCGCCGGTTCCGGCAGAAAGCTGTGCCGCAGGATGTGGTGGAGGACCTCATCGAAGCCGTCCGTATTTCCTCCAGCGCTGCCAACCGCCAGCCGGTGCGGCTGGTCATCGTGAACACCCCCGAAGCCGTGGCTGCCGTGCAGCCGCTGGTCAAATGGGCGGCCTATCTGCCGCCGGAGCAGGGCACCCCGAAGGCCGACGAACAGCCGACGCTGTATGCCGCCGTGGTGGATGACACCTCGCTGCCCGGTGACCACGGGGTTGACCTCGGCATCGCGCTGGCCAACCTGACGCTGGCCGCTTGGGATAAAGGCGTGGGCAGCTGCATCATGGGGGCCATCGATAAGCCCGCCCTCACCGAGCTGCTCCACATCGAGGAGCCGCAGAAGCTGATGTACATGGTGGCCTTCGGCTACCCATCCCACGAGGCACACATCGTTCCTATGACCGAGGAGACCGGCGTGAAGTATTATCTGGACGAAAACCGGGACTACTGCGTTCCGAAGCGGAGCAAAGAGGAAATTGCCCGCTATTTGTAAGGCTTGTCTTCGTACAACCTCTCAGTCTCGCTTGCGCTCGCCAGCTCCCCTAGTAGGGGAGCCTCTGGCGTATCCAGCAAGCTTCATCCGGCTGCCAAGGCCTCCCCTATTAGGGGAGGTGGCAATGCGAAGCATTGACGGAGAGGTTTATTGCATATATACATTCATTTCTCCCATCTGATTGCATAAGTGTTCTCAAAAAGGTTTCATTTTTATCGAATTTTTGCACAACACTTGACTTTTTTATTTGTACAATCTATACTAAAGCCGTTCTCCGGCGCTTCGATGAATCGCATCGCCGCCGCAGACGTGAAAGATTATACAATCAATTGAGGAGTGTTTGAATATGAAAAAGATTACTCGCCGCAGCTTTCTCGCTGCCGCTGGTCTGACCGCTGCCGCTCTGGCTCTGACCGCATGTGGTGGTTCTTCCTCCAGCACCGCTTCTTCCGCTGCAAGCTCTGTTGCCGCTTCTTCTGAGGCTGCTTCTTCCAGCGCTGCCGCTGCTGAGCTGACCACCGTTGAGGCTGGCAAGCTGACCATGGCTACCAACGCCGCCTTCCCTCCGTACGAGATGACCACCGATGCCGGTGACTTCGAGGGCATCGACATTGAGACCGCTCAGGCCATTGCCGACAAGCTGGGTCTGGAGCTGCAGATCGACGACATGGACTTCGACGCAGCGCTGCTGAGCGTCCAGCAGGGCAAGGCGGATATCGTCATGGCTGGCGTCACCGTCACCGACGAGCGCAAGGCCGTCATGGACTTCTCCGACAGCTATGCGACCGGCATCCAGTCCATCATCGTGCCCGAAGGCTCTGACATCGCCTCTCCCGACGATCTGGCGGGCAAGAAGATCGGCACCCAGCGCGGCACCACTGGCTACATCTACTGCTCCGATGACTTCGGCGATGAGAACGTCGTGGCTTACGACGACGGTCTGACCGCTGTGCAGGCTCTGAACAATGGTCAGGTGGACGCCGTGGTTATCGACAACGCCCCCGCCAAGGAGTTCATCGCTGCAAATCCCGGTCTGGTCATTCTGGAGACCAGCTACGCCGAGGAAGATTACGCCATCGGTCTGGCAAAGGGTTCTTCTCTGGAGGACGCCATCAACAGCGCTCTGGAAGAGCTGAAGGCAGACGGCACCCTGCAGTCCATCGTGGACAAGTACATCTCTGCTGAATAATCAGCTTCCAATGTACCCATGGGGAGGCGGCTCTACGGGAGCACCTCCCCTTTTTTGGAAAAACAAGGTTACAAAATTCTGACAAAAAAACGAAAGTGAGGATGCGAATGGCCGCACAATACGAACTGCTGAAAGAGCTGCTCAACAGCGGCACGAAGCTCGGCTTCGGGCAGGAAATGTTCTACAAATTTTATCAGGCGTTCATCCTGAAGGACCGCTGGATGCAGTACATCCAAGGCGTCGGCACCACCCTGCTCGTCACCGCCATTGCGCTGACGCTGGGCATCGTGCTGGGCAGCGTGGTCGCCTTGGTCCGTGTTGCCCACGACCAGCAGCGCCCCAACCACAAGAACCCGGTGCTGGGCTTCTTCAACGCCGTGTGTCAGGTGTACACCACCATCATCCGCGGCACGCCTATGATGGTCCAGCTCCTCATCATGAGCATGGTCATCTTCGCCAACAGCCGCAACTTCACGGTGGTCGGCGCACTGGCGCTGGGCATCAACTCCGGCGCCTATGTGTCGGAGATCATCCGCGGCGGCCTGATGGCCGTGGACCCCGGCCAGATGGAAGCCGGCCGCAGCCTTGGCCTGAACTACATGACCACCATGGTCGTCATCATCATCCCGCAGGCCATCCGCGCGGTGCTGCCCGCCCTTGGCAACGAATTCATCGTCCTGCTCAAGGATACCTCGCTGATCACCGTCATCGGCGGCAAGGAGCTGCTGTATGCGGCACAGGGCATCATGAACCGCACCTACGAGGCCATGTTCCCGCTGTGCGGCGTTGCAATCGTTTACCTGATCCTCGTCATGCTGTTCACACAGCTGCTGGCGAAGTTTGAGAGGAGGCTGGCTCAAAGTGACCGATAAGATTCTGGAAGTCCGCGGCCTGACCAAGACCTATGGCGGCGAAACGAAAAAGGGCGCAAAGCAGCCCACCCCCATCCTCGATGTCCTGAAGGGCATCGACATCGACATCTACCGCGGCGATGTGGTCTGCCTGATCGGCCCTTCCGGCTGCGGCAAGTCCACCTTCCTGCGCTGCCTGAACCGGCTGGAGATCCCCACCGGCGGCTCCATCAAGTTTGAGGGCGTGGAAGTCGATGACAGCCACATCGACGCCGTGCGGCAGAAGATGGGCATGGTGTTCCAGCACTTCAACCTCTTCCCGCACCTGACCGTTAAGCAGAACCTTGAGTTGGCTCCCACCCTTCTGAAGTTGAAGGATAAGGAAGCAATCTCCGCCAAGGCAGACGAGCTGCTGGCCCGCGTCGGCCTGTCCGACAAGGCCGACGCCTACCCCAAGAGCCTGTCCGGCGGCCAGCAGCAGCGCATCGCCATCGCCCGCGCCCTCGCCATGGACCCGGACGTGATCCTCTTCGATGAGCCCACCTCCGCCCTCGACCCTGAAATGGTCGGTGAGGTGTTGGAACTGATGAAGGAGCTGGCCCACACCGGCATTACCATGCTGGTGGTCACGCACGAGATGGGCTTCGCCCGCGAAGTGTCCAACCGCGTCATCTTCATCGACGACGGCAGGATTCAGGAGGATGAGCCCCCGCAGGAGCTGTTCTCCAACCCCAAGCACCCCAGACTGAAAGCATTTTTGTCCAAGATGCTGTAATCTTATCTTTAAAGCAACAGAAGCTTACTCATCGCGATATAGGCGTTTGTTGCTTTTTCTTTTTACTTACATTTCGTCCTTGACAATTCGGCTATAAAGAAAGATACTTATATGGTTCGAGTTGCTTTTAAACATTTTTGCTTTGGAACTGCTGAAAGGAGTCTATCGTGGAAAAGTACGAATATTCGTCTGGGGTACCGCAGATGATGGAATCAACACAAACCAAAACATATCCGAAACGGCGGCATAAATATGCTGCATTTCTTTGTGCGCTCTTTGTTTTTATGGTCTGCTCTGGTTTTTCGTTTGATTTTCGTCTTCCGTCTGACCCATTAAAGCTTACTTCCGCTTATGGGGATACACAGGCAACGCACCCCAGTGTTTTACATTTTGATGAGCCTTGGAATGGTTATACTTTTTGGATCGCGTACTCACCTTATCCGGAAGCCGATGACAGTAAGGAAAATCCCCATATCCTTGCCAGCAATGATGGCGTCAACTGGGTACTGCCGAGTGGATTCAGTAATCCGCTGGATGATACGCCTGAAAACTATAAATTCCACGTTTGCTATAATAGTGATCCGGAATTGGTTTATAATAGCGACACAAATGAACTGGAATGCTGGTGGAGATATGTTGACGACGGTCAAGATCAGATGATTCTTTACCGCTGCCGCACGAGTGATGGCGTACATTGGACTGAAAAAGAGGCTATGCTTGAAACAAGTCGCTCTAAAGACGACTATCTCAGCCCGACACTATTGTACGAAAATGGTATCTACCGGATGTGGTCTATCGGAGACGGCTACCGTGTCAAGTATAATGAGTATACGCCTTCAACTGGCTGGAGCGCTACACGGTATGCGGCATTAGCATATGACTCGGATTCCCTGCGCTCGTGGCATTTGACAGTCCGCCATACAGACAAGGGCTATGAAATGATCGTTGTATCCTTTGACAAGTCGTCTAAGACCTATCCGCGAGGTTGCATGTCGTTGTACTATGCTTGTTCTGAAGATGGTTATGATTTTGGAACTGCAAAGAGGTTCTTCTCTCCCAGCAAAAGAAACTGCCTGTGGTTCAACAAAGGTCTGTATCGTTCAACATTTACGGTGGTAGATGGTAAATATTATGTCTACTTCTCCGGCATTTCCAAGGATGAAATGCGTGGTGTAGGGTTACTTGTCGGAAAAGACATCTTTGATCTCCACCTTCGCTAATGAGAGTTTTCTCATTTGATAAAAGATAGGGCAGAAACAGACGCACGGCTTCTTTACTAGAAAAACGGATAGTTTACAACAAAAATGAGACAGGTGATCCTTTTCAGGAAAACCTGTCTCATTTTTTATTTCCGGCTGTTTTGAAGCGGTTTTTTTGTTGCAGAATATTAAAGCGTCGAATTCGGATCCTTCGAAGACTGTTCACTGGTATACAGCATCATCAAATGGTTTGCCGACGCTTCCAGCTGCTGTTTGGCCTGACGGAGGTTCGCTTCCTCGGTCTCGTTCATCTTTTCGGGCTTATCCTTCCGCAGACAGCGGCGGAGGTTTGCCACGTCGGCTTTGATGCGGTTCTTTTCGTCCTTGTCCAGTTCCTTTTTGCACTTGGAGAGCGCTTCGTCCACCTTGTAGGCCAGCACCTCGGCCTGATTGTGCAGGTCTAAGCGCTCCTTGCGGCGGCTGTCCTCGGCCTCATAGGCGGCAGCGTCCGCCATGGCACGCTGAATCTCATTTTCGGAGAGGTTGGTGCTGCCGGTGATGGTGATGTTCTGCTCCCGCCCGGTGCCGAGATCCTTGGCCGAGACCTTGACCACGCCGTTGACATCGATATCAAACGTGACTTCGATCTGGGGCTTGGAAGAGAAGCTGGCACGGATGCCGTTGAGCTTGAACTTGCCAAGGCTCTTGTTGTCCCGCGCGAAGTGGCGCTCGCCCTGTAAAACATTGATCTCCACGCTGGTCTGCATGGGGCGGGCCGTGGTAAAGATCTGGCTCTTGCGGGTGGGGATCATGCTGTTGCGGGTGATAAGCGGGGTGGCCACGCCGCCCAGCGTCTCGATGGAGAGGGTCAGCGGGGTGACATCCATCAGGACGAGGCCCTGCGCCGCCGCACCGGTGGCACCGGCCAGCTTGCCGCCGCCTTGGAGCAGACCGCCCTGCACAGCGGCACCCATGGCCACACACTCGTCGGGGTTCAGGCTGTGGCTGGGTTCGCACCCCAGCAGCTCCTTGACCTGCCGCTCCACGGCGGGCATCCGGGTGCTGCCGCCGACGAGGAGCACTTTGCCCAGCTGGCTGGCGGACAGCCCTGCATCCCGCAGGGCATTCTGCACCGGCTGAATGGTGCGGGCCAGCAGGTCGCCGGTCATCATTTCAAACTGCGGGCGGGTGATGGTCAGATCAAGGTGGTGGGGGCCGTCCTTCCCCACCGCGATGAAGGGCAGGTTGAGCTGGGCGCTGGGCGCGCTGGAAAGCTCCTTCTTCGCCTTTTCGGCCTCTTCCTTCAAGCGGCCCATGGCGGCGGGGTCGCGGCTCAGGTCGATGCGGTCGGACTTCTTGAACTCCGCCACGGCGTACTCCACGATCCGCTCGTCGAAGTCGTCGCCGCCGAGGTGGGTGTCGCCGCCGGTGGCCAGCACCGTGAAGGTGCCGTCCTCGATCTCGATGATGGAGACATCGAAGGTGCCGCCGCCGAGGTCGTAGACAAGGATCTTCTGGGGGGCCTCGTTGTCAAGGCCGTAGGCCACCGCTGCTGCGGTCGGCTCGTTGATGATGCGCAGGACATTCAGCCCCGCGATACGGCCCGCATCCTGCGTGGCCTTGCGCTGGCTGTCGTCAAAGTAAGCGGGTACCGTGATGACGGCCTCAGTCACCGGCTCGCCGAGGTAGCTCTCGGCGTCGCGGCGGATCTTGGTCAGGATCATGGCGCTGATCTCCTGCGGGGTCAGATCCTTGCCGTCAATGCGGATCCGGTAATCGGAACCCATGTGGCGCTTGATGCTGGAGATGGTGCGGCCGGAGTTGGTCGCAAGCTGGCGCTTGGCTGCGCCGCCCACCAGACGCTCGCCGTCCTTGGTAAAGGCCACCACGCTGGGGGTGGTGCGCTCGCCCTCTGCGTTGGCGATGACGACGGGCTTGCCGCCCTCGACCACTGCCACGCAGGAGTTGGTCGTTCCAAGGTCGATTCCGATCACTTTGCTCATACTGCTTTGTCCTCTTTTCTTGCGGCGTGATTTTTTCCAAGAATATCTTACCGGTTTCCTATGACGATTCCGTAGAACAAATGTAAAGAAACTGTGTTTTGCCCGATCAACGGGGCTGATTTGCCTCGGCCACCAGCTCTTCGGTGAGTTTCTGAGTCTCGTCGAGCCAGAGCTGCGCGTCCGGGGCCGCCTGTTCCAGCTGGACCCGGAAGCCCTGTTCGGCCTCAGCCAGTTCGGCGAGGGCTTTCCGCCGGGAGACGAAGCGGGTCTCGGTCTGAGCGATGCGGAGCCGGATCTGGGGCGTATAGGCTACATCCGGCGTGCCGCGGCCCGCACTCTGGGCACGGCGGTAGTATTGCAGGGCCACAGCCAGCTCCTTGTCGGAGGCCAGTGCATCGTCGCCGAGGGCGATCATGGCCTGAACCTCCCCGGCAGCGGCCGCCTTTTTCCAGAGCTTGCGGGCCTCCGTCTTGCTGCGGCGGATGCCGCGGCCCTGATAGATGCAGTCCGCCAGCAGAGCCAGCGCCTCGGTGTTGCCCTCGTCGGCGGCACGCTTGTAATAGTGAACGGCCTCATCCCACCAGCCGTGGCAGGCAGCCTCGTAACCGCAGTCCAGCTCATCTGCGCCGGGGGCGTCGAGGTCCCCCCGCGCCGCGCGGAGCAGCCCCTTCAGGATGGAATTGTCCAGCGTGGCGGAATTCGTCCATGGGTCGATGACCACGCCGTCCAGCCCTTCGGTGTTCAGGGCGTATGTCATGGCTTCCCGCATCCCGCGCTCGGCCATGGGGCGGGTGGCAGTGGTGCGCTCGGCCTCCGCCGTCTTCACCGAGGTGAACAGCGGCAGGTAGGTGCGCTCCCGCCGGGTGTGGAGAAGCCACGGGGGCAGGTCTTCTGCCTTTTCCTCCGGGATGGGGAGCGCCGCCCACGGGGCCGCACCGCTCTGGGGGTCGGTGGCGGCATCCAGCGGCACCAGCACCCGTGTTTTCAGCTCCAGCGCATAGTTCAGGGCGTTCATCAGGTCCCAGAAATGCGCCTCGCTCTGGTCGCGGTAGAGCCGCGCCACAGCCTCTTCCACCACCGGGCAGCCGGTGCCGGTGGGACCATATTTCGGGGCGGTCTTTTTCTTCCGGCTTCCCACCGGGCGGAACCGCCGTGCGCCTTTCTCATATGCCATCTGCTTCACCCTTCTTTTTCGTCATATCTTTTTCATCATAATAGATTATTATAGCAGGATTTCCCAATTTTCACAATGGGCGGAGTGATCCCGGAGGTGCGGCCCATGCAGTTACAATATTTTGCCAAAACAATAGCTTTCTAAGCCCAACTGCGCTATAATAAGCTGTCGTAAAGTTTATACCTGTTATAATTGAAAAGGAGATCTTCGCCTTGAACAAAATGCTTACCCATTTGAACGGCTATAAGCGCGAAGCCGTGCTTGCGCCGCTGTTCAAAATGCTGGAAGCCACGTTCGACCTGTTTGTTCCTCTGGTCATGGCAGACATCGTCAACGTCGGCATTGCGGCACACGACCTGCATTATATCCTTGTGCGGTGCGGCATCCTCCTGCTGTTGGCGATGGTCGGTCTGGCGTGCAGCCTGACGGCCCAGTACTTCTCGGCCAAGGCGGCGGTGGGCTACTCCACCTCGCTGCGCCACAGCCTGTTCGAGCATATCCAGAAGCTTGGCTTCACCGAGATGGATACCCTCGGCACCAGCACCCTCATCACCCGCATGACCAGCGATATCAATCAGGTGCAGAGCGGCCTGAACCTCTTCCTCCGCCTGTTCCTGCGCAGCCCCTTCGTGGTGTTCGGCGCCATGATCATGGCGTTCACCGTCAATGTGCGGGCCGCATGGATCTTCGTGGTCGCCATCCCGCTGCTGAGCATCGTGGTCTTCGGCGTCATGGTCATCACGAACCCGCTGTATAAGACCGCCCAGACCCGGCTGGACCGCGTGCTGGGACTGACCCGCGAGAACCTGACCGGCGTGCGCGTCGTCCGCGCTTTCGATAAGGAGAAGAGCGAGATCGACCGCTTTGAGTCGGCCAACGATCTGCTGACCAAGATGCAGCTCCATGTGGGCCATATCTCCTCCCTGATGAGTCCGCTGACCTATGTGATCATCAACCTCGCCATCGTGGCGCTGCTCTATGTGGGCAGCATCGAAATCAACATCGGCGGCATGGCCTCCGGCGATGTCATCGCGCTGGTCAACTACATGAACCAGATCCTCGTGGAGCTGGTCAAGCTGGCCAACCTCATCGTTCAGGTGAGCAAGGCGCTGGCCTGTGCCAGCCGCGTTCAGGCTGTGCTGGACACCGAGCCGGGCATGGAGTTCCCCACCCAGCTCCAGAGCGCCGTGGACGCCGACAAGGCAGACGACGCCGTTCGTTTCGACCATGTCAGCCTGACCTACGCCGGGGCCGGTGCACCCAGCCTCTCCGACATCAGCTTCACCGCCAAGCGCGGCCAGACCATCGGCGTCATCGGCGGCACGGGCAGCGGCAAATCCAGCCTCATCAGCCTGATCCCCCGCTTCTATGACGCCACCGAGGGCACCGTCGAGATCCTCGGCCGCCCGGTCAAAGATTACCCCCGCGAAACTCTGCGCGGCAGAGTGAACGTCGTCATGCAGAAGGCCCAGCTCTTCGGCGGCACCATCCGCTCGAACCTGCTCTGGGGCAGCAAGAACGCCTCCGACGCCGACCTGTGGGCCGCACTGGAAACGGCTCAGGCCGCAGAATTCGTCAAAGCGAAGCCCCTCGGCCTTGACGAGCCGGTGGAGCAGGGCGGCCGGAACCTGTCCGGCGGCCAGAAGCAGCGCCTGACCATTGCCCGCGCACTGGTGGGCAAGCCCGATATCCTGATCCTCGACGACAGCGCCAGCGCGCTGGACTACGCCACCGATGCGGCCCTGCGCAAGGCTCTGGCCGCGCTGCCCGGCAGCCTGACCGTCTTCATCGTCAGCCAGCGCGCCGCCAGCCTCCAGCACGCCGACCAGATCCTCGTGCTGGACGACGGCAAGCTCGTGGGCCTCGGCAAGCACGCCGAGCTGTTGGCAAGCTGCCCGGTCTACGAAGAGATCTACGCCAGCCAGTTCAAGAAAGGGGATGCGCAGAAATGAGTGCAAAAGCGAAAAGCAGGCTGACCCCCGAACAGCGCAAGGCAACGCTCCGCCGGGTCCTTGAAAAGATCCGCCCCTACCGCTTTTTCGTGGTGTGCAGCCTGATCGTGGCTGCCGTCAGCGTGGCAGCCCAGTTGTATATCCCCATCCTCTGCGGCAGCGCCATTGACCTGATGCTGGGCAAGGGCACCGTCGATTTTGCCGGTGTGATGCGCATCGTTGTGCAGATCGTCGTGGTGGCCGTCATCGCCGCCTTTGCGCAGTGGCTGCTCAGCGTCTGCAACAACCGCATCACCTTCTCCGTCAGCCGCGACCTGCGCAACGCCGCGCTGCGCAAGATCCAGACCCTGCCGCTCTCCTACCTCGACAGCCACCCCTCCGGCGACATCGTCAGCCGGATGGTCGCCGATGTGGACACCTTCGCGGACGGTCTGCTGATGGGCTTCACCCAGATGTTCTCCGGTCTGCTGACCATTTTCGGCACCCTGCTGTTCATGCTGAAAGAGAATGTGCCCATCACCTTGGTGGTGGTCTGCATCACTCCGCTGAGCCTTGTGGTGGCCAGCTTCCTTGCCAAGCGCAGCTACAAGTATTTTCAGGGGCAGAGCTCCGTGCGCGGCGAGCAGACCGCGCTGGTCAACGAGATGATCGAAGGCCAGAAGGTCGTTCAGGCCTTCGGCCACGAAGCCGAGAGCCTCGACGCCTTTGACGAGGTGAACGGACGGCTGCAGGACGTGAGCCTGAAAGCTATCTTCTTCTCCAGCATGACCAACCCCGCCACCCGTTTCGTCAACAACATCGTCTACGCGGGCGTCGGCCTCGTGGGCGCTGTCTATGCTGTGGCGGGCGGCATCACCATCGGCCAGTTGAGCATCTTCCTCAACTACGCCAACCAGTACACCAAGCCCTTCAACGAGATCTCCGGCGTCGTCACCGAGCTGCAGAACGCACTGGCCTGTGCGGCCCGCGTCTTTGAGCTGCTGGACGCCGAGGACCAGATCCCCGAAGCCGAGAACGCCAAGGCACTGCAGACGGACGGCCATGTGGAGCTGAAGGATGTCTCCTTCCGCTACCTGCCGGACCGCCCCCTCATCGAGGGGCTGGATCTGGACGTCAAGCCCGGCCAGCGCATCGCCATCGTCGGCCCCACCGGCTGCGGCAAGACCACCCTCATCAACCTGCTCATGCGGTTCTATGATGTCAACGGCGGCTCCATCGAAGTGGCGGGTGAGGACATCCGGAACGTCACCCGCGCTTCGCTGCGGGGCAGCTACGGCATGGTGCTGCAGGAGACATGGCTGCGGGCCGGCACCGTCCGCGAAAACATCGCCTACGGCAAGCCGGACGCCACCGACGAGGAGATCCTTGCAGCGGCCAAGGCAGCCCATGCCGACAGCTTCATCCGCCGTCTGCCCAACGGCTACGACACGGTCATTGCGGAGGACGGCGGCAACATCAGTCAGGGCCAGAAGCAGCTGCTCTGCATTGCCCGCGTCATGCTCTGTCTGCCCCCGATGTTGATCTTGGACGAGGCAACTTCCTCCATCGATACCCGCACGGAAGTGCGCATCCAAGCGGCCTTTGCCCGGATGATGCAGGGCCGCACGAGCTTCATCGTGGCCCACCGCCTGTCCACCATCCGCGAGGCCGACGTCATCCTCGTTATGAAGGACGGCCATATCGTCGAGCAGGGCGATCACGACGAACTGCTGGCGCAGGGCGGCTTCTACGCCAAGCTCTACAACAGCCAGTTCGAGGGCGTGGAGACCTGAGCCAAACGCAAACAAAATGGGATGTTCGCAAGCTGCGAGCATCCCATTTTTGTTTGTCTGTTTGTCTGTTGGAATCTGATGGAGCGGAGGAGCGATCACTCTGCGGCCTCGATGATCTCCGGCTCCGCGGGGGGCGGGGTCAAGGTAGAGTGGGCACGGACAAAGGCGGCAGCCCGCTGGCTGGCGATGCCTTGCCGCAGTTTCCGCCGGTCGTTGGAGGGGAAGGTGCGTTCGCCCTTCCAGCCCGCCAGCGCCGCGTCCACCTCGGCCTCGGTGGGCCAGAGCTGTTCCTTTTCGGCCACCAGCAGCAGCCCCAGACGGCCCCGCAGCTTCTGCTCGGCCCCGGCGTGGAGCTCGGCGCGGAACTGCTCGACCGTCTGGTTCCGCACCTTTAAGTATTGGTCGAAGTTGACGTTGTTGGCCTGAAGCCGCAGGTTGAACTCCCGCTGCTCAGCGAAGTAGTTGCCCGCCACCAGCTGCTTGGGCAGGGTGCCTTTCACCTCGCCGCCCAGCTGGTAGACCAGCTCCCGCTCTGCCAGCGTCTCGGCCTGTGCGCAGCGGGTCCTGTAGATCTCCTGCGCCACCCGCCGCCGCAGGGCAAGCTTGCCCGCCTCATCGGCGGCGCGGTCCTCGTCGCCGTGGTGGCGGTTGATCTCCAATTCCAGCGTCAGCTTCCGGATGGGCCGGGGCTGAATGGGCTGGACAAAGCCGGTGTACCGGCCCAGCTCCAGCGGCGGCAGACAGAAAAACTCCGCCCCCGCCCGGAACCCCTCGGCCCGGTTGACGGCCAGCAGCTCAAAATCCGGATCGGTCACCGGGGTGAGATGGTGTTCCTCCATCAACTGCGCGAACAGGGGCGAAAAGCCCTCCAGAATCGCCCGGTTGACAGCGTTGGTCAACAGCTCTTCCTCGTCTGCCGGGGCGTCGGGGGCCGCCTGTTCGGCCTGTACCGCTGCTTCCAGCTCGGCGGCGCTGGCCGAAAAGACCACCCGGCAGTCGCCCGGTTCAGCCATTCCAAAATGTTCCAGTTTCATCGCAGACCCTCCTTACCGCACAAAGCCCGCCATCAGAAGCAGCAGCACGACGGCCAGCACGAAGTAAAGCACCTCGGCACCCAGCACCGCGCGGTCGCCCTCGACGTACATCTTTTCGAGGTTCTCCGGGTCATAATATAAGGTAACGTCTGCCCCGGTGTCGAAGCCTTTGCCTTTGGCGGCTTTGGGATAGTGGAGCCGGTGGATGCCGCCGGCAGTCTCGAACTCCAGCACGTAAGCTTGGCCGTCCCGGCCCTGCACCGTCCCGGCGACGCGGGCGGTGACCTTTTCGCCCTTTTGGCACAGCTTCCGCCGCGCAAGCACACTGCGCAGTCCCATGCCGAACATGAGCGCCGCACCGAGGACAAAGATCAGAAAGTTGAACATGTGTGGTTCCCTCATTCCATCATATTTCGCTGCGGGACACTCAGCCCCGGACAGCTTGGCTTTTATTGTATCATATTCTGACGAAAATTTCGCCCCATCGTCCACATTTTGGCGCAAAAATTTGCCCGGAATTTTTGTCAGAAAAATTTGAAAAATCCGCTTGACATTTCCGAATCCCATGGTATAATTACTATCGTTCCGAGTGACACGGCTCACGAACAAAAACAAAATATGCGGATATGGCGGAATTGGCAGACGCGTTAGATTCAGGTTCTAATCGGGG
>ERZ1673700.1582-NODE-1582-length-21548-cov-11.016889_pt1 | contig 21548 bp, 17 predicted proteins | sample MGYA00580230_ERZ1673700 | MGnify/ENA primary metagenome ERZ1673700 (study PRJEB41218, sample SAMN15661782) | gut metagenome | host: Homo sapiens | place: Canada: London | collected 2015-08-20/2019-03-30 | study: EMG produced TPA metagenomics assembly of...
TTATTTAACTATAAATATAATTAAAATATAACATAGATTAAAAAATATGTCAAGCATTTAATTAAAAATTATAGTTTGAAATTCCGATTATAAATAATAATAGAGCGTATTACTATGAAACTAACAAAAATACTTTTTATAATTCTTATAACATATATTTCGGCATATTCCAACGATATTTTACATTATTATTCAAAAGTAAACGATAGAAACATAAATATTGAAATAGGAAGCGTATTCGTTAAAACAAACGATTTTATTAATAGATTAGACGACAGTTCAAAATTGGCATTAAGCAATAAACTAAACGATGCTAAAAGATTGATAGATAATTTCAAATTCTTTGAGGCGATAGCTTTATGCAATGAACTTGAGCCGATTTATAGAGATTATTATATGCTTTATTATATAAGAGGTTTAGCATATTATAAAACGGGCGATATTTATTATTCTACTCTCGATTTTAATAAATTATTGACAATGTATTTTAACGATAAAGAAATTTACGAAATTGTCGGCGGATTTTTCGATTCTATAAACGATTATGAATCTACTATAAAAACCTATCTTATCGCTTATAAAATTTATAATGAAACTTATTGGTTATTTTTAGCGGGAAAAACTTCTTTAAAATATAACGATATAAAAAGCGCAAACAGTTATTTTACTTATTGTTTGAAAGTCGGAAGCGGATACGGATTTGAAGGTTTTGCAGATATTAATCTTTTGCAAAATCAATATGCTGACGCTTTAAATAATTATAGCAACGCTTATAAATCTTATTCAAGTTATGGAAATAATCAAACCGATATGCAAAGACTAAATTCAAAAATTTCAAATGTTATAGTTCAAAGCGAATTATATAATTGGAATTATAATCTTGAAAATAGAGAATTTGAAAAGGCTACAAATATTTTAAATAATTTATCCGCTTATTCAAAAGATTTTCCCGAAATAAATTTAGCTTTGGCAAAAACTCATTTTAGAATTGGAAATTATCAACTTTCAAAAAATATGTTAAACAGATTTATATACGAAAATAAAACTTTTGACGAAGCCTACGCCATTTTAGCGCAAATTTATTTATACGAAAATAATGAAAGAAACGCCATTAAAATTTTAGAAAAAGGTTTAGAATATTCTTATAATAAACCGAGATTATACGAAACTCTTGCAAATATGCTTTATAATTCGGGATATTATTATTATCCGAATAAAATTATTTCTCAGATAATCGATATATATAATATTTCAGATAAAAATAAAATAGAATATTCTAAATATTTAATAAGTAAAAAAGAATATTATAAAGCTAGAGAATTATTAAGACAAATTAACTCTTACAAATCTACGGCAAATGAAATTGTAGAATTGATAGGATTTAATATTATTTTAGATAAAGCAGAGTCCTTAAACGAAAACGGTTATTATGTCGATATTATGGAACTCCTTTCAGGTTATAAGTTTAAAGGATATGAAGAGCAATTAAGAATAGGCTATATTGCAAACTCTTATTATAAATTGGGTTCTATAGATAAAGCTATAAATATTTTAAAAGAATTATTTGATGCAAATTCTATAAGTATAAATAATGTAGTTCTTTTAAGAGATTTACTCAAAATAAGAATATCTAATAATAATTACGCTCAAACTCAAAAAGATAAAGATATGGCTTATATACAATCGACCATATTTTGGGAAGAAGATTTAAATTCAAATACTCAATTAATAACCGACAAAATATACGATTTTATAAAAAATAATAAATATGACGAAGCTTTAGCTTATATTGAACAGCTTAAAATTAAAAAATATGATATCGATTATATTAAAAAAATAGAGTCGATAGTTTACGGATATTACGCGACTTTTTTGTATGATAATAGACAGTTTGATAAAGCAAAATCCGTTTCAAATCTTGCAATAAGAAGAAATAAAGACAATTATGACGCTATAGCTATAAAGAATCAAGTTTATGTTGATATTTATTTAAACTCCGTTGGCAATTATAATAATATAGACGCTTATGTTAAACTTTCGGATATAAGAAAAGAGATTTTAAATATTTCGCCCGCATATATAGAAAATATGATAAAATTAGCGGAAGCTTTGGTTTACGAATATAATATTGAAGGCTATGATATAATAAATAATATTTTCAAATATATAGATATAAACGGAGCGAGAGATTCGCTTTTGGGAAGAATATATAATAAAAGCAGATTGTATAATTATTCGGCTAACGCTTATGGACGAGCTTCAAAATATATCGGAGTCGATTTATTAAACAGAATTGAGAGCGTTATTAAAATTGATAATTATAATATATCTTCGATTAATTTTAATCAAAAAAGAAAAGCGAGAGATTTTTATGCATTGTCTAAACTATATGTTAAAATTAATAATTATAGAGAAGCGATGAATTCTATTCAGCATGCTATTTTAAACGATAATTTAAATTTAGATTATCGCTATCAGCTTGGTATTATTAACGAGAAAATGGGAAATACAAAAGAAGCTTTAGATTATTACGAATATGTTATTAAAAATAATAAAAATCATGCGGCGGCTAATTATAGAGCGGCTATTATATATTTAGATTATATGAGAAATTATAAATTGGCTTACGATTATGTTTTAAATTATATTTCTTTACTTCCAAACGATTATAGCGGATACGAATTATTAGGCAAAATATACAAAAACAGAGCGGAAAGTCTTTTAGAAAATAATATAGAAAATTTATTAAATAATTCTTTAGTATCTTATAAAACGGCGTCAGATAAAGCGATTTGGGGAAAAGATAAAGATGCAAAGAAAAATATTGAAATAGAAATTCAAAATATTTTAAATAAATTGTTGAAGTAAATTATTAAAGTAAATTAAGTCTTTTTTCTATAGCGATTCCAAATAATCTATCGTCTTTTTCTTCAACCGAAGCCTTTACCGAAGAATAAACAAATTTCGTAGCTTTATTTAATGCCTTTTCTATAGAGTTTCCGTTTAATATATATCCTAATAATGAAGAACCAAAAGCGTCTCCCGTTCCTGGCATGCTTATATCAATTTTATTATAATATTTCGTTATAATTTTATTTTCGTCAAAACATAAACAACCTAATTTATTTTCTTTTTCAACGCTTGTAACTATTACGGTTTTAGGTCCAATTTTAGATAATTTTTTAGCCATTTTTTCAATTTCTTTTTCATTATATTTTTTTGACGGGTCTTTATCTAATAAAACTGCAAGTTCCGTTATATTCGGAGTCGCTATTGTGGAATATTTTAATAATCTCTTCATTGATTTTACATGTTCGTCAGACATTGAAGGATATAATTTTCCGTAATCTCCAAGTATCGGGTCTAAAAGAACGGTTTTAAAATTAAAATGCTTTATTATATCGATAACTATTTCGGGTTGTTTTCCCGAAGATAGCCAACCTATATAAAAAGCGTCAAATTTTGGTTTTCTTAATTTTAATTCTTTTACTATCGCTTCCAATTCTTCCGTTAAATTGAAAGCGCAAAAAGTTTCAAAAGCAGTGTGGTTTGAAAGTAAAACGCTTATAAGAGGCGAAACCTTTATTCCAAAAGCCGACAAAACGGGAATATTAACCGTTAAAGAAGCTTTTCCGTAAGAGCATAAATCGTTTATAATTAAAACGCTTAAATCTTTTTTATTCATAAAATACCGCTTTGTTTTTTTGTAAAATTGTAATATATGCTATATGATATTTTTAATTTGTCAATAATAATGAAGTTAATTATTTTATTTATTAAAATAAAATCAAAATTTTATATTCTTTTTTCTATCGAAAAAATAACCACGCCAAAGGCGGTTAGCATAAAAAAGAGTTTTCTTTTTGACAAAATATTACACAAATTTGCATACTTTTCCAAAATGGACGCATAGAATAAAAACTAATTTTTTATAATAGTAAATTGCAATATCTCATGCTGTTAAACTTTTTTCTATCTATTATATACAAAGTATATGTAACAATAATATTTTCTATTTTTTATTTTTTACTTTAACTTTTTTATTTGATTTATTCGACTTTTTAGATTTATCAATCTTAAATACAAAATCAAAAACTTCTTCAACCTGTTTCACCAAATGAAAAGTCAAGCCTTTTTTAACTTTATCTGGAATCTCGTCTAAATCTCTTTTATTTTCAAAAGGAATTATAATATGCTTTATAAATCCCAATCTATTTGCCGCGATAGTTTTTTCTTTAAGTCCGCCAATTGGCAAAACTTTTCCATTTAAAGAAAGCTCGCCCGTCATAGCCGTATCGTTTCTTATTACTTTATTCATTGCCAAAGATAATAAAGCCGTAGCCATAGTTATTCCCGCCGAAGGACCGTCTTTCGGAGTAGCGCCTTCTGGAACATGCAAATGAATTATAGCGTCTGTAAAATAATCTTCAGAAACGCCATAATTTTTAGCGATACTTCTAACATAACTATAAGCAATTTGAACGCTTTCAGTCATAACCTCGCCAAGTTGTCCTGTCATATTTATTGAACCGCCGTCTTTTTTTTCTGCGACTTTAATCGATTCTATTGTAAGAGTCGCTCCGCCCATAGATGTCCAAGCGAGTCCTATTGAGTTTCCTGGTTTAATCGCTCTTTCTGTTAAATCGTTTGTAAATATAGGTTTTTTTAAATATTTTTCTATATCTTTTGAATCTATATTTATTTTGTAAGTTTTTTTATTTTTTTCAATTACATCCGCCGCGATTTTTCTGCATATTCTTTCAATTCTTCTTTCAAAATTACGAACTCCCGCCTCGCGCGCATATCCGTTAATAATATATTCTATAGCTCTGTTTGTGAATTTTATATTTTTTATATTTAATCCATGAGCTTTAATTTGTCTCGGAATAATATATTTTGAAGCGATTTTTAATTTCTCTTCCATAATATAACCCGAAAGTCTTATAATTTCCATTCTATCAAGCAAAGGAGACGGAATCGTATCGAGAGTATTTGAAGTAGTTATAAAAAGAACATTCGACAAATCAAAAGGCAAATCTAAATAATGGTCTCTGAAAGCCGAATTCTGCTCTGGGTCCAAAACTTCTAATAACGCGCTTGAAGGGTCGCCCTGATAACTCATTCCCAATTTATCTATTTCGTCAAGCATCAAAACGGGATTTTTAACTTTAACTATTTTCAAAGCTTCTATTATTTTTCCTGGCATAGCTCCTATATAAGTTCTTCTATGTCCTTTAATTTCCGCTTCGTCTCTCATGCCTCCGAGTGAAAATCTAAAAAAAGGACGCTCCAAAGCTTCCGCAATGCTTTTTCCTATTGAAGTTTTTCCAACTCCTGGAGGACCTACAAAACAAAGTATTGAAGATTTTTTATTTGGGTTTAATTTACGAACGGCTAAAAATTCGTATATTCTTTCTTTAACATCTTCAAGCCCATAATGGTCTCTATCTAATATTTTTTTGCTTTTATTTATATCTTCTCTTTCTTTAGCTTCTTCATTCCAAGGTAGAGAAAATAAAGTGTCTAAATAATTTTTAGAAACGGTATATTCGGGAGAATGAGTGTCTATAGAAGAAATTTTTTCAATTTCTTGTTCCATTCTCTCTTTAACTTCGTCAACTACTTTAAGATTTTTAAGAATGTTTTTATATTTATCAATATCTCTCTGTTTAGGGTCGCTATCGTATCCTAATTCTTTTTTTATTTCTTTTAATTGTTCTTTTAAGAAATAATCTCTCTGCTGTTTTTGAACTTTTGAATTTATACTTCCTTGAATCTTCTGCTGTATTTTAGTTATCTCTCTTTCTTTTTGCAAAAGTAAAAGGACTTTTTCTAATCTATCTCTAACTTCAAAAGTTTCAAGAATTTCTTGCTGACTTGCTCTTTCAACATTTATCATTGAAGTGACAAAATCCGCTAATCTTCCAGGGTCATCGACATTAATCATAGTAAGACGCATCTCTTCGGTAAATAAAGGATTATTTTCGCTTAAAGCTTTAACTTCAGAAAGCAAAGCTCTCGTATAAGCTTTAATTTCGTTTTCGTCTTCCTTGCTTGAAGAATTATTAATATCGGGCATATACAAAGGCTCTATTCTTAAAACAGGCTCAACATTTATAAACCTAATTATTTTATATCGCTTTATAGAATTAATAAGCAAATTGAGTCCGCCGTCAGGAAGATTCAATTTTTTAAATACTTTTACTATAACTCCGACTTTATATATATCTTCAGTAGAAATTTTACCGTCTTCTTTTGGAGTGTCGGATATAAATAAATTAAGTCCTAAAAATCCGTTTGATTCTTCTATAGCTTTATTTACAGAATCCGCATAAGCTGGCGGAATTGGAAACGGAGCGTATAGCCCTGGAAATAAAGGCTTTCCTATAACGGGAATTATTATTAATCTTGACGGAAGTTTATCTTCTAAAATTGAGAGCGCATTTTCGCTATTGTTTTCGTTTTTTATTTCTTTTTCTTTTATCTCTTTTGTTTCTTTAATGTCGTTCATAAAAAATTAAAATCCTTAATTGTTATATATTAATAATATAAAATTATATATATAAGTCAACCGTTTATAATTAAATTTTATTTAGATTGTTTAATTCATTCTCCAACGGATGATTTTAGTCTCACTCGCTCTGATACTTTTAAAAAAAAATGATAAAAATTTTCTGTTTTTTTACTAGCAGAAAATAACAAAAATTTTGACACTCTGACGAATGTGGATAAAATCGCAGCAGCATCTTGAGATAACAATATCTTTAGTTAAATAAAATCAATCTCTATTATGTATTTATCTTTTTCAGTAATTTCATTTTTTTTTGAAATTCTATTAATCGCATAAGGTTTAAGATAAATCGCGCTTATTTCATTATTTGAATTTTCTATTATTGGAATATTATCTCTAACTCTTAAAGGAATTTTTGAATCTATAAATATTTTTCTTAAATACTTTTTCTCTCCGTTTGGATACGAAATTAAAAAGTCCGCATTTTTTCTTTGCCTAACAATTATTGGATAATCGCATTTTATATATAATTTTTCTTTATAATTTATATTTTTATTTTCAATCGTTTTAAATCTAATATTTTTATCTAAAAAATTATAAATTCCGTCTTTTTCAATTTTTAAATAATTGTTTATATTTTCTTTTTTTTCAATTTCTTCTATAATTAATAAATTATATTCTTTAATCAAATTAAAATTATCTAATCTTAAAATAACATTGCTTTTTTTCGATTTTATTATTTTAATTATTTCAGAAATTCTTTTTTCGGTTATCTCTATATTATTTTTTTCGCTTTCGGCAATAAATTTTATTATTATTCTATTAAGAAAAATTCTATTTAAATTTTTAATATTTTCTATATTTATGGAATTTTTATTTATCAAATTCTTTATATAAATATTATTAATTTTATTTCTTAAAAATTTATTCTCCAAATAAGCTATTTTTGAAAATTTTATTATATTATCTTTAGATTTTTTATTAATAGTTTCAAGCATTGGAATAATTAAATTTCTTATTTTATTTCTTGCATATTTATTTTTTTTATTTGAAGCGTCCTCTCTATACTCTAAATTATTTTCTTTCGCGTAATTTTCAATCTCCGTTCTATAAAAATCGAGCATCGGGCGTAAAATATAATTATTCTTTTTTTTAAGGCAATTATAAATATCCGCTCCAGCTCCTTTAATCATTCTATAAATTATCGTTTCTACAAAATCGTCTTTATTATGAGCGATAATCAAATAATCGAAAATATTTTTATTATAAAGCTCTTCAAAAAAATTATATCTATCTTCTCTCGCTTCGTTTTGAATATTTTTTTTATTATAACTTCCTTCTTTTATTTCTTTAATGTAAATATTGAGATTATATTTATTTGCAATATTTCTTGCAAATAATTCGTCTTTTTTAGATTCTTCTCCTCTCAAATTATAATTTATATGAATAATTATAAGATTAAAGCCAAGTTCTTTTTTTAATTTGTAAATTATATGAAGGGCCGTTTGCGAATCGATTCCGCCAGAATATGCTACAGCCAAAGTTTTTTTATTTATATCTTTTATGTTTTTAGTTAAAAATTTTTTTACGCTATTCAACATATTTTTTATAAAACATTCGCGGCAAGTTCCGCAAGTTTTGAACGCTCGCCTTTTTCCAAAGTAACCGTTCCGCTTAAAACTTCCGCTTTAGTTCTGTCTATTAAATAAGTTAAACCGTTATTTCTTTCGTCCAAATAAGGCGTGTCAATTTGATGAATATCGCCCGTGAAAACTATTTTAGTTCCTTCGCCAGCTCTCGTTATAATAGTTTTTATTTCATGCGGAGTTAAATTTTGAGCTTCGTCAACTATAAAGTATATTTTATTCAAACTTCTTCCTCTTATATAAGCCAAAGGAGATATTACTATTTTTTCGTTTTCAAGCATTTTCCTAATATTTTTACTCTCATCGCTATCTTCGGAATGTATATGCTGTATAACGGATAAATTATCGAATAATGGCTGCATATAAGGTTCTAATTTGCTATTAACATCGCCAGGCAAAAATCCCAAATCTTTATTTGACAAAGCGACTATAGGACGAGCAAGCAATATTTGTCTGTATTCTCTTCTTTTTTCAAGCGCCGCCGCCAAAGCCAAAAGCGTTTTTCCCGTTCCCGCTTTTCCCATTACCGTAACCAAAGGAACGCTATTGTCAAGCAAAATATCCAAAGCCATAGCTTGCTCTTCGTTTCTTGGTTTTATTCCATAAGCGTTTATATCGGTATTTACATGAATAATCGTATTGCTGTCTTCTTTATATTTGCCTATAACCGCTTCGTCTTCTTCGTTTACTCTATAACATAAATAAGTATTTGGATAAATAGAATGTTCGCTTTTAATTCCTATTTCGTTATTATTTTTAAGCTCTTCTATATATACTTTAGCGTTATCGCCCGATATATTTTCAATTCCCGTAAACAATGAAGATAATTTTTCTATTTTGTCCGTATTATAATCTTGAGTATTTATTCCTAAACTTCTTGCCTTCATTCTCATATTAATATCTTTAGTTATAAGAACGACTCTGAAATCTTCGCATTTAATATTATAAGCTGAAGAAAGAATTTTATGGTCGGGAATATTTCCAGAAAATATTTTTTTGAAATCCTCTCTCTCTTCGTTATTTACATCTACAAATATTTTGCTTTTATTTGGAAGAATAGCGCCGTCTGAAAACATATCTTTTCCATTGTCTACAAGATTGTCAAGCTCTCTTATAAACTCTCTTGCGTTAAAATTAATTGTGTCGCTTCCTTTTTTGAATTTATCTACTTCTTCCAAAACTGTAATCGGTATTACTATATTTGTTTCTTCAAAAGAAAATATAGATTTAAAATCATGCAGTATAACATTTGTATCAAAAACGAATACTTTTTTATTAGGAATAAATTTTTCAGTCATTTGCAAATCCTTTAGTATTTATAATTTTATATTTTTTATTATTATGATATATAAATTAAAAAAAATCAAATATTAAAAACGATTATTTAATTTGATATTCTTTATAAAATAAAAAATAAAGAGTCCTTTTTAGGCAACAAATTAAGAATATAAAAAATTATAAAAATAATTTTGACGAATAAAAATATTCTGTTATAATATTATTGTTATAAAGAGATTTTATTGCATTAGGCTTTCAGCCTGCTTTTGGCTATACATTTTATTTTGGTAGAAGAAGATATTTATAAATTCCTTAAATGCAATTTTCCGTTATTATCGATAGTTTTATTTCCAATTTTATACATTATAAATAAATAATTAAATCCTCTTAAATAATAATTATTTTCAATAGCCGAAATATGATAATTGCCTTTGTTTAAATTTTTATTATGACGAACGACTGAAATTATATCAATCGGAATAAAATATTTATTTAAAATTTCAAATAATTTAAAACCTATAGCCATAAAAGGATAATCTTTTTTATAAGAATCCGAAACATATAAAGCCATATATCTGTCTTTTTTCATTATTCTAAATATTTCTTTAAAACAATCTTCCATAGCTTTATAATATTCTTCTCCTTTTGCGCTCAATTTTCCAATACAATTTTTTTCATCCGAATATTTTATATGGTCGCTATAAGGCGGGTCAACAAATACAAAATCAACTTTTTCGTTTTCAATCGGAATTTTTCTAGCGTCCGCTTTGAAAATATCTTTTCTTTTTAAAGCTAAAGGATTAATATCATAACCTAAAGCTCTTCTGTTTAATTCTCTCGACACATCTATTGTAGTTCCGCTTCCAGCCATCGGGTCGACTATTAAATCTTTTTCTTTAGTGTATCTATTTAAAAGATTCCATATAATATAAGACGGGGTCGCTCCTGTATAAAATTTATGTTTTTCTTCTTCGCTTTTTAAATATTGCTGCGAAGGATAATCCCATAAAGTCGTAGTTTGTAATTCAAGTTTCTTTTTCATTATTCCGTTATTATTTATTAATTATAATTTTTATTTTTTATTATATATTAAAAATAAATTTATGATATAAAATATTTGATTAAATATTGAAATAATAAATTAATGGTTTATTATATAAAACTCATTAAAATTGATACGAATACGAAAATAGTTAATATTAATTAAGGAAGTTGAAATTGGAAAAAACTAATAAAAAAGACAAAATTCAAACGATATACTTAAAATATATTTTTAATGAAAACTCAAATATAGAAGATATTTCTAAAGATATGGCAATAAAATATTATTCTAAACCTACAGATTTAATTATAGAAAGAGGCGAAAATGGAAAGCCTTATTTTTCGGGCGAAAACAAAATATTTTTTAACGGTTCGCATTCAAAAGATTTGTTGTCGGTTGCAATGTCCGATAAATCCGTAGGAATAGATGTAGAGTTTATTAAAAAGAGAAATTTTTTAGGAATAGCCGAAGAATATTTTTCTTTTAACGAATATAAATATTTAAAATCTTCTCGTAAATTAGAAATTGATTTTTTTACATTATGGACTTTAAAAGAAGCTTATATAAAAAATTTCGGAAAAAAGATTTTCGATATAAAAGATTCTATTGAAATAGATTTAGAAGAAAGCGCTATATACAATTCTGACGATTTATTTTTTGCAACATTTTTTTTAGATAATTCTTATCTTATAAGTGTAAGCTGCGATATAAAAAATGCGGAAGCTTATAAGGATATTGTAATAAAAATGAACGGTTTTAATTTGGATTTGATTTTTGCATATCCTAAGTTTCCGCAAATAGAGTTGATAGAAATTTAATTAAAACTATTGACTTTTTTAATCGCAATATATAAAATATAAACGGTTATTAGATAACAATATAGTATTTAATAAATTTAGCCGATAATTAAGGAGTAAACAATATGAAAAAAATTATAATATTTTTACTGCCTATATTAATACTTTTTAATAGCGATTTTCTTTTTTCTCAAGAGACATCTTTTAAGATTACGGGAATATCGGGAACAGCGTTTATAGAAAAAGCGGACAAATCTTTAAGAGCGTTTAGAGGAAGCGAAGTTCATAGCGAATATAAATTAAAAACTTCAAGCAATAGTCAGGTTGAAATTGTTATATCTAAAAACGGAGACAAAATAGGAAATATAACGGTTTATGAAAATGCAATTTTACTTGTAAATCCTTCTATTTATAAAAATAATAACGATAAAATTTCATTGTCTTTACTTGAAGGATATATTAAAGTTAATATTCAAAAAAATGCAGGAAATGTTGCGGAAATTCACACGGCAAACACTTCGGCGGTAGTTAGAGGCACGGAATTTGAAGTTGCATTTGCAGAAGATGGTTCAAGCATTGTTTTACTATCGGAAGGTGCGGTTGATATAATAACGGACGAAGATAAAAAAAATCTCTCTCCTAAAGAAGCATTTATAAAAACTATGGACGATAAATCTAAAATAATTAAACAAAATTCTGAAAGCGACCCGAGAATATTTTTGAATAGAGGAGAAGAAATTTCAAGATCCGATTCCGTTTCTACTATAGAAAATCTTATTAATGCAATGGAAAATATTTCGCAGGAAGATGTTAATTTAATTTCGGCTTTAAATAATGAATACAACGAAAAATATATTAACGATATGGAAATGAAAAGATATAGAATGCTTGCAGCTAACGAAGGATATTATAACGCTATAGTTAAATTAATAAATTTAGACCCTGAAAAAAAAGTTGAAATGACTCCTTATGCAAGAAAATCTTTGGCTTTATACGGCGCAAATCAAAGAGCGATTAATAAAATGAATAGCGCAATAGTTAAAAACAGAGAAAAATTTGACAAAATAAGAAAAGACTTCGATAAAAAAATTGGTGCTTCGATTTCAAATTAATATTTTTATTTAAATTCTTGTTTAAATTTTTATTTTAATCTTTATTTTATTCTTTTATGCTTAAAACTTGATTTATGCGAAACATAATCGTCTACTATTTGATAGTTGCCGAATAGTTTATATTTATAAATTGTAAGTCCTTCCAAACCTACAGGACCTCTTGCATGAGTTTTATTAGTCGATATTCCAACCTCCGCTCCGAAACCGTATCTGAATCCGTCTGAAAATCTTGTTGAAACATTTGAATAAACATTTGCAGAATCTACGAATGTCATGAATTTTTCTATATTTTCTTTATTTTCTGAAATTATAGAATCGGTATGATGAGAGCTATACTTATTTATATGTTTGTAGGATTCTTCAACATTATCGACTATTTTTAACGAAACTTCTTTATCGCCGTATTCTTTATGCCAATCTTTGACGATTCCTATATCGGATAAAAATTTTTTTACTTCTTCATCTCCGTTCATTTTAATTTCGTTTTCTTTAAATAGAGAATATAATTTTTTTAAAAATTCATTTGCAATATTTTTATTTATTAAAATAGTTTCAACAGAATTGCAAGCGCTTGGATATTGAGCTTTTGAATCTAAACAAATTTTTAAAGCGTTTTCTATATTTGCGCTTTCGTCAATATATAAATGACATATTCCGTCTGCATGTCCTAAAACGGGAATATTTGTATTTGCCTTTATATATTGAACTAAATCGTTTGAGCCTCTTGGAATTATTAAATCGATATATTTATCCATAGACAAAATATTTTTAATATCCTCTCTACTAAAAACTAAATTTACAGAATTTTTTGGAAATTCTTTTATATCGCTTAAAACTTGATTTATTATTTCAAATATAATTTTATTCGTATTCTCTCCTTCGCTTCCGCCTTTTAATATTACGGCGTTTGAAGATTTTATGCATAAAGAAGATATTTGAGAGATAACATCAGGACGCGCTTCAAAAATAACAGCGATAAGTCCGATTGGGCATGAAACTTTTTTAAATATTAAATTATCGTCAAGTTCCGTTTCGGTTAATATTTTATTTATAGGTTCTTCCAATTTTATAACATCTTTTATGCCCGAAATTATATCAATCATTTTGTTATCGTCTAATTTAAGTCTGTTAAACATTGAAAGAGATATTTTTTTATTATTTAAAAGTTCTTTAGCGTTTTCTAAATCTTTATTGTTCACTTCAAATATTTCGCTTTTTCTTTTTTCAATATTTTTTGCAATTTCCGAAAGAGCATAATTTTTTATTTCAGTATTTAAAGATTGCAATTTATAAGTAGATTCTTTTGCATTTTTTACTAAATCTATTAATTCCATATAATTTTCCGTTTAACTTTTTTATTATGATATCATATTTTATAAAAATTTAAATTAAAACTTTTGATAAATTTTTTAATTTTTCTAAATAAACGCTTGACATATTTTTCAAAATGTTATTATGTTTATAATATTAATTTTTTTTAAGGAGAATTAAAATGTTTACTAAAATTTTAAAATCATTTATTCTAATTTCTTTTTTATCGTTATTTTTGATTGGATGCGTTAATAATGCAAGCGAAGAAGTAAGCGAAATTCATCCGTCTTTTATACCCGCGGTTTATAGTTTAGACAATTTGGTAATCACTAACAGAAATCAAGTCGCTGGCGGAAATGGCGATTTAGTCGTAAAATACGCTTTCGTTAGAGATAACGCTCCAAAAGATTTTACTACAAAAGAAATGGGATATATGACATTAATGCCTGGCGATTCTGTTGGACTTCATAAGCATGAAGGAAACGAAGATAGCTATTTAATAGTATCTGGAGTTGGAACTTATACCGATGAAGACGGAAGTCAATACGAGGTTAAAGCTGGCGATATGACTATATGCCGTTCTGGACATAGCCATGCTTTATCTAATAGCAGTCAATCGCCTTTAATATTTTTTGCCGTTTTATCAGGAAAGTAATTTACTAAACTTAAAATTATTATAAAGTAGTTTAATAAGAGATAGAATAAAATATTTATCCTATCTCTTTAATTTATCATTTTTCAATATAAGCGTAATTAAATTTATATCTTCCCAAAGGCTCGTCAGTATAATTTTTAAGTTTCGGACTAACAACCAAAAAATCCGTTCTGTATATAAAAGGAATAATTGGAACTTCGTCAAATAATATAGCTTCGGCTTCTCTTAAAGCTTCCATTCTCTTTTCGGCATCTATTGAAGTTCTAGCATATTCTATTAAATTGTCGTATCTTTCGTTTGAAAATCCGCCGTAATTAAAATCGCTGTCGCTTGTCATTATTTGAAGCATTGTCAAAGGGTCGTTATAATCTCCCGTCCAACTTGCTCTAACCATTTGATAATTGCCAGCTTCTCTTAAAGGCAAACTTATTTTTGACTCAACCGTTCTTAATCTCAAATCAACATTTAAATTCTTTTTCCACATATCTTGCACGGCTTCCATTACCGTAGTATAAAATCCAGCCCCGACATTTAATTCTATAGTAGGAAAATTTTCTCCGTTTGGATATCCAGCTTCCGCCATTAATCTTTTTGCTTCTTCAATATTTTTTGCATAATTATTAATGTCTATATAATCTCCGCTCTCTTCTCTGAAAGATTTATTTAAACCTTTTACAACAGGAGGAACGAATCCGCCAGTCGCTATTAATTTTCCATGTCCGATATTTCTTGCTATATAATTTCTATCTATCGCAAGAGATAAAGCTTTTCTTACTCTTTTGTCGGATAAAGCTTTGTCTTTAGTATTAACATCGATATAATAACAGCCTATAATATCGCTTACCGCCATAAGTCCGTCTTTAATCAAATTTTCAATCTCGCCAATAGGCGGAGCGGTGATAGAAAAATCTACATCTCCCGTTCTAACGGAATTTAAAGCTATATATTCGTCAGCCATTAAAACGAAATTTATTCTTTTAGCGATTTGATTCTTATAATCCCAATAATTAGTATTTATTTCAAAAGCGATTAACTCGTCAGGTTTTCTTTCAACCATTTTATAAGCGCCGTTTCCAATATAAGTTTCTGCTTTCCAAGTCCAATCGTCTCCGTAGGTTTCTATAATATCTTCTCTAACGGGAACATATATTCCTCCCGAAGCGACTATATCTAAAAAATATAAAGTAGGAGCTTCCAACTCTATTATTAAAGTATTTTCGTCTGCAGCGATAACTCCTAAAGATTCAACCGATTTTAATCCTTTAGTTATATCTTTAGCGTTTTTTATATATTCCATTAAATAAGACATTGGCGATGCAGTTTTTGGATTAACCGCCCTTCTGAAAGAATATAAAAAATCTCCCGCGGTAACTTTTTTGCCATCGCTCCATTTTGCATTATCTCTTAAATGAAAAGTATAAACTAAATTGTCTTTGCTTATCTCCCATTTATTTGCGACTCCTTCGATTATATTATTATTCGTGTCTTTATTTAGCAAACCTTCAAAAGCATGATTAATATATATAAAACCGTAAGAACTACTATTTAAAGTTGGGTCTATTGTTTTTAATTCATACTCCAAGTTTACCGTTATCTCATCTTTAATCTCTTTTTTGTTTTCTTTAATATTATTGCAAGACGAGAGCAACATCAACAATATCAAAGTTTTTGTAAAAAATTTGTAAGTCATAAAAAACTCCTTTGTCTAGGCTTCCTAAACCTGACATTAATTAAGATTTTATTTTTATAACCGTTTGAAATGTAGTTTAATCTCGTTTTGATTTAATAGAATTAATAAATAAAACAAGACCAACTTTAGAAAAGAATCTCATTTTATTTATTTTTATAATATGAGAGTGATTCCCTACGCTGGCATTACCCAAACAGGTTATAAGGGTCGAAATATTTTATTTCCTCTCAGCCTTTTAAAGCTCCCCTATTGATTAATATTGTAATATATTTTAATTTTTTGTCAACATGTTAAGCAATTATTATTTTAATTAAAATAATAATTAAAACCCAAATAAATATGCGTATCAAAATAATATTTGCTATATGTTATCGATAAATCTCTAATCATAGAATTATAATAATTATTCATTGTGCTTGAATAGTAGAAAACCAAAGAAAAATTACTTTTTTCAAATCTGTATTCTATAGATTTTAAGGTTCTATAAAAATTAAGATAAGTCACAAAAGTATTTACATTTTTATTATAAGCGACAAAAACATATACATCCAAAATTAAATCCAATATCGGAAAATTCTCAAACCACATTGCCGAACTTACCATAGGAAAACTTAATATTTTTAAATTTTGAGAATAATCGTTATAATTTATAGTTTCAATGCCTATTAATTCTTTTTCTTCCATAAAATGCATAGGTGAACTTGAAATATAACCGTTTAATTGACTTACGCTTGAAATCGTAATAAATATAACAATTAATAAAATCTTTTTTATAAACATTAATTTACCTAATAAATATATCTTATTTACCATATATTATATAAAAAATATTAAAAATTTAAAGCAAAAAATTCTATTGCTTGACATAATCTATATGCTATTATATCATATTTTTCGGAAAATCATACTATTAATATTAAATTATAAGTTAGGAGTTAATATGTTTAAAAATTTTATCTATTATATCGTCTTATTATTATTTTCTATAAATTTATTTCTTTATTGCGATGAAACTAACGGCTCGTTAAAATATAAAATGGATAATTATGAGGAAAAAGTAAAAACGAAGTGGGAATATAATCCTTTTAAGAATTATGCAACGGATAGATATTTTTCTTCTTGGCTTAACCCAAACACTTATAATAGCAAATTTTGGTTTGGAGATATTTTTAATATAAAAGAAATGTATCCGAATAAAAATTTTAATTTTGATAAAATGATATTATATTATCATCCGACTTTAGCTACAGAAGTAACGCCTATAAGTTTTAAGCATAATGAAAAACATAGATTTAAAATAGGAGTCGGATATTTGACGCATTTTTTCTTTTCGCATTACGGAAAAGGATTTAGTCAATATTACGGAAAAAGTTTATTTTACGGAACTTATACGCAAACGGAAGTATTTTTTGATTATATATACAATAATTCTTTTAAGTTTAGATTTTCTCCTTTAAGGCATGTATGCTCTCATATAGCGGGCGATATATTGGGAGACGATAAGTTATACAATAAAAAAGAGGAAGAATTTAAAGATAACGGATTTGAGCAAATGCAATTTTCCGCTCATTATAAATACGGGTGGTTTGCTTTTTATGGCGGAGTAGCTTTTGCAATTATGGGTTTTAAAAAATCAAATTTAGTTGATTTGTTTAATATTTTTTCTGGAATAGATTTTAGAGTTCCAATTTGGGGCGAGATTAGTTTTATTTCTGGAATATATTTAGCTGCAAATCTTGACCAAATAAATACGATTAAAAGAACGATTGACGATTATATAGCTTTAAGAAGTTATAACGAATGGACGCCTTCAATATCCGTAGGAGCTGGCGTTGAAATTTATAGAATTATAATTGGCGTAAAATATCAATACGAACGCTCTAAACAATTATACGCTTTCAAAAAAATGGAAAGTAAATTTGGGCTTGAAGCGAGTTTATATTTATAAAATTAATATTCGCCTTCAGAATTATTTTCATAATATTTAAAAACATCATAAGGAGAAAATATTCCTAAATCGGTAATTATCGCGCTTACCAAATGCGGCGGAGTATAATCGAAAGCGGGATAGAATCCTTTAACTCCTTCTTTTGCAGTTTTTACTCCCATAGCTTCCGTTACTAATTTTTCGTCTCTAAACTCAAATTCTATATCTTCAAATCCTCTATGACTTTTATCAGGGGCGCCTGTCACAAAATAAGGAACTCCCAAATATTTTGAAATAATCGATATTTGATAAGTGCCGATTTTATTTACAACAGCTCCGTTTAAGCAAATCAAATCTGCAGCGGAAGTGAATATATCGACTTTTTTCTCTTGCATTGTATAAGCTATCATATTGTCGGTTATAACTGTAGTGTCGGCGTTTTGCTCAAAGGCTACGGTTGCCGTTAATCTTGCTCCTTGAAAATACGGACGAGTTTCAGCGCAAATTATTTTTATATCTTTATTTTGTTTTTGAAATTCTCTAATCATAAAACCGACTATTGACTCTCCAAAACATTGAGTTAAAATCGTTCCTTTAGATGGAAACATTGAAACCAAATATTCAGCCATTTTTTTAATTTTCGAGTATCTTTTTGTGGAAAGTTCTATTCCTTTATTAAAAATTGCCTCTATTATTTCGTTTGAATCTTTATTGTTATTTATCGCGTCAATTCCCGCATCTAAACAATTTTTTGTTATAGACATCATTCTTGCGCTTGTAGTCGGACGAGAATTTGCCAAAGTATCGCAAGCGTTTTTAAGAAATTTAATTTTATCTTCGCCTTGCAAATTTTTAGCTTCATATCCCGCCAAAGCCATTCCCATTGCAACAGCCAAATAAGGTCCCGCGCTTTGAGTTATCATATCGGCTATTGCTTTAGAAACTTCTTTATGAGTTTTGCATTCTACAAAATTAATTTTATTCGGATAAACTCGCCTATCTAATATTTTTACGACTCCCTCTTCATACCAAGCTATATTTTCAAATTGAAGCATAAAAGCCAAATCTTTATCGATTCTTTCCATAGATTTTTCTCTTGAATTAATTTATTTTCTCTCTCAAAAAATTCTTAAAAATTTTTTAATCATTCAATTTCTATTTTATTTTCTAGTAATAATTGTAGGATTTTCAGCTCCTTGAGGTGTAAATGTTCCTTTAGTGAAACTTCTAAAATATAAAGCATCGCCTTGTTTAGTCTCATAACTTGTCACGCTAATTCTTGTTATATCGGATGCGGGAATTCGATTATTACTACTATCACTCATAGAACCGTCAGAGTATATCGTAATAACAAGAGTGTCCTTTCCCTCTTCATACCATTCGCCCGCATAATAGGATAATGTTATCGGGTTCGGCAATGTTGTCGGGTTTGAATTTGACTTACAGCAAATATGAAATAAGGATAAAAAGAATAATATTATTATTAAATTTTTTAGATTTTTCATTGATTAACCTCCACAATGAATTACAAATTAAATTTCAACCAATTTGTAAAATCTGCAACTTTTATTAGTTTTTCTCTTTGCATTATAACTTCTTTTCCAATTTTTAGCAAATTATATTCAATGTCGGCTCTCTTTTTTTCGTCAGAAACGGATTCTATTTCTTTAACTCTCGCGCAACCCGTAGTTCTTCTTATTATTTCAAGTCCGCAAATTCCGAAAGAATATTTTAAAACACTATTAAGATAATATTTTTTAAACTCTTCGTTTTTTGCCGAAATGTCTTTAATGTCTTTTTTAAATTTAATTAAAAATTTCTTTTTGAATAATTTTATTATATCGTTTATGGCATTATAAATAAAACGCATAAATTTTTTATTATTTGTAATATTCAAATGATAAACATAAGAAAAAATAAGATTTGCAATTAAAGTTCCCAAGTCGTAGCCAATAGGTCCGTAAAATGCAAATTCGCAATCCATAACTTTAATATATTTGTCGTTTGTAAAAATAGAACCCGTATGCAAATCGCCATGTATTAAAGCTTGAGGATTATTCATAAACTCGTATTTTAATTTTGCCGCTTCAAATTGCAATTTTTTATTTTTATAAAATTCTTTTTCGACATATTTTTTTAATCTTTTTGAAAAAACATTTTCTTTAAGCAAATTAAAAAAAGGCTCTGTAAAAACCAACTCCTCGCTTATTTTACATAATTCTTTATTCGTATATTTTATAACTTCGTTTTTTTTAGAAAATGCATCTGTAAAAAAATCGGCGGTTGATAAAGTAGTTTCTATTATAAAATCGGTTATCTGTTCGGGCAGATGATAAAGAATTTTTCCTTTAATCAAAGCGTCTCTTAATATAATGCAATCTTTCAAATCTTCCATTATAAAAAGTTTCATTGTTTCGTCTATATAAAAAATTTTAGGAGCAAGTTTTGGAAATTTTTTTCCGTAATAAGTTAAAATTTCAGCTTCTTTTTTATTTCTATTAATATCTAAAATTCTACCCGAAGAATTGCTTCTTGTATGAACTCCCGCTTGTTTTATTATAACGGATTTTTTATTATTTTTAACTCTATAAACATAATTTAAATTTCCATCTCCAATTTCATTGCAAGTCGTATCTTTATAATTAAAATATTTAAATTTTTCTTTAGAGTATTCTAAAATATCTTTTTCATTCATTAAAAAATATTTATTAAATTTATTCATATAAGTAATCCAAGATTTTTTTTAGTTTCTTTTAAAGAATATATTTTTATATCGTTAGCTTTATATTCTCTCATTTTAGCGTCTTCGGTTATTAGCCAAAAATCAGAATATCGTCCATGTAGCATTGAAGCGTAATGAGATGCCTGCGCCACTATTAAAGCATCTATTTTATGCTTATATTTATTTTTAGGTTCAATTTTATTATTTATGTATATTTTTCTGTATTCGTTTGCAGAAATTATATTTAGCGGTTCTATTTTTAATTTATCGTTAAAAAAAAACTTAAGATAATTAATTATTATTTTTAAATAATTGTCTTCTATATCGTTATTTTCCTGCAAGCCGAGAGTAAGCTCATGTATGGCTATTGAAGAAACCACAAAATCGTTAATTTCATTTTTTATAGATTCAAATATATTAAATCTTTCTTTTTCTTCTACGCCAATTTTATTAAAATCTTCTATTAAAAACGACAAAACGCAAGTATCCAATATGCAACATATTTTTTTATTCATTTTTATGCCTCATATTAATTATAGTTTGCGTTAAATTATTTGTTTTTAATTTTCCTATTAAATCGTTAAAATCTTTTTTTACTTTAACTTTATCTAAAATTTGTATAGGTTCTAATTTAAATATTTCTATACCTTCTATAATTCTGCCGTATTCGTCTTGTTTGACTTCGGCGTAAATTTCAACTTCTTCATACAAATAATTACGCCAAGTTTTCGCTATCTCTATATCTTTATTAGGAATTGGAAATATTACGGAATAATTATTTATATCTATATGTATATTTACATTAGGTTCTTTACCGCCTATATCGTTAACTCTTCCTTGAAAAAAACCTACGACAT